>JABUBO010000178.1_pt1 | contig 19206 bp, 21 predicted proteins | sample 7240361 | NCBI WGS metagenome assembly JABUBO01 (sample SAMN07256346, study PRJNA390944) | subsurface metagenome | isolation source: Methane hydrate marine sediment | place: Pacific Ocean: Eastern North Pacific, ODP site
CAAGAAAAAAAGGTATAGACATTATTGCAGTTAAAATTGCTAAGACTACTCCTGCAGTAATGTAATTTAATTTAATTCCTTCAACTACTTCAACTGGAGCAGACTCTCCAGGAACTAATGTTGGAACAAGTATTGTAGGAAGAAGAGAAGCAACTATTAAAGCAACAACTGTTAATCCCTTTACGAATAAATTTACAGCGGCTCTTTTTTTTTCAGTAGTAAACATCTCGGGAAAAAGTGCATTCACATTTACATCAAACAGTGTATAAACCAATTCAAATAGAAAGATAATGAATAAGAAGTAGAAGGCTTCAATGCCAGTAGGAACACAAAACAGTAATATCATCATTAAACAGAGAGGACCTATTGAAAGAGTTAAATAAAATTTCCGTTTGCCCCATTTACCTTTTTGCTTTGTTCTATCTGATAATGCACCTAAAAGAGGATCATTTATTGCGTTCCATATTCCCCATAAAATATAAATAAGCAGCATCATGGTTATATTGAGTCCAATTACAGTAAAATAAAACGTAAAAATTAAGAACTGAAAAGCTTGATAAGTTAATTGGTCAGGTATAGCACTTAAACCGAAACAAAATTTGTCTTTAAGACCTAAAGTATCTTCACTCATTTTTTTTCTTATCCTTTTTTATTTAAAATTTTAATTAAATGATATTACATTTTTTTGTATTTAAAATTATTGTAAGAGAAAAAAATGAATAGTAATATATTTATTAGACAAAATGCAATTTTTCATTAACCTAATTAATTAGATTAGAAGATATTTTAAAATGAGTTTTGTAAAAAATTTAGATGAAATAGAAAAAAAAAGAAAAGAAACGTATGATTTCTATTCTGCGGAAATGTTGCTTGTTTTATGGGAAACAAAACCGGAAATTGTGCAACGATTGCTTCCACCACCTCTAAAACCAGCTCAAATGCCCATTGCTCATGCATTTATTGCTAATTATCCCAAAACTAATTTTGGATTACCCTATTTAGAGAGTGCACTTTTTCTGAGGGCCGAATTCAATGGTGAAGAGGGTAGCTATTGCCTTGCGATGCATGTTACGGACGATATGGCTCTAGCAGGTGGTCGTGAATGGTTTGGATATCCCAAGAAAATGGCAAATATCCATTTAAAACGTGATGGAAAGGATGTTAAAGGATGGTCAGAACGCCTTGGAACACGTTACTTTGAGATACGAGCAAATTTAAGCGGTAAATTCAATGATATGGAAGCTCCGAAGATCTTAATCGGAATTGGGATGGTTCCTAGTAAGATGAAGAATACTGTAAATGTCAGTTTTAATTACAAACATTTTCTTGCGCCTGAGATGCGTGGGTTCGATTATAAACCCCGTCTAATTAGAGAGGAGGTAGAGTTCCGTCCGAAATCAATGGAGATGGGTGAGGTTGAAATTGAGCTTAAGTCTTCAATACATGACCCATGGGGTGAAGTAGAGATTGTTAAAGTGTTGGGTGCATTATACATCGTAGGTGATAACTCCATGCGACCAGGGAGTGCTGTAGCCGAAGTAGATCAAGATATATTCGAACCATATGCATTCTTAAAGTGGGACTGGTATTAAATTGTATCTAATATTTCTAATAATTGGAATAAAAGAGAAAAAAAAATTATATTGATTGATTTTTCTGTTGAATTTTTTTTCGTATTTTCCATTCACTATTCTTCTTAATATCGTTTCCTTAATTTTCGTTTTCTATTCTTTTTTATCCTCAGAAGGGATTTAGGATGTAATAGATACGAATACAATGCAGTTACAGTATATTTCAAACCCGAAAGAATTATACGCTAATTATTACTATTGGTTAAAAAGTAGAAAAGTATAAAAAGTAGAGAATTCTATTAAATATTATGGCAAATGTAAAATTAAATAATAAGAGATTGCTTGAAAAACTTCAAGCAGAAATTACTTTAAAATTAGGGAAAAAAATGTCTCAACAGGAAGTGTTAGACAAAAGTATCGAATTTGCATATAATAGACTTAATGAATTCTTTGTTGAAAACATTGATCAACCTGCTGTGACAAAAGAATTCATAGAAAGACTTAGAGAAAGTGCAAGTGATGCGCCTCTTTATCATTTAGACAAATTTGATGACGAGTTAATCTATGGTCTCTGAAAAATAAATATCAAATTTAAGAAAATTAAGGGCGAATTAATCGTGATTATAATTTTAGATACTAGTTTTTTGTTCGCTTTAAGATCTAAGAAAGACCAATATAATGAAAGAGCATACGAGATTTTTAACGAATTTGAAGAAGAAAATCCAAAATATTTTACAAATTACTCCATAATGAATGAAACTTTAACTTTAGCTATTAATCGCTCTCACGAAAATATTTCTTTTTTAGAAAAGTATATTGCCTTATTCTTTGGAAATGATAATTTTTTTCAAGTTATTCAAAATACACCTCAAGAATTCCCAGAAATCGTTGAAGTTTGTAAGAAATATGGGACCTCTAAAAGATTGCTTAGTTTTACTGATGCTTCATTAATTTATTTATATCAAAAATTTAATGCTGATTATGTCGTTTCGTTTGATAGTCATTTTGATAATATTCTTAATAGGAAATTTTAGTCTCTAAGAGATTTTAAAATCTAATCCGGAAAAATTAAGAAGTAAATTTCAATTTATAAGTATTATATACTATCACTCCTACGAAACTAAGGGAACTAAAAACCGTAAACCATTCTATTGTTGGAAAATATAAAGGAATAAACACTATAATTAATAAAATAAGGTTAGTAGCAGCTACAACGAAACCATAATATGCAAATGGTTTTAGAAAATTAGGATGTTTTAAAAACGAGAAATTACCCAATATTAGAATTAAAAGGGTCAATATAAAAAAAATAGATCCCCAGAACTGATGTTCTTGCGGAAATTCTTCAGAAAATACCCCAATCATCATTAGTGAGATTGCTGAAAAGAATCCTAATATTTGGGTTGCTACCAAAATGGCTTTAACCCTATTTTCATTAATATACCACTTATTTAAACCTGCGAAAAATGGGAAGAGAACTATTCCCGTGAATATACAACCTAGATTATAAAAAATCGCACCCTGAGGGTTATAATTCATCATTGAATTTCCCAAATCACTTAACCAATGGGTTAATGGTGAAAATGGACTTGAAAATAAAGCAAAAGATGTAAATGTAAATATACAATAAATTGCAATAACTGAAATACCTGCAATACAACTAATCGGCCATTTTAATAGATTCCATTCCATTACTCATACTTCCATTTAATAGAATTTTGTCAAAAAATTAAAAAAACACTTTAATTTCATTCTTTGGAAATTTTATTAAATTTTATCTCTTGAACCTCACCAGAATTTTTTTGTATCAAATCTTTTATAATATCTTCAGAGTTTCCGTAATCTTGAGAATATGTCATATAACAACTTACGTTTTTTCCCTTCATATCCAAATTATTGAGTAAAGCCTTTATAGCCGGAGCAGGTTTTCCACCCCATATAGGTCCGCAAATAATTATTTCATTGTAATTTGCAACATCAACATTTATTTTTTTTGCTTTTTTAGCTAACCTCTTTTTACCCATTAAATATTGAAATCCTCTAAAAATACTTCCAGATGCAAACTCTAATAAATCACAATTTTCCTTTTCTGCAATTTCCTCCGCAATGCGTCTATTATGACCTAAAAGTGAGAAATAAATTATTATTGAATTCAATTTTTTTCAATAAATCATTATTTTATAAATTTTTAAAACTAATTATCTTGAGTGAAAAACAAATAAATATATATAAATTACTTCTAGAGACCAATTTTTAGCCCAATACTCAAATCTTATTATGGAAACTTTATATGATTACTTATTATATTAATATCAAAATATTGTGAGTTGAAAAACAATTAATAGCAAACTAAAAGCGATTACTACACCCCCAAGCCGAGAAGAATTGTCCAAACGCTTGGAAAAGGTAAGAAGTTTAATGCGCAAAGAAGGTCTGGATTATTATATCTCCTTCGATCCAGTGAATATTTATTATTTAACTAACTTTGCTAATAAAGTACATGAACGTCCCTTTATTCTTATAATAGCAAAAGAGGGAATTCCAAAAATATTAGTTCCACTATTAGAGAAGGGTCATGTCGAGACGAGATCAAGGTGTGAACTTGAATTTATAAGTTATTATGAGTTCCCAGCGCCTGAAGGGCAAAATTGGTATGATCATTATCGCAACCTTATTGAGAATGATGCGAAAGTAGGAATAGAATCTGCTATGCCTGCTGGGATAGCAGAAAAAACGCCTGGAAAGAAAGTTATTATTGATATTATCGATGAAGTGAGAATTATAAAAACAGAATATGAGATCGGGCGAACTGTCCATGCCTGTCGGGTTGTAAATAAGGGTCATAAAAAGTCGCTAAAAATTTGCAAACCTAAAATGCTGGAATTTGCATTATATCAAGAGGTCACCAATGTAATGACAACCAAGATAGTAACAAATATCCCCAATGCAAACTTCATAATAACCAATACTGTAGGTGCTGTTTGGCCACCGTCCTTTTCTCATGAACCTCATATTATTCCGAATATCTTTGCTGAGATGGAAGAAGGAGGTCCCCATGTTTCCATAGTGTCTGCTCAAGTAGATGGCTACGGTGTGGAAATTGAAAGAACTTTCTTTTTAGGTTATGTTCCTGAGAAAGCAAAGGAGCCTTTTGAAGTTATGTTTGAAGCAAGGGCTCTTGCATATGACCTTATAAAACCTGGAGTTATAATGAGCGAGATTGATAAAAAAGTTCGTAAATTTATCACTGATCAAGGATATGGTGATTATATCATACATCGAACTGGCCATGGTCTTGGAATCACCGGACACGAGGCGCCCTATATTGCCGAAGGATACGATCGGGAACTTCTACCCAATATGGTGATCAGCATTGAACCTGGAATTTATATACCTGGCTTAGGAGGTTTTCGACACTCTGATACTGTATTAATAACGGAGGACGGGTATTTGAAATTGACGAAAGCTCCCGAAAAACTTGAAGAGTTGATAATCGAGTAAAAAATAATTGCTTATACGATTTTTATTACTGTTTTTTTAATCAATTTTGAGATGATTCATAATTTTTTCTATTTTACAACTTTTTCTTTTTAAATAATTTTTATATATATCATTCCCAGATTGTTAATTGTTAGTATATTTTCAATGGTGAAATTTTTATGAAAATATTTGAAAAAATTAAATCTAATAAAAAACGTTCTGGGCTAATTATAAGTATCGTGATAATTGTTATAGGCGTAATACCACTCATATTTTTAACCTTTTGGGCTGATCCCGAACATCCATATACTATTGAGCAAACAACTCTTACCTCAGGAGATGGAACTAAAATAGTTGCCTTCGTTTACACTCCACTACAAGTTTCTGGGAACCATCCTGGAGTTGTTGTAGGACACGGAGGTAATGGAAATAAAAATCATATGCAAGGATTAAGTATAGATCTCGTTAAACGTGGGTTTACAGTTGTAACTATTGATTTCCGAGGTCATGGATCTTCTGAAGGTTATAGAGCTGAATCATCAAAATTGGATCTTGATATGATAGCAGCAATTGAATATCTTGAAGGCTTAGGGAACATTAATAAAATCGGGTTAGTTGGTCATTCGATGGGGGGAGGTACTGCATATCGAGTAACCGAAAGTGATCCTGATAGAATCGATGCCATGGTGGCTATTGGTGCACTACGATCTGATGTTCACACAAATGTTTTACTAGCAGTTGGACGATTTGAGCAAGGGGCTACTGAAATACGTGCTCTTACAACTTTAAGTGCAATTACCGGACAAGACAATATGGAGACTGGGGTGCTATATGGGAATTTTAGTGAAAAAACTGCTTGTAAAGTTGTCGTTGGTAATAGTGAGCATTTATTTGAACCTCAAGATTATACTATTGTTTATGAAACAGTTCAATGGTTTGAACTCGCTTTTAACGGAGAAGAAGCTACCGATGTCGTAGTGACCGTATTTTATTTCCAGTTCTCCTATGTAATAACTCTTTTTGGTGTAGTAGCTCTTTTCTTTGTTCTAATAGTATATCTCAGCTATTATATTTTCAAGAAAGACTATGTTTATCCAGAAAAAGATATATTAAAAGATACTTCCATACTCAAATTAATCATATATTATCTAATTTGCGCATCAATAATCGGTTTCATAGTTTTTCTATTTTTATCGGACTTTTTCACTTCAATTATACCCATTTCCTCTAGTGATGAAACATTTTCATTTATCCTTGGTAATTCAATTGGCATTATTATTATATACTATTTATCAACCTTGCGTAATGAACGTCTAAGTCTTAAAGATATTCAAGTAAATTTCAAAGAGATGTGTTCGCCGAATTATAGTCGTTCAATTCTATTTGGCATTATAGCTGCTTTATTAGCTGCTACATTTATAACTACAATTTCGCACTGGAGTACATTTACATCTATCTTAACTGTGAGGGAGATTGGAACAGTTCTAGCATTTTCGCTCATCCATTTTCCGTTTTTGCTAATTAAAGAATTTTATTTCAGGACGATTCAAGGTCACCTTAAAACTCCAAATAAGATTAAAGAATATTCACAAATGACTGTGATTGGAATTTTCATTGATAATATACTTTTTGTTCCAGTTATGCTCTTACAGTGGGGTAGTTCAGGTCTTGCCCTTTCTCTAACTGTTTTAATACTATTTTCGATGATTCAACAAGTCTTGGTTACATGGGTTTATATGTACAGCGGTCGAAATATTTTAGGATCAACGATTTTTCTATGTATTTTCTATTCGTGGATGACCGTTAATTTTTTCTCATTTGGAGTAAATTAATTTAATTCTTTTTTTTTTTTATTTAATCATATCATCTATTTTATGATTGAAATTCAGTGCTTTAATCTGGCGTTATGGAGGTTTTATGTTTTTAATTTTTGCTCTTCGGAAAGTTTTTGAAGATATTCACGTTCCTTTTGCTCGTGTAATTCCATGATATATTTTTTCTTTTTAAGCCATTCAGGTCCATCTAATGGATACCAATGTAAAGCAAATGCACTTATACCAATTAATATAGCTGGAAGTATACAAAACGCAACTAAAATGCCAATGATGGCTAATTCAGATTGAGGTTGTTTAATAGAAATCCCATTTTCTATAATTGGTTCAACGAATCCAAAAATTGTTAGCATTCCTAGAAACATCCAATTGGCAATAGAAATCGCTGGCTTTGTAACGATTGCATTAACTCCACCATAAATCGCTTCTCGGCGTTTTCCGGTGATTAATTCATCGTTATCAATAGCATCTCCCATTAAAACACCATTCGTGATTAAAGCCCCAGCGAATCCGATACCTATACAAAAAATTGGGATTGCAGCTGCATAGGAATTTTGACCAAAAAAAAACAAAATGATAAAACTGATTGAAATTAGGGAAAAACATATGATGGCTGTCTTTTTTGAACCCCAAGTGGCTATTTTTTTGAGATTAAATCCCATTCCAAATGCAATGCCAATGATAAGGGCAAGTACAAACAATATTATATCTTGACCTACGACTACATAGTCGATATAAAAAAGTAAACCAGTTTGTAAAGTAGGATATACTAACATTATACAAAAAGAAGGTATCATGAAAATCCAAAAAGGTTTGTTTTTTAGTGTTAGCTTTAAACCTTCTATAAAGGGTTCATGGGGTTGCATTTGTGCGAATAAGTTTTCTTTAATGAAGTATGATGTTATAAAAAGCAGTAATGTACAACTGAAACCAAGGATAAGTATCGTGATACTAAATATTACGGGGATTCCTTCTTGACCGGTTAGAAGAACAATTGGAAGAACAATTCCTATTACTATATTTATAAAACCAATTACATTAGAATAAACCATGACGCTTGCTCGTTCCTTAGCTGTCACAGCAATCTCATTCGGGAGAGAAAAGAAACAGCAACCAATGATGGTAAACATCGTATCTAAAATGAATAATACTAATAAAAAATTAAAAAAGAGAGCTATCTGATTATCTAAAGGAGCTATAGGAAACCAACAAAAAATAAAGGCTAATCCATAAAAAATAGACCCATAACGAATGTAAGGAATGCGCCGTCCTATTTTAGTTCTAGTATTATCGATGAAGTATGACGCGATAGGGTCATTTATTGTGTTCCAAATAGCAAATATTAACCAAGCAATTCCTAAAAGTGTTGCATCCGCACCTAATTTCTGATTATAGAAAAATGTGAGATTTGCAAAAACAAATCCATTAAGAATGTTATTAGCAAAGCCTCCAAAACCAAAAGCAAGTTTTACTTTTACTGATACGTGTTCTTCGGGTAGATCTATTTTTTCCATATTTTATTTTCGTTGATAAATTATATAAATATTATATTCCAATTTGGTTTTTCTTTTGAATAATAAAATGTCATAAGAATTAATTCAATGCTCGGTCTATTAATTCTAAAAGATCAACCATTTTCATATTGGAATTTAATGCTTTTATTGCATCATCAATATTTCTGAAACAGAAGGGGCAGATGCTTACTAGGTTTTCTGCCCCAGTTTCTTCCGCTTCTTGAACTCTGCTCTTTGCAATCTCTAAAGCTAACTCGGGAAACGCTTTTTTAACACCCCCTCCAGCGCCACAGCATTTAGTGTTTTCTTTAATAGTTGCCATTTCTATTAGATTTGCTATTTTCTTTAATAATTCTCTTGGTTCTTCGTAAAGGGGGGTATCTCCTGAGTTTCTTCCTGTATGACAAGGATCATGGTAAGTTGCGTTGATTCCTAAATTTTTTAATTGAATATTTTTTTCATTTATTATTTTGCTTATGAGTTCAATTGTATGAATGACATTTAAATCTAAATCTTTAAATAAATCAGCATAATCTAGTTTTAGGGTTCTATAACAACCTGCGCAACTGGTAATAATCGTTTTAATTCCACTTTTTTGAAACAAATCAAGATTTTTCTCACTAACATAATTAAACGCTTTCCGATCTCCCGTTCGTATTGCAACACTACCGCAGCACACTTCATTTTCTCCAAAAACTGAAAAATCAACTCCCAATTTTTTAAGAACTTTTGCCGTGTTTATAGCTACTGTTTGAATTTGCGGAGTTAAAGCAGTAGTACACCCAACAAAATATAAGACGTCCGCTTTCTCAGAACTTGCATCTTTTATCTTGAAATCAAGTTTTTCTAACCAATCATTTTTCTGTTTTTTATCTCGTTGATATGGATTTAATAAATCAGTCATTGCTTGATTCATTTCCTTATGTCCATCTAAGGCATAACCTGCATCCACTAATTCTGCTCTTAAGGCTTCATAAAAAGAGGCATTATCTATATCATAAAAACAGGCTTCTGAGCAAGCATTACAAGTAGGGCATTGATAAATTACCTCTGCCATATCTTTACTCAATTCTAATTTACCTTGCCATAGAGAACGGATAATTTGCATTTTCCCTCTACCAAAGAAAGGTTCAAAACCTGGAGTATGGTCTCTTGCCACACAAACGCCCCATTTTGGTGGATCTGAGGAAAAATCAGTTGCTTCTCGACAATCTCCGCATGAAATACATTGTAATATCATTTGCTCCAATTCACTGAAATGTTTATACTTTTCCTTTAAACTTATTTCAGTCATTATTTTACCCTTTATTACTCATCTGTATTGATTTTCGGATTATTATTACATTTATATAATATATAATAAATTTATCTGGGTTGATCTTTCTTAAATTTTTCAATTAATTTCAATTAATTTTAAACTATTACAGAAACCTTTATTTTATATTAAATAATAATAAAAAATAATAGAAAATATTAAAAAATAATAAAAAATATTAAATAGTAATAAATAAATTTCATAAAATAAATGAGATTTTTAAGATGGAAAAAGAAAAACCAAAAATTGTTCATACGGAGTTAAAAGGGATTCTCGCTTCGCGCTTCAACTTAATTAAATCCACGTTAGGTATTCAAAATGATGCAGAAGTCATTCGATTCTTAATTCAAAATTATTTTAGAGAATATTTAGAAGAGCAGAAGATATCTGCTAGGGAAGAATTAGAAAGGGATCGAAAAATAATCAATAAATTTATGGAAAAATACGGTGAAGAATGGAAAAAACTTGGTGAAGACTAATGGTTTGGATTCCTTCAGTTGAATATATTATTGTTTTATTCGAGGAAGAAATCAAAACTGCGCAACTTATAAATCGACAAGGATTGATGTCTACAGTTGATAAAGTAAGGTGGGGTATTCCGTTTCAAAACGTTCTAACTATTTGGGATCAAGTTATAATACTTTATAAGGAAATTGTTGAAAATCATTATTTTTCAGATGGAAACAAGAGAATTGGCTCTTTACTAGCATATATTTTTCTATTAAAAAATGGATACGACTTTTCACCACCTCAAGGTGAAATTTATAGTATTACTATAGAAGTTGCTCAAGGTTTAAGATCATTTGAAAATTTAAAAGACTGGTTCCAAAGAAATTCAAAAAAAGTTATGCCATTCGGTTAAAAATTAAACCAAAATGAAGAATAGAAAAATTTGTTTTATATCATATTATTTAAAATTTATAGTGGAAAAAAAAATGAAAGCATTACAAATTAGATTACCTCTTCTTCATCTTTTACAATATATTTTGTAATATCATCTTTATAACTGTGAAAATGGAATTTTTCTGGACTCAACAAAAAATTTGGATCTACAGTTCTCTTCATATCTTTAAAAAATTGAATAAATTCCGGTGTGTAAGCACCAGCCTCAACTATCGATTGCGAAATTGCCTCTCCAAGCCAATAATGAACTCCACCATATTTTACTTGATGTCTTAATTTCTTATGCCACATATTCATCGCAATCTGGCGTTGTTCCTCAATATTGTCTGCATTAAAACCGCCTACAAACACACAATTTCCGTTCGGTAATAGAAATATGCATGTGGCAAACAAGGATATACTTCCCGGAGGAAATTCAGCCCGATACTTTGCATCAAATTGAGTACTTAATTTAACTATTTCCGGTATGGATGAAATTGGAACTTTATGGCAAGTTGTGCAGGAAATTTTTGGTGGTTGAATAGAAATGTATTGATTAAAATAATTATAGGCAAACTTTAAATTGAACTCCCAATCCTTTGATAATGGCTGGCTTAAATCAATTTCCTGCCATTCAAATGGCCTAGCATCATCTTTCATAATCTCATCAACTTTTTCTTGATAAACATCCAAGATTCGCTGATCAAATGCCTCCAACCCAACCATAAAGACAGAACCTCTTATTTTAGGTTTTGTGGGAGGTTTTTCTTTTACCATGCCCTCCATAAATTTAACCACAGTAAATGGAACCAGAATTAAATCATGTAACCCATCATTAACTTCCTTTCGCAACTTATACATTATTTCAAATACTTTATTATAATCATTCTTGTTAAGGATATAATGCCGCTGAGATTTGAATGGAGCATCCGGAAATATTTTTAAAAATGCTTTGGTTTTAATCCCCATAGTTCCCACATCCCCCATAAAAAGACCAGTAAAATCTGGTGCAACTCCATACCGGCAAAATGGTTTCGCATATTTATTTGCGGCTGCCCCTGTTCTTAAAATGGTTCCCTGTGGATTGGGTAATACGACTTCAACTCCTAAACATATATCAGGAACTAAACCATATTTTGTTGAACCAAAACCTGCCGTGCTGTTTGCAAGGCCACCACCAATGGTTGCTGAATAGCCGCTCCCAGGTCCCAAAACTCCTGTAGTTAAACCTCTCTTTTGTAATTCTGAAACCAAAAAACCCCAAGTTATTCCACACTCAACCTCACAATAATAATCCATTTCATTAATCTTCAAAATCTGATTCATTCTCGTAAGATCCATCAGAATTCCTCCCTCAGTAACTGAGCCGCCGACCAAATCAGCACCACCACCCCTCGGAACCATGTGAATCTTGTATTTATTAGCAATCTTTATAATTTCTGATACTTCTTCTGTTGATTGCGGTCTTACAATCATATCCGCCCATCTATCGGGAAAAGCGGGGTCAACATTCCTTGAATATGCCGCTCTCATAAAATCCTTATCAGTAATATAATCCGAGCCAATAATTTTTTCTATCTCAACATACACTTCCTTAACTTTGGACATTTTTTTACCACATGTTTTCCCTAGCTAGCTTTAAATAAAACAACTGCAATTTATATACAATAGTGTAGAAATTTCATAAAAAATTTTATCATACTATTATTATAATTAAAACTAAATTAAATCTTGTAAAAAAAATAAATAATAATAAGAGGGAAAAAACAATGGCAACCGAAATTTTAAAAGGGCTTAAAATAATATTTCTCATCCAATTTGTAGTAATGATAATCTTTGGAATTTTTTTCTTTTTTTTCATTGAAGCATATGTGGTACTTTTTAGTTGGCCATATTTAGACCCAATCGCTGGACATTATATCGGTGCATTCTGTTTTGGAATCGCAGTTATAGCCTTATTCGCTTATAGAGAAACAGAATGGGAGAAAATAGAGATCTTAGTCTTATTTCATATCGTCTGGATTCTTTTAGGCTTAATTGCACTGATATGGGGACTTGTCACGGATTTCACTTTTGTTGGTACGTTTAATTCAATCTTACATGTATTCTTTCTCGTAGCTTTTACATATTTCTATTTGCAACAAAAAAAGTAGATTAAATAAAATAGGCATCTTAAGAAGCCCCCAATACGAAAATATTAAAATCTAAAAGATTTTTTTTTTATACATCTTTTTCCTTATTTATTTAAACTCTTTATTAAATAGAATTACTTTTTTGTGTTTAAAATTATTCCTAATTTATAGTGAAAAGTTTAATCTTTGATAAATGAATTAAAATCAATTACATTTTGATATTTTGGATTAATCTTTATTCAAAACAAAAAAATAAGAAGGAAAAGAAAAATTAAATAATGTCTCTAATTTTGCCTTGAATTACAAGCCTAACACTTTTGCAGCATTCTCTCCAAGAATTTTGTTCTTCTCCTCATCAGTAAATTCAGGCAACCCCATTAATTGGAGCGGAGGAGGTAATTTCATTTTCTTAATTCCCCTTACCCATTTTTTAAGTGAAAGTATAGGGGTAAATAAAGGCCAATCTGTACCAAATAGAATCTTTTCTATTCCGCATGAAAGCTTAGCTTGCACGAGAGTCTGAAAAAAAGCAAATGGAACCATTTTAAAAGTTGGTTCCCATGCAGAAATATCAAGATATACGTTTGGATTTTTTGTAGCCACGGATATTGCCTCATTTGTCCATGGATTTCCCATATGTGCCATAATAAATTTAATTTTAGGAAAATCAACTGCAATTGTATCTACATAGACTGGCCTACAATATTTTAGATATGTTTTAGGAGGGCCTTCTCCCGTATGACAAAACACTACTGCCCCAAGTTCCTCCACCCGTTCATAAAAAGGGTAATACTTAATATCATCCGGATAAAACCCAGTTAAAGGCCATAATTTGACTCCCTTAAATCCTAATTCTTCAATACACCTCTCTAATTCTTGAATAGCTTCTTTTCCCCTCCTAGGATCAATACCAGCAAATCCAATTAATCTATCAGGATATTCATTGAACATCTCTGCGACCATATCATTATACTCCCGATAACTTACCTTTCCCCTAAAAAGATACTGATAATCCAAAGCAACAATCACCGTCTTATCTATCCCAGCTTCATCCATTTCTTCAACCAATCTCTCGGGAGTTCCATTTAATATTAAATTCGGGTCAAAATTAAACTGCTTTGCAATCGAAACAAGAATTGCTCGTAGTTCTTTAGACAAGGACTCCTCATCCCACACATGACAATGACCATCAATTATCACAATTTCCACCTTAAAATTTTATAAACATTAGAATTATATTTATGTTTCAATATTTCCTCAAACAATTAAAAATATATTGATCTTTGAGCTTTTTATTGAAAATCTAACTATTTTTAATCGGAAATTAAATTTATTATTTTTTTTTATTAAGTGAACTTACTTGGTTAGCAATAAACTCCTTCACGCCAAGTATTTTTATAATTTTTATCCCTCATTTCCGCCCTGAACAAATCGCTCCGCAACGTCAAAACTTTCCTTATTTATAGTCAATATATCTATTTCTTTTATTCTATGATGATTATCAAAATAGTATTCTTAAAAAATTCAAGGTGTATTTATTGAAATATTTAAAAAAGGAGATTAAAAGGAAGTTTGGAAAATTTTCCAAAAAGAATTTTTAGCATATGAAAATTATGAATCCTACTTCAAATAAAAAAAAAGATAAGATTTATCTTAGGATTGCCGATGCCTTTAAAGAAGATTCTGGTCGTGGGATTTTACGTATAGATCCAAAGATAGCTAGGAAATATAATTTTGGAACAGGAGATGTAATTGAGGTTTATAATGAAAATAAAAACAAGAGAACTGCTGGATTATTATTTCTCGGTCGACAAATGGATAATGGTTTGAAGATCATTAGATTAGATAGCTTATTAAAACGAAATCTTGGCGCTTCTATTAATGATTGGGTCACTATAAGAAAAATAGAAGCAAAATTGGCAGAAACTATTACGTTTGCTGCAATAGGAAAGCCTGTAAAAATAAAGGATCCAAAAGCATTAGCAAAACTATTGGATAATCGTGTGGTTACAAAAGGAGACATCATTAGTTCTTATGCCATGGGACAAAAGTTTGATTTTATGCTTATGAAATTCACACCTCAAGCTGAAGCAGTTAGAATTCATGATAAGACTGAGATACTAATATCAGAAAAAGCTATCGAAAAATTATCTCCAGAAAAGGAATTTAATCAAACCAACGTTAAAATGGAGAGTTTTTTTCAAGACCTCAACGATCTTAAAAGAAAAAAAGATAGCCTTGATAAAATTAAAAAATTGATGAAAGTATCTACTCGTGTGCGGCTTGATATGATGAGAGATGTTCTTAATATGGACCCACATACATTTAACTATAAAATTATTGACTGGGCATATAAGTTTGAGTTCATAATCGATGGTGACTATTTAATTGTAAATAAGGAAACAGTTTCAGATTTTATTGATGCTTTGGACAAGCAATTTTCATGATATTTATCTTATGCTACAAAGGCACTAATCCAAATGCATGAATCTACAATTATTTTTTTCATAATTAAACTCAAAAATAGTAAAAAAATTTCTTAAAATTCCTTAGAATAGCCCATGTTCTTTAAGAGAATCTGTGGGCTCATCTGTATCGATAAATCCAATATATTTTAAAGGATTAATGCTTTTATCAATTTTCTTTTTCATTTTTTTTAATTTAAGATTCATAATTCTTTTTTTTAAAGCAGGATCAATCTCTAATTTTCTTAACTCTGATAATGATTTAATATCTTTTACCTGGTTTAATTCCTTCACGTTTTCTCACATCGATACCAATTATTTTCATTTATACTAATTTGATTATAAAATTTAATATTTAAAAACTTAATATTATTTACAAAAAATTTTGATATTTTTTATAATAAATGCGATTTATACAATCAAGGTAATTTTCAAGAATTTATTGAAAAAGATTATGAATTCTATGACTTAAACTAAATTACAAACTTTTTTGAGATTAAGTGGATTTAAAATTTTAGTTACTTCTTCAGCTCTCTCTAATACGGTTTTCAAGTTCTCTCAACTCATCTTCAACTTTTTTCAAGCTTTCTACTAATCCTTCCCATTCTAAAAAATCCTCTAATAAGGTATGCTTTACTTGTTGTTCCAATCGGAGCAGGCATTTTGATGATCATAGGACTGGATTTATATTTTATATTTAGAATAAAAGTAATTTTATTTCTTAGTAATTTTTATTTACAATATTGTTACTCGTAATTTTCTTCTTAGATTATGTCATTATCTTTTTAATTTATTATTATTTAATTAAGAATTATGAGTTACTGGTATGCTTTTTTCGTTATCATTGGAATTATTTCTATTTTAATTCTGATATTTGGCTTACCTCGAAAAAAGAGTACTAGACAACCAAATATAGAAGGTCTTGATAATCCAGAAGTTGCTAAAGCATTCGAAAAAATGACAAATTTTCTTCCCTTTAAACTCTTACGCCGAAAAGTAATATCTCGATTGAAAAAATTTAACCCAAGCGGAAAGTTGGTGGATATAGGTTGCGGTTCTGGAAATTTAATTATCCAAATTGCAGAAAAACTTCTAAAGCTTAAATTAGTTGGGGTTGATATTTCCTCTGAAATACTCTCACTTGCAAATAAACGAGCAATTGAGAAAAAGGTGGATAATAAGGTTGAATTTAAAAACGGAACTGTAGAAAAATTGCCTTTTCCAAATAATTCAATCGATTTTATAATAAGTACTTTCTCACTTCATCATTGGGTGAATCCCATTAAAGCGTTTAAAGAAATTTATCGCATTTTGAAAGAAAGTGGAACCTTTTTAATCTTTGATTTTCGCCGAGATTCACGAAAATTTTTTTATGGCTTTTTAACTTTTATTACTAAAGTGGTTGTTCCTAAAGCATTAAAGAATATTAATGAACCTTTAAATTCAATTCAGGTGAGCTATACTGTTGATGAAGTACATCAATTTTTCTCTCAAGTTTCTTTCCAGAATACTGAAATTAAACCGTTTCTCACTTGGATGTCTATCAGTGGTAAAAAGTAAAACTAAAATTGTTTAAAAATACGAAATACGATATTATTGAACAAAAAGGGGATATATCATAATTAAATTTAATTCATTCAGTAGGGTATAAATGAACTATTTAAAATAGATCCATTCTTTGAGCTTATTAAGGAAGTCTATTTATTAAAATTAAAAAAAAAATATATAATATTAAGAATAGATTCATTATTCAAACAATTCGCTTTATAAATAAAAGAAAGTCTGAAATTAATCGATAATTTCTTATGTTTTAAATAGGAGAATAAGTGGAAGATGTACATTTTGTTTTTTATTTGTATATTAAGTCTAATTTCTATGGCACCCATTCATTTTTTATCTGTTGAGCATCTAAAGCTTCAAGAAAAATATGGAAAACAAAAAGGAACTAAAATTGCCAAAATTTTCGGACTAATTTCAGGATGGGGCTTCTTCATATTTTTAATTGGAACCTGGATTTCACCTCAACCCAGATTTGTTATCCCAATTTTTCAAAATATTTCAATCTTAATTCCAATTATCAATTTCTCAATTCACTTATTCCATCTAATAGTTTCTATGCCCTTCTTAATATTTGGTGCTTGGCTTGGAATTGCAGGCGTAAAAGAGATAACCCTTAAAGTAGCAGAAACGCATCTACCAAAAAAAATTATTACAACTGGGATCTATTCGATTATTAGACATCCACAATATTTTGGTGCTATATTAGCACACGTGGGTATTTCCTTCCTGTTATCTTCGTTATATTCATTACTTTCCACTCCTTTAATAGTTTTATTTAATTATCTCATCTCATGGAAAGAAGAAAAAGAGTTGATTAAAGAATTTGGCAAGGAATATGAGGATTATAAGAAAAATGTCCCAATGTTAATTCCAAAATTAAGAAGATAATGATATTCAAATGTGCTTTTAATCAATAACTAAAAAACGAGACTTTAATCGGTATAGATAAAGTTCTAAAGAAAACTTTTTTAAGAGCTCCTATTGATTTAACTTATCATTAAGTTAGATTTCCCATTTTTAAATATTTAAAAATTAAAGAATTTGGTGATATTTTGAGTCTTGATAATGTGTTTGACCTATTATTTGTAATAATTGCAATTGCTTTTAATCTTTTAATTATTGGCATTTTTTTCTCCGGAAAGAGGAAGCAAGATAAACTGAGGAGATGGTTTGGGATTGTATTTGTTTGTTTAGCAATACCATTGATCATTGTTTTCATTAATTATTTGATCATTGGGCAAGAATTGTGGATTATTATATGTTTGGTGATTATTTTGTTATACTTATTCTTAGAATTATTACTCGACTTATATTAAAATACGATTTTAGGAAAAAACCGATAACCCACGTTCCATACATCATACTATTTTATATCGTATCTTTTAGCTTGATTGAGATTACGTTTTACATTGATGAAATCAGCGGATGGATTGTCTCAATTACATTCTGGGCTGTTTTGGCTAGTTTGATTTATAATTTAGCAGGTCGAAAAAAGAAAGATAATGAATAAATAACTCCCTTTTTCTTCCAAGTTAGTATTTAATATCCAATTTTAATATTTAATTTATAATACATAAGAGAAAAGATTTTAAACATAATTAGTAATACTTAATATTAGAAAATAAATCTCCTTTTAATTTAAAGAGGAATATAAAATGTCATCCGAAATGAAAATTGACCCTTTTGCCGCGTTGATATTAGTACTTAGTGTTGTTGGGATAATTCTAATAGCAGCTTTTAGTTTTGCAGGTTTTTATTTACCTGGTTATGGAAATAGATATTCTTGCTTGGGTTGTGAATATTGGACACCCGGTGATTTAGCAGCACAAGTCATTATGATAATACTATTAATAATACAAATAGTTGTGGCCTTAAATGACCTGCTCCCAAAAAAATTCATAGAAATGGATCTAGAGATATTTGGCATACTTCTTGCAGGTTTAACAATCCTTCTTGCCATCATAGGGATTGCTTCATTTGGAATAGCTTATGAGGCATATACATGGTGGCCTGAGACTGGATTTTACGGCGGTATTATAGCGGGAATACTCAACACTATCTTGTTTTTCTTAAAATATAAAAATAAGTAATTTATCATTTTTTTTCCTTTTTGCCATTATTTTTTTCCACCCATCTTTCGCTTAAATAAATAGGTAATAATAATAAATATAGTAATTAAACTTGAGAAAGAACTACCAACTAATATGGTTGATCCAGTTGAATTAACTAAAATTGTTGAGACAAAAGTATGCAGGAGTAGTTCGAGAAAGTATTATAGATTCCGTAAAACAAGTTTCTATGGAGGTTGCGCCACTGCTGATTGTTTGGGTTGCAATCTGAGATGTGCTTATTGCTGGGCTCAAAAAAAAGTTTGGACTCCTGAAAAATTCGGTAAGTTTTATACACCGAGAGAAGTTAGTGAAAAATTAATTAAAATGAATTACGCATTAGTGAG
>JABUBO010000179.1_pt1 | contig 19156 bp, 18 predicted proteins | sample 7240361 | NCBI WGS metagenome assembly JABUBO01 (sample SAMN07256346, study PRJNA390944) | subsurface metagenome | isolation source: Methane hydrate marine sediment | place: Pacific Ocean: Eastern North Pacific, ODP site
TGTTGAAGATTGCCCTTATTCCCCAGACCTGAGAACTTCGTCCCGAGGTGAATATCAGCAGTGTGCAAAATTTTGAGCATGCTAAATATCCTTTTATGAGAAAGCCCTCTAAGATTCTTGAACCGTGGTTCTCATTGACATTGCTTCGCCCCGAATCTTGGGGAGCAGCAAAATATCTACGATAACTGCAGTTGCTATAACGGAGAGCAAATACATTACTACCCCCTCTTTTTTGCCGCCAACAGACGATTTAGCGCATTCATGTACGCCTTGGCACCGGCAACAATGACATCAGTGTCAGCACCACGCCCGGTATAGGTTACACCCTTACTCTCTATCCGTATCAAAACCTCCCCGATGGCATCAATCCCCTCGGTAACCGATTTAACAGTGAACTCCGTGAGTTTATTAGGTATCCCAACTATGCGATTGATAGCTTTATATACGGCATCCACCGGACCTGTCCCCAAAGCAGCATCCGCCACACTCTGCCCATCTGGCCCGATAAGTCTAACTGTGGCCGTAGGGATACTATGGTCACCGCAGGAAACTTCAATATGGTCAAGATGGTACACCTCCGTAACGGTGCGTAGTTCCTCGGCTATCAGGGATTCAATATCTCGGTCTGTGATTTCCTTTTTCTTATCCGCCAATTCCTTGAAACCCTGAAAGGCGCGGTTCAAAGCTTCTTCGCTTAAAGTATAGCCAAGCTCAGATAGCCTCTCCTTAAAGGCATGACGGCCACTCACTTTACTTAGCACTAAGGCACTCGAGGGGATGCCCACCGATTTGGGGTCTATAATTTCGTAAGTGATGGCCTTTTTAAGCACGCCATCCTGATGGATACCTGACTGGTGGCGGAAGGCGTTCGCTCCAATGATAGCCTTGTTAGGCTGGATGGAAAACCCGGTAAGCTCACTCACCAGACGACTTGTGCGGTAAATTTGAGTGGTATCAATATTGGTGGTGAGCTTAAAAAAGTTCTGGCGAGTTTTTAGAGCCATGACAATCTCCTCTAGAGAAGCATTGCCAGCTCTTTCACCGATGCCGTTAATAGTACATTCAACCTGCCGTGCGCCCGCCCTTATTGCCTCGAGGCTATTAGCCACAGCCAACCCCAGGTCATTATGGCAATGTACACTGATCACGGCCTTGCCAATGTCAGACACGTTGTCCCGTATGCCCTGGATTAAGCCACCAAATTCCTGGGGGGTAGCATAGCCCACGGTATCGGGGATATTAACTGTGGTTGCTCCAGCATCAATCACTGCCTCCAGAATCTGGTAGATGTAAGCAGGGTCAGCTCGACTGGCATCCATCGGTGAAAATTCAACGTCATCTAAATAATTCTTAGCTCGAGCCACCATTTCTTGAGACATCCTCAGCACCTCATCCCGGCTCTTTTTAAGTTGATGGGCAAGGTGAATATCCGAGGCTGAAAGAAAGACATGAATTCGAGGATGTTCGGCTTCTTTAACCGCCTCCCAGGCCCTGTCTATAGCCTTAATATTGGCAAGGGTCAGAGCACAAATCGTAGGACGCTTAAGCTTCTGGGCAATAAGACGGACAGCCTCAAAATCTCCAACTGAGCTGGCAGGAAAGCCCGCTTCAATAACATCAACGCCAAGTTTATCCAACTGCCTGGCTATTTCCAGCTTTTCCTGGAGATTCAAGCTCGCTCCCGCGGCTTGCTCGCCATCTCGTAAAGTAGTATCAAAAATGATGACCTTTTCCATGATTCTCTCCTTCAATAAAATGAGTAATTCCCACTACTTCTCCGGCGAATTATATCCTGATTTCTGATTCTACTTCTATTTTCCTAAATCCAGATAACACATAAAGAAGCACATGGTCTTTAAAGCCCTAGCCAAGAGGTCCTTTTTTCAGTTATGATACAGCAAATAACATCCGCACTAAAAAGCCTGCCTGTACCCACACAGCAGATTAGTGCTTGTAAGGAGACAATGATAAATAGGATAAACACCAAAGACAAATTTGTCAACAACGACTAGATAGAGATATACTTCAGCACTAAGAAATTAACCACACAGGGAGAAGAAGGCTATTCCATCCTGGCAGTAAGTTTAAAAATGATACTAATAATAGACAACTATGATTCCTTTGTTTACAACCTGGCCCAATACGTGGGGGAGGTGGGCTGGGAACCAGTGGTCTATCGCAACGACCAGGTTACCTCAGCTCAAATCGAAGAGCTAGCCCCTAGCCATATCATTATCTCACCAGGACCCTGCACACCCCTGGAAGCCGGCATCTCCGATGAGGTCGTGCAGCGCTTTGGAGGGAAAATTCCCATACTGGGAGTATGTTTAGGGCATCAATGCATTGGCTACGCCTACGGCAGCAGAATTGGCCGAAGCTCGCCAGCCCACGGCAAGACCTCCCTCATCCAGCACGACGGCCAAACTATCTACCAAGGCTTACCCAATCCCTTTCCGGCAACACGCTACCACTCTCTAATTATCGAAGCTGAAAATCTTCCAGCCTGTCTCAAGGTCACTGCCAGAACTCCTGAGGGCATAATAATGGGGGTGAGACACCGAGATTATATAGTGGAGGGAGTCCAATTTCATCCCGAATCCATCCTCACCAAAGTAGGACACGATATTTTGACTAACTTCCTTCGTTTTAATCGCCCACTTTGGAGCGAAAATAATATTTAACTAGCGTAAAATGGTGTCATTGTGAGCCATCATCTACTATTACCAACGCCACCTGTCACTGCGAACGAAGTGAAGCAATCTCGGTGGCAGGGCATTCCTGGGGATTGCTTCGCCCCGATAAATCAAGGCCCGCAATGACGAGCAGACTTGAAATCGTGGCAGAAATTATTTATCTTAACGGCCAACTTGTCCCCCGCTTCGAAGCTAAGCTATCCCCTTTCGACCATGGCTTCCTTTACGGATATGGATTATTCGAGACCATGCGGGCTTACAACGGCCATATCTTTCGCCTCGACTCTCATCTCGCCCGCCTTCGCTGCTCTGCTGAGAGCATCGGCCTGACACATAATATCTTGAGCACAGACGAGGGGAAGCAATCTTTGAAAGTTGCCTGCCTGGCAACTCTGGAAGCTAATAAGCTCGAGAATGCCCGCCTGAGGCTCACCGTTTCGGCCGGAGAAGGCGACATGACGCCCGACCCAAGCACATGCTCCAGCCCTACTGTTTTAATCGCTGCCCAAACCCTTGTTCCCTTACCACCCGAAAAATATGAAACGGGTTTTAAAGCAGCCCTATCTTTCCTGCGCCGCAATAGCCAGTCTCCCCTATCCCGATTGAAATCCACGTGCTATATGGAAAATATCCTCGCCCGCATGGTAGCCAGAGCTGCTGGATGCGATGAAGCTATCTTCCTCAATGAGCAGGGATATCTTGCTGAAGGCAGCACGGCTAATGTCTTCTTGGTGAGCAATGGAGAACTCATCACACCCTCTTTTGAAAGCGGCGTACTACCTGGAATTACCAGAGAGGCAGTCCTGGAAATAGCTCGGGCTTCAAACATCGAAACCCAGGAAAGACAGGTGGAGTTAAAAGAGCTAATTGAGGCTGAAGAAGCCTTTATCACCAATTCCATACTGGAGCTTATGCCCCTGACCTGGTTTGAGGGCAAACCCATCGGCTCAGGCAAAGCCGGCCAGCTAACCAAAGAGTTGCTAGCTAGTTATAGAAAAATCGTAGACGAAGCAGTAAAATAGTGGGCGAAGCCATGGATTCAGACGAAGTAAGCGAGCTCCTTTTCGGGACAGGCGGTGTCCCCGTCAGTGCTCAATCTCGTTCCACGGAGGCTGGCATTGAGCGTATTGCCGAACTCGGTCTTGGCTGTATGGAGGTAGAATTTGTCCAGGGGGTAAGGATGAGCCCTGAGGTTGCTGTCTCGGTGGGAGAATTAGCAGCAAGAAAGAATATAGTGCTCACTGCTCACGGACCCTATTTTGTAAACCTGAATGCCGCCGAGCCGCAAAAGGTACACATGAGCAAAGAAAGGATACTGCAAACTGCTCGCATTGCTGCTCTTTTCGGCGCCAGAAGTATCACCTTCCACGCCGCCTTTTATCTCAAAAACACCCCAGCCGAGACCTACGCCACAGTCAAAAGGCACCTGGAGGAGATAGTAAACATCCTCAGGAACGAAGGCAATAAGGTGACCATTTCACCTGAAGTTACCGGAAAACCCTCTCAATTTGGCACTCTAGAGGAAATATTTCAGCTCGGCAGCGAGATAGAAGGAGTTGTCCCCTGCATTGATTTTTCTCACTGGCATGCCCGGACGGGAAAAGCTAACTCCTATCAAGAATTTCTCGATATCTTAGACCAGATTGAAGGGAAACTGGGCAGGCAAGCCTTAGATAATATGCATATCCACCTCTCCGGGATTGCTTACGGTAAGAAGGGCGAAATCAAGCACCTGATGCTTCCTGATTCAGACTTTCGATACTCAGAGCTACTTAAAGCCCTGAAGGAACGAAAGGCAAAGGGAGTAGTCATTTGCGAGAGCGTGCCCTACCTGGAACAAGACGCCCTACTCCTCCAGCAGACCTATCGAGAGCTCCCGTAACCAGAATTGTTGGCACCCACGTTGGCGACCTTGCCAGATTCCATTCAATGCAGTTTAGCTCCCTGCCACCGCAGCGACTCTCCATTTGCGGCTCCTTTATAGCAGCCAGCGACAGAAGGATGACTGAGCAAAAGGCAGGAATGCTGGATGAAAGCTTTGTTCTTACTCAGTATTCAGGGGACACAATACTTAATCTGTAGTAGGCCTGATTGGTATGGTGTCCCTGGAATGCGGAATGTGCCTGACTCAGGAGGCTCTGACCTGGTATTTGGCCTTGCCTTCTTCGTAGAGGTCGCCGCCGTAAATGTCATTTATTACCGTAACGGGGAAGTCTGCCACCTCCAGACGGCGAAGGGCTTCAGCACCAAGTTCTTCGTAGGCTACCACCTCTGCTTTCTTGATGCTCTTGGAAATTATGGCGCCGGCACCCCCTATTGCCCCCAGATAGACCGCCTTGTGCTTCACCATGGCATTCTTGACTGCTTTGGACCGCAAACCCTTGCCGATCATCCCCTTCAGCCCCTCGGCCATTAAGCGGGGGGCATAAGCATCCATCCTCCCACTGGTGGTCGGGCCAGCTGAGCCAATCACCCTCCCTGGCCTGGCCGGGCTAGGCCCCATATAGTATATGGTTGCCCCCTTGATATCGAAAGGCAGAGCTTCCCCTTGGTCTAGAGCTTCGACCATCCTCTTATGAGCGGCATCGCGGGCAACATAGATAACCCCGGTAAGCGAAAGACTGTCTCCGGTTTTGAGGTCTTTTAAGATTTCGTCGGTTAAAGGAAGCGTGATTCTCTTTGCTTCGGGCATAATTCACCTCCGGCTTGTCTGTAGTGCGGCCCTTCGGGGTCGCGCTATTCGTTTACAACTCCCCTAACCCCTCTTACCTTAAGAGGGGAATTGTCTGCCGCCCGATCGCACGGGGCTGAAGCCCCGCACTACATTTCCAGACAGCCTCTTCACCCTCCGGTCCTCGGACGACTCACGGTGAGCTGTTTTTCTTTCACCTCGGGACTGGTATAATCGGGCAGGAGCATCGGAGTTACTTTATCGGTTATAATCCCCGCCTCTTCAAGCTCTTTATGATATCTTTTCACGTGATCCAAGGTTAGCTTCCCCTCTTTTGCTTTCTCCCTGGCGAATATAGCAGCATTTCTACCGGCAATCCTGCCAAATACTACAATATCCATAAGCGAATTGCCCATCAGCCTGTTTTCTCCATGCAACCCCCCGGTTACTTCCCCAGCAACATAAAGCCCGGGCACAGCAGTTTCGCATTCGGCATTATCCTTAAGCCCACCATTCTGATAATGTAGTGTGGGATAGACCAGCATGGGTGCTTTAGATATATCAATTCCCAAGCGGTCGTATACCTTCCATTTCCCCACAAAGGCAGTTCTCACCCTCCCCTCACCGTGGAGGATATCAAGCACGGGGGAATCGAGCCAGACCCCTACCTCCCCGGTAGGGGTGGGAATACCATTCCCATCCAGACATTCCTTGATAAACCGGGCTGATTCCACATCCCTGGGTTCGCGCTCGTTGACAAATTTTTCTCCGTGGACATTTACAATATCCGCTCCCTCTGCTCGGAACCTCTCGGTAATAAGCCATCCCTCTATTTGCTCGGGAAAAACAACGCCTGTGGGGTGATACTGAACGGCATGAAGGAAAGCCAAAGACGCACCAGCCCTGTAGCCTATGACTATGCCATCAGCGGTGGCACCATAATGATTGGTGGTCATAAAACCTTGCACGTGGAGCCTGCCGCTACCACCTGTAGCTAAAACTACCACCTTAGCTTTGGCAACAAGATACTCTTCGGTTTCCATGTTGTAAAGCAAGGCTCCAGCGCATTGCCCATGTTCATTGAGAATAAGCTCCACTGCCGGAGAGAATTCCAGAACTCTGATATTCCGCCTGTTACGCGCTTCATCACGCACCACGCGCATGATTTCCATGCCGCTGAGGTCGGCACAATAGTACATCCTTTTTCTGCAAGTCCCCCCACCATGCATGGACTCCAGCCTTCCATCGGGAAACTTGGAGAACAGGACTCCAAGATCTTCCAACCACTGGAGAGCATCGGGTGCTTGCTTAACAAAGGTAGCCACTATGTCAGGTTCATTTTTGAAGTGTCCCCCTCCCATTACATCCAGGTAGTGATAATAAGGAGAATCCTTCTCCCTTTTGGTAGCAGCTTGGATTCCCCCTTCAGCCATCATAGTATTAGCATCGCCGTGTCGAAGCTTTGTGGCCATAAGAACCTGAGCACCATTTTCTTCGGCGATCAGAGCAGCTATAGTGGCAGCCCCACCACCACCAATAATCAGGACGTCAGTTTTATAGTCAGCCCTCGTAAGGTCTACTTTGTCGGGATCAACTCTGCTCCTGGCCTCCAGCAGGTCAACAAATTCGTGGGCTATTTTGTAACCCTTATTCGGACCAATTCTTATCTCCCTTCTCCCTTCCTCCCTGTAATCAGGATGATATTTCAACATCTCCTGTCTTTCTTTCAGAGACATAAAGGGAAACTCTTCCCCCCGCCTCCTTTTCTCCACCCGGGCAGGCCTGGTCTCTTCGACCTTCCTAATATAGGGCTTGAAGAAGTCTGGATATCCTAAATAACTCATCTCGCCTCCTGGTTACAGATATTTTTTGTCTTTTGGTTTCCAATCCTCCCCGGCCGTTACCGGCTCTTCTTCCCGCTCTTGATACAACTTTTGCAGCTCGTCTTTCTTCACGTGTTTCAACTCCCCTAAAATATCATCATATTTTTCCTCGTTAATTGCCTTTATCATTTCGGCTAAATGTTCCGCCCTGGGAAGAATGCGGGCTCCGTAAATCCTGCGGGCAAGTTGAAACATATGATACTGAGCCAATTCTCCGAAGCAGCGGCTGGTGCATAGCCCGCATTGGATACACTCAAAGCTAAGTAGCGCGGCTTCGGCGATATTTCCCTGCTTCAAAGCTGAGATAGCATCCATGACCTCTATCCCCTGTGGACAGGCTTTCGTGCAAGCATTACAGGCCACACAGCGGAATAGCTCAGGATACAGCTTGAAAACCTCTTCAGGGGCGGAGGTTAGCTCCGCGAATTCATATTGGGCACGATTGGCGGGGAAAAAAGGTATTTGAGCCATATGCATGTCAGGCTCAACCGTCTTCTGGCAGGCAAGCGCTACCTGTAATTTATAATCGCCAGGCTTGCGATAAACTGTACCGCAGGCACCGCAGGTGCCCCCCCGACATCCACAACCCCGAATGAACTTGTAGCCAGCATACTCCATCGCTTTCATAAGAGTAAGCCCTTCGGGAACTTCGTAGCGCTTTCCCATGACATACACAGGAATTAATTCAACTTCCGGTTTAACTTCTGGTATTTCTTTTTCTTTCTTAACCTTTGTTGCTGTTGGACTCTTCTTCTTCGCTTTGGCACTCATTACTTAACCTCCAGCCCCTGATTCAATCAGGGGTTAAATCTTGGCTCCTCACGGAAGCAAGTTCTTTTCCCGCAGAAGTGATTCCGGGTTACCATAATTTAGCTCAAAATGACACACTTGCGGCTCGAGCCCTAAGGCAAGAGCCAGAAGTTGTGTAAAGTAGAATAGCGGCATCCTTTTAAATTCGTCACGCTTTTTCACCAATTCCTTCTGCCCCTGACTCAAATCGTAATCACACAAAGGGCAGGAAAGAACCAAGGCTTCCGCCCCATGACTCAACGCCGAGCTTAAGATATTCCAGGCATATGCAGAAATTGTACCTGGGTCTCTTATGATTTGATAAGACCCACAACACCTGGTAGATTCGGGGAAATCTACGGGAGTAGCTCCTAGAGCGTCGAGAAGCTCGTGTAAGATGATGGGGTTCTCCACGCTGTCTATAGCTACTTCTCTGGGGCGAAGCAGGGTACATCCATAATAAGGGGCTACCTTTAAGCCCCGGAGAGGGAGTTTCACTTTTTGCGCAAGGGCTTCCCATCCTATTTCATCTCTCAATACTTCTAAAAGATGGAATACCCTTACCTCCCCACTGTAATTTATTTCCTCATCCATAAAGCTATTGATAGTATTTCTTTTTTCCGCATTCGCCTTCATTAGAAGGTTAGCCCTCTTTAGAGTATTAAAGCAGAAAGAACACAAAGTAATTAGCTCATTTTTCCCTTGCTCCCTCGCTCGAATGAGATTGCGAACAGGTGCTACCTGATGGATTAAATCATCATCGGCTAAAGAATGCACTGCACCACAGCAGTTCCACCTGGCAATCTCTTCCAGCTTAAATCCCAAAACTTCCAGGGAGGCAATAGCAGGTTCCTCCAGATTCTTTGCCTTAGTTTTCAAGGTACATCCGGGATAATAAGCTAAGCTCATCCTTACTCCTTCTTTAACCGGTAAACTTCCTCAAGCCACTGACCATAGCTATCTGAGGGATGTCATCTCGTTCCTCGGGGGGAATTTGCTCAGGCCTCACGTGGTCAACATTTTTTCTTAAAGTGAGAAGCCTTATTGCCTCCATCAACTTGGACAGGTCAAATCCTCTGGGGCAGTTTACAGTACAGGCAAGACAAGTGGCGCAAATCCAGACAGTCTTTGATTCGGCAATTTCCTCTTGCATCCCTAACCGTGCCAGTTCAATAACCTGGCGAGGGGAAAGGTCCATATCAGGAACTGCGGGACAAACTCCGGAACACATGCCACACTGGTAACATAACTGAAGGTTTTCTCCGCTGAGCTCCTTGACTTTCCTTACAAACTCACCGCGCAGCCTTTTGGGCGAAACGGTTACAGACATTCTCTTCTCACTCTTTTACTAATTTTTCAACTTCCTTCACAGGATTGCTTCTTCATGGCGAGCGCACCAACATTGCATGTTGACTGCTACAGGCATGCTGGCAATATGGCAAGGGAAGGTTTCCACATGAACTGCTAAGGCGGTAATTGTGCCACCGTAGCCCATAGCACCTATGCCCAGATTGTTAACTCGCTCTAGAATGTCCCTCTCTAAATCGGCAACCTCAGGGTCAGGACTCGGCTCGCCAACTTTGCGTAACAGCGCCTTCTTGGCTATAAACATGGTCTTATCCGTCGTCCCACCAATGCCGACACCAATAATAACAGGTGGGCAGGGATTGCCACCAACTTCGTCAACAAGGTTGACGACAAAATCTATCACCCCCTGACATCCCCTAGCTGGAGTTAGAACGGTCAGGCGAGAACAATTTTCTGAGCCACCTCCTTTGGGTAAAACACTGATTTCCAGCCTGTCTCCGGGAACTATGTCGGTATGAATCATAGCTGGTGTATTATCTTTGGTGTTCACCCTGGCAAAACAAGGCTGGCTCACAATGGATTTACGTAAATAACCCCCACCATACCCCTGGCGTACTCCTTCGTTGACTGCTGTATAAAGGTCTCCACCGGCTATGTGCACTTCCTGGCCCAGTTCCAGCATGACTACAGCGGCACCGGTGTCCTGACAAAGAGGAATTTGTTCCTTGCCGGCAATTTTCACATTTTCCAGGATTCTATCCAATACGTTACGGCAAACAGGGGATTTTTCTCTTTCTTTTGCCTGCTTTAACGCAATTATCACATCCGCGGGTAAATAATGGCAGGAGTGCTCAAATAAACGGGCTACGGTGTTCGTTACATCACCAACTTTGATTTCTCTCATTTTCTTCTTTGCCGGCTTACCCTAGCCTCTTAATTCTGGTTGTGTCGACTACTGGTGTCTTTACCCCATCACTTTTGGCACAGTGAGGCTAGCATCCATTATGAACAGTAGTTTCGCCTTTTCTCCCTTCTTTTCAATTGCTTCATCTATCGCCTGTTGAACATCATGAAATGGTCTAATAAATACCCGCTCAAGATCTCTATCCTCGAGCTCGGTTACTCCCCAGATTTCTGCCCAAGTAGCAATTTCAGCCATTTTGGCAGCCTTATGATAACCCAGTTTGTAGTCCAGCTTGATTGACTGTAGAGCCTCCTGAGGAGTTCTACTGCTGGCCAGGAGATTAAAGTATGCCTCATCTCCTATGCCAGACCTGCACTCAGAGACAAAGATGAGAATCCCTCCCTCTTTTAGAGCCAGCTTCCCATTTTCAAGTCCCTTTTGTGATTGATACAAATCCATATCCGAGGGATAACCGACAACAGCAGCGACGATGTCCGCTTTTTCCTTAATATCTACACAGTAAACCTCGTGAGCTTTCTCTATGGCCATCAAAAATGAATTGTGAATATGTCCCGAGGTACAATGGTAAATCCTCTTTTGACCATCAAGAACGGTCTGGATGGAAAATATTTCCTTTCCTTTTACCATCTTGAGGGCATCAACCATGTCTTCATGAACCGGATTGCCCTCCAAAACCAGAGCCTGTGCACGGGGACTAAGGGCTTTTTTATGGTTTTGCTCTATTGTCTTATAAGACGCAATACCGGGGAGAAATGATTTCCTTCCTCCAGTGTAACCAGCAAAATAATGAGGCTCTACTGAGCTAACAGTAACTAGCTTATGTGCCTCCATACCTAACTTGTTGACATACATCTCTGTTCCTGTGGAAGTTGTTCCCAAATACACCATGTCTTCGTCTTTTCGGGCATCATGGACATAGATTTTGTCCTTTAGCAGGTCGTGATAATTTCCGAAGATACAGTTGAGCTCTTCTTCGGTCGGTGCACGGTGAATTCCGGCGGCGATGATAAACCTTGTATTTTTATTCTTGACCGCAGGATAAATCACTTCCAGTATTTTTGCCGTAGGAGTGGGTCTGGTGTAATCATTAACAATAAAAAGCAAATCTCCCGTGTCGGCGATAAACTCATCAAACCTCCTAGAGTTAATGGGTTGTTCAATTCCCCTGCGGATGATCTCTGTTTCATCGCCAACGGAAACGACATTTGGTTCAACTATTCCGGAAACCCTGCTTTCCTCAACTTCAACCGCTACCTTTTCCTTTCCGTAAGGGATTCTTATTTTCATAGCTGATCTGGTTTCTCTTTTCTAGCCTCTATCAGCGGAGGTAGAGGTTATAAGCCTTCTTGGTTATTTTGCGCATCTTCAATTCTGTTCATAGCAAACCCACAGCTTTCAAGTGAATGTTGTATAACACCCATCACAGGTTCATGATATCTATTAGCTCCCGCACGGCATTGGCTGATTTCTTTAGTGCCGCACCTTCTTCAGGGGTCAACTTGAGCTCTATTATCTGCTCAATACCGTTCTTGCCCAACTTGACAGGAACCCCTACAACCACTCCATTGATGCCGTATTCTCCTTCCAAGTAGGCAGCGCAAGGCAATATCTCTTTTTTATCCAGAATTATGGCATTCACCATTTGAGCTGTGGCGGTTGCCGGAGCATAAAAGGCACTGCCCGTTTTAAGCAGGTTTACTATTTCACCTCCACCCTTAACTGTACGCTCCACCAGGCTATTAATCTCCTCCTCAGGCAAAAGTTCAGTAATAGGAACACCGCCGACAGTACAAAGTCTGGTGACTGGCACCATCGTATCACCATGCCCACCCAAAACACAGGTGGATACATTCTTTACTGAGACATTGAGCTCTTGTGCAATGAAAGTCCGAAACCTGGCGCTGTCCAGGATGCCAGATTGTCCAAACACTCTATTCCGTGGGAACTTACTTATGTGCAGAGACAACTGGGTCATAGCATCCAAAGGATTAGACACCACGACAATTATGCAGTTAGGTGAATGCTGGACAACTTTCTCGGTAACTTCCCGGACTATTTTCATGTTGGTAAGCACCAGGTCATCCCGGCTCATCCCCGGTTTACGCGCTACCCCCGAGGTGATGACCACTATGTCAGAATTGGCAGTTTCTTTATAGTCATTAGTCCCCATAATCTCAACGTCTGAATCAATTATGGGAGTGGCTTCCAGCATGTCCAGTCCCTTGCCCTGCGGAAGCCCTTCAATTATGTCTAGCAATACAATATCCGCATACCCCTTTTCAGCAATGCAGAAAGCACAAGTTGCACCGACATTTCCTGCACCGATTATAGAAATCTTACCCCCCATTGCACTTACCTCCTTGTTTATTCTGTTATCTTGCCTCTCTAAATATGAAGAGCAATTCAAGCAATAACAGCTAAGATATCATTCGAGTTTACCGAAGCCCCGGGCTCAAAATTAATTGCCTTAACAACTCCATCAACAGGGGCAGGAATATTATTTTGCATCTTCATTGCTTCCAGGATAAGCAATGGGTCGCCAGCCTTTACTGTATCCCCTACATTGACCAAATAGCGGATGACCATGCCGGGCATAGGCGCAGGCACCTCCGTTCCTTCAGCAACTGCAGCAGGCGGTGCTTTCTTTTCCTCCGCCTTCGCTGGTGCTTCCGTAGTACTAGGTGGTGTAGGCGAAGGAGCAACGGCACTTACAGGTCGAGAAACAGTAGTAGCTGGAGGGCCCCCCACAGCCTCCACATCCACTTTATAATATTCATCTTCAACGAAAACATTAAATGTCCTCACGCCGGCTCCCCTTTCAGGAACCACTTTCTCAGGTTTTTCCACCAGCTTGCCAGCTTTAGCTTTGGCAATCAGTTCATCCTCCTCCTTCACCTCTTCCGGGGTTTTTGGAGCACGTGGAGGTTTCCAATCATCAGGAATAGTTTTATCTATGCCATATTTATATTTCAAGAAGCGCGAGCCGGTAGTGGGAAAGAGAGCATAGGTGAGTACGTCCTGAATATTTCTGGCAAATTCTTTGGACTCTTTCTTGGCTTTCTCCAGTTCTGGCTCCAGCATATCAGCAGCCCGGCGATCAATCGGCTTTTTTCCTCTTTCGTAGTCCTTGAGCACCTTTTTCTGGATTTCTTTATCGATCGGCGCTGGCGGTCGTCCATAGAGCCCATAGCAATAGTCCTTGGTTTCCTGGGTAATCATTTTATAACGCCCTGCCAAGACATTCTGTATCGCCTGAACCCCAACAATCTGGCTCGTAGGCGTAACTAAAGGAGGATAACCAAGTTCTGCCCTAGTCTTAGCAGTTTCTGCTCGCACCTCATCCAGTCTGTCCAGAGCATTGACCTGCCTTAGCTGTGCCACCAGATTCGTGGTCATGCCGCCAGGAATTTGGTGCACCAGCACTCCGCTATCTATGATTGACATCGCCGATGTGTCCAGAAAATCTCTATACTTAGGGGCGACCTGTTCAAGCATCTGCCCACACTTAACCAGTTGCTCAATATCCAGTCCCGTATCTCTATCTGTTCCATACAGAGCAACCACCAAAGGTTCAACAGGGGGTTCCGAGGTACGCAATGCAAAGGGAGACAAAGCGGCATCAATAATGTCAACTCCAGCCTCGATAGCCTTCAACACAGACATGGATGCCTGGCCACTGGTGTAATGGGTGTGGAAATCAATAGGAATCTTCAAGTTTTCCTTAAGAGCCTTTACTAGTACATAGGCATCATAAGGAGAGATAAGTCCAGCCTGGTCTTTAATGCAAATGGAGTCAGCACCCATGTCTTGAAAAATGAGGGCCTTCTTAATATAGTATTCCGGATTATATACCGGCCCACCCATCCTTGGCTGAGTGAGCGAGTAACATATAGCACCTTGGTAGTGTTTGCCAGCCTTCTTGATTGCTTTGGCAGCACGCTCGTGGTTACGCTCATCATTAACAGCATCGAAAACACGGAAAATGTCAATACCAACCTCGGCGGCTTGTTCTACAAAGGCATCAACCAAGTCATCAGGGTGATTTCGATAAGCAACTAAATTCTGACCCCGTAAAAGCATCTGCAGCGGAGTATCGGGCATGAGTTTCTTCAATTTGCGAGGTCTATCCCAAGGGTCTTCGCCCAAAAAACGGTGAGCGACATCAAATGTCGCTCCACCCCAAACTTCCATGGAATAGAAGCGGCATTTATGCATCTCCGGAGCCATCCATTCCATATCCTCAGTTCGCATCCTTGTAGCCAATGTGGATTGATGCGCATCACGAAAGGTGGTGTCACAGATTTTGACCGGTCTTTTGGCTTTCGGCCTCCTCTTTATCTTATCGACGGTTAAATCTTTGGCCAAGATGGGGCCGCTTCCTATTCCGTTCATAAATCACTCCTTTATTGCCATTTTAAACGTGTAAAACATTCAGACCATTTACTAGCCTCTTCGCCTCACATGAAGCTTTGGCCCAGGATAACAGTCAAATATCATCATCTAGAAACAATTCTTCGCTGCCAGAGCCTTCGCATCAGCATTATCTCCTCCCGCCCGGAACTACTCCACAATCTTGAAACCGCTACTGGCCTTCGCTGGGGCATCACTGGCGCCAGAGCCTTCTCTTCCTCTTCCATATATGCAGCCACAGCAGTAGTAATGGCGGCTATTATTCCTCTTTTGTCCTTCAATTGCTCCTTTGCGCAAACATCTTTACACCGGGATATTCCCATGCTTCTTTGGGGGTCTAGTTTCTCGTTTTGTGATGAGAAGTTCCAAAGCATTGATTATCTTTGGGCGGCTCTCCCGGGGTAAAATAACTTCGTCAACGTATCCCCGCGATGCAGCAATGTAAGGATTGTACAGAAAATTACGATATTCTCCAATCTTCTCCTTCTCCTTTGCTTCAGGATCAGGAGCAGCCTCTATCTCCTTACGAAATATAATTGGTATGGCCCCTTCAGCACCCATCACTGCGATTTCCGCTGTGGGCCAGGCAAAAACGAAATCAGCGCCCAAATCTTTACCACACATGGCAAGATATGAGCCTCCATAGTCCTTGCGAATGATCAAGGTAATCTTAGGCACTGTAGCTTCAGAATAGCACCAAAGAACCTTGGCACCATGCCTTATTATGCCTGACCATTCCTGGTCCGCCCCTGGCAAGTAACCTGGGACATCAACAATGGTGAGCAAGGGAATGTTAAAGGCGTCGCAAAACCTGACGAATCTAGTGATTTTATCTGAGGCATTGACGTCAAGACAGCCGGCAAGATACATCGGTTGATTGGCGATAACACCCACTGTTCTACCATTCAGCCTGGCAAAGCAAACAATGGCGTTCTGAGCATAATGATCATGTGGCTCAAGTATCTCACCGTTATCTGCAATGGATTGAATAACTTTCTTCACATCATAAACCTTGTTGGGCTCGTCCGGTATTATGCTGTCAAGGGCCGGGTCAACACGGCTGGGGTCATCGGTAGACTCAATTAAAGGGGGATCCTCCATGTTATTTGAAGGAAGGTAACTCAAGAGCTTTTGCACGAGTTCGATAGCATGGGCATCGCCATCGCAGGCAAAATGACAGACACCACTTTTAGTAGCATGGGTCATGGCGCCTCCCAGTTCCTCAGAAGTAACCTCCTCCCCAGTAACCTGCTTAATTACTGCCGGGCCTGTAATGTGCATGTAGCTTGTTCCCTTTGTCATGAATACCCAATCTGTCATGGCTGGTGAATAGACTGCTCCTCCGGCAGTAGGCCCCATTATTGCCGACATCTGGGGAATAACTCCTGAAGCTGCGGAATTTCGGAAAAATATCTGACCGTATCCTGAAAGAGCATCAACCCCTTCCTGAATCCGAGCCCCTCCAGAGTCATTAAAGCCCACTACAGGCACACCACATCTCATGGCTAAATCCATTACCTTGCATATTTTTTTGGCGTGCATCTCTCCCAATGATCCGCCCATGGAGGTAAAGTCCTGGGAAAAGGCACATATTTGACGCCCATTCACCGTCCCATATCCGGTAACGACTCCCTCTGCAGGAACGACAATCTTATTCATGCCAAAAAGCGTAGCTCGATGTCGAACAAACAAATCGAGCTCATGAAAGCTGCCAGGGTCAAAAAGCAGGTCAAGCCTCTCACGAGCAGTTAATTTCCCCAATTTGTGCTGCTTTTCTACCCGCTCGGAACCCCCTAAAGCTTTTTCCCTTTTTTCCTTGTCCTGCAGTGCCTTTAGTCTTTCAGCAACCGTGTCCATCTAAACTCCTCCTTACAAGTTCACTTTGTCACAAAAGATGATTATTATAAACCGAATGCGTAGCGAAGCCAAGTCCACGCTATGATAGCAGACTTCACCCCTCCCAAAATGATGGGCTTATCTATGGGTATGACGAGCAGCCTTCCACGATGAGCTTAGCCCCCCTGTGTCCACAACTATGGCGGGCGTGGCTGCCATAAGTAATTATGCTATTATGTTGCGGGCTTGCAGCTTGACTTTGGGCATAATAGCTGTTCTGAGTTTGGCTGGCAAGCAAATTGAGCTAAGACTTAAAAACTTGACAGCTTGGCTTAGAATGATAATATGGAGGGAAACTTGAAACCACAACTAATTGCTATAGACGGTCCTGTGGCAGTCGGCAAGAGTAGTGTAGGGTCACTGCTGGCAAGAAGACTAGGCTATGTTTTCTTCGATACAGGGATGGTGTATCGAGCATTTACCTGGAAGGCTCTCAAATCCGGCATTCCACCAAGGGACGAAGAGAAACTTTGTCAGCTGGTAAATACCACTAAATTTGATTTTGTCCCGATTAAATCGGGATGGTATCTCTCGCCCCTTATTGATGATGAAGACATCTCCTCCAAGCTGCTTTGCCCTGAAATAGAGGAACAGGTTTCCCTGACATCAAAGATAGCAGGGGTACGTCAAGCACTGGTATTAGAACAGCGCAGGTTAGCCCAGCGAGGAAAATTAGTGATGGCAGGCAGGGACATTGGTACGGTAGTCCTACCTTGGGCGGAATTAAAGATTTTTCTCACCGCCTCCACTGAGGAAAGAGCCAGGCGCCGTTACAAGGAATTATTAGAACGAGGAGAAAATACCAGCCTCGAAATCGTCCTTGCCGATTTAAGGAGGCGAGATGAGATAGATACCCATAGAACCATCTCGCCACTTAAACCTGCTGAAGATGCCATAATTATTGATACAGAAAACTTTAGCCTGGAGCAAGTTATAGATAAAACATATGCTTTAGCGGTAAATCTATGACCCTCTCTCAAAAGATTCTCTTAACTATATGTAGGCCTTTGCTCGATATTCTCTTCTTCTGGAAAGTTGAAGGAAGAGAAAATATACCATTAACTGGTCCGCTTATTTTGGTAGCCAATCATGTTCATCTCCTCGACCCATTTTTTCTATTTTTTAGCTTTCCGCGATGGATTCATTTCATGGCAAAAGAGGAACTCTTTCGTTCTCCCTTTTTGAGACCATGGCTTCGATGGGCTGGCTCTCTCTCCATACGCCGTCGAGGGAAGATTAGCGAGAAACAGGAGGTACTTAAGAGCGCCCGAGATGCACTGGAACAGGGATTAATCCTGGGAATGTTTCCTGAGGGCAGCAGGGGTCACGACGGCAAACTCAGAAAAGGCAAACCAGGCTCTGCAGTTATAGCCTCAAAAACAAATGTCCCCATTCTTCCTGTCGGCATCGTCGGCACAGATAAGATTAAAGGTATAAGCTGGTTATGGAAGCGCCCTACCATAGTTGTCAACATTGGCACGCCTTTTAGACTACCACCAATTTATAGCAAGATAAGCAAGTCGCAAAGGGAATCATTAACCGCACAACTAATGAGGGAAATCGCCGCTCTTTTGCCGCCCGAATATCAAGGCGTCTATAAAGAACATGAATGTTGAGAAGGCTAAGAGGTTGGGCCTATGCTTTGGCGTCAGACGGGCCATCAAGCTGTTGAAGGAGGCAGCTAACAAATATGGAGAAATAGAAACACTGGGACCTCTAGCCCACAATCGCTTGCTAGTGGAAGCATTGGCCAATATCGGAATAAAACCGATAAATCATCTCGACCAAGCCCAATGCAAAATCCTGGCTATCACCACTCATGGTACAAGCCCAGTGGTATTATCTAAGCTCAGAAGTCATCACATTCACATCATTGACACTACTTGTCCAATAGTCCGCAAAGCCCAAAACACAGCCAAGGAGTTAGCCGAGGCTGGTTTTGACATCATCATATTTGGGGAAGCAGAGCACTCTGAGGTCAAAGGGCTACTAGGTTGGACAGGAGGCAAAGGTATAGCCGCCCTCAACATGAAGCAAGTAGGTAGTTTGGGGAAATCATCATCACGCCTGGGCATTATATCCCAAACAACCCAAATTCGTTCTGTCTTTATCGAATTTGCCAGGCAACTTGTGGGCATGGTTGGTCCTGAGACTAAGGAAATGCGCCTTGCCAATACTTTATGTCCAGTAACACAGGAACACCAAGAAGCTGCCATGAGATTGGCTCGCAGGAGTCAACTTATGGTAGTGATAGGCGGAAGTAGTAGTGCCAATGCCAGGCACCTTGTCGAAATATGTTCTCCACAGGTGGAAACTCACTTGGTAGAAACAGCAGACGAGATCGACAATTCCTGGTTTTTGGGTAAGCGCCATGTTGGTATTACTGCTGGGGCATCCACCCCAGACGAAGCTATAGAGGAGTTAATAGTCAAGCTGAGGTCTCTGTAATTTTTAGCCAAGTCTATCGCCCAGCTTCCTGCCGCCAATAAGGTGAAGATGAAGGTGAGGCACCAGTTGCCCCCCCTCAGGACCACAATTTATCACTAAGCGATAGCCCCTCTTAGCTATCCCCTCCTTCTTC
>JABUBO010000180.1_pt1 | contig 19128 bp, 24 predicted proteins | sample 7240361 | NCBI WGS metagenome assembly JABUBO01 (sample SAMN07256346, study PRJNA390944) | subsurface metagenome | isolation source: Methane hydrate marine sediment | place: Pacific Ocean: Eastern North Pacific, ODP site
GCCAGGCGCTGGCGATGCTCCCAGGGTAGCCGGTAAGCACCGTTGAATCCAAATCACCAATATCTATGCCCAATTCCAAAGCAGTCGTGGCCACCAGTCCAAGAAGCTCACCATCAAAGAACTGACGCTCAATTTGACGCCTGTCTTCAGGAAGATAGCCTGCTCGATAAGGGCTAATCCGTTTAGCCAGAGGAGGGGGTAATTGCTCCCGAGCATAAAGGTAAATAAGCTCAGTTATCTTACGAGTGCGGGCAAAAACGAGGCTACGTATATCGTTCTGGATTAGCTCAATAAGAAGGAAAGTAGCCTCGCTGTTAGGGCTGCGCCGACTTGTCTTAGCCTCATCAATTATTGGCGGGTTCCAAAAGGCAAAATGCTTTTCACCATGTGGCGAACCATCCCTGGCAACTGCCTCAAAGGGCAAGCCAACTAAATTTTGGGCATGCTCTTTGGGATTGGCAATAGTTGCCGAGCAACAAATAAACTGAGGATTAGAGCCATATAAGGCACAAAGCCTCCGTAACCTCCGTAGCACATTAGCCATATGCGAGCCAAAGACGCCTCGATAAACATGAGCCTCATCAATCACCACATACTTAAGCTGGCGCAACAATCTGGACCATAACTGATGGTTAGGTAAAACACCAAGATGGAGCATGTCTGGGTTGGTAAGCACTACCCGGGCTCGTTTCTTTATATTAGCCCTCTCAGCTTGCGGCGTATCACCATCAAAAGTAGCTACCGCCCTTTCAGAAAGAAGCTCAGGACAGGCAATTTCTTTCAGGCTACGTAGCTGGTCTTGAGCAAGAGCTTTAGTGGGGAAAATATAAACAGCACAGCTACCTTTGTCGCCCAAAATTGCCTCAAGCGTTGCCAGGTGATAGCACAAGGTCTTGCCACTGGCGCTAGGTGTAGCTACTATAACATTCTTCCCGGCAAAAATAGCATTCAGTGCCTCCGCCTGATGGCTATAAAGAGCCGCCAGACCCAAAGATTCAAGGCGTGCCTTAAGAACAGGATGAAGAGGCTTATCTAGCTTGCCAAAGGCAGCATTCTGCGCCGGGATATGCTCAATGTGAACGATCTGCTGTCTATAGTTAGGTAAAGCGGCCAGGTAATGAAGAAAGGCAGCAACACCCATGGAACATTCAAAAGGCTGGGAAGACCTCTGTTTCCGAATTCAGCAATTCCAGTTGGGGGTAGTTCTCCAGAATAAACTTAACTACGTTTGCTAAAGTTTCATCAGCGTGCCTTCTGTGATTGTTAACGCAAGCTACACCCAAGGTGGCTAGCTGCCATAAATTCTGATTATCAATTTCAGCTACAGAAACGTTATAGTTATTTTGTAGCCGTGTAATGATAGATTTAATTACCCGCCGCTTGCCCTTAAGGGACTGATTCTCAGGAAGGCGAAGCTCTATCCGGCATACACCGATGTTCATCCCGCTACCAATCAGGCTTGCTGTTCTTTAGTCTTGGTATAACACTCACCGCAGTAGACTGGTCGCCCCTCTCTAGGCTCAAAGGGCACTTCGCATTCCTTACCACAATCGGCGCATATTGCCTTGTACATTACCCTTGGGCCGGATCTACCATACCTTCGCTTAGCTGTGCGACATTCTGGGCAACGACTAGGTTCATGTTGTAAACCCCGCGAGCGATAAAACTCCTGCTCACCTACAGTAAAAACGAAAGTTCTATCACAGTCCCGACAGGTCAAGGTCTTGTCCGCTGGAGCCACTGCACACCTCCTTTAGCTATGAATAATCTTCCCTTGTTTGGTTACAGTCTCCACCAGCTCAAGCCCTTTACTAAATAGTTACCTGAGACTATCAAGAGCAGCAACACTATATACAAGGTTTTACCCTGGCTACTATACACCGAAAGAATAGTTTAATCAATTTCGGTCTGACAAACATCGAGGCAGAGCCCGCACACGTCACAAGAATCTATCTGGGCGATTACTTCCTTTGCTTCCATATTTTAACTATACTATCAACAATGGCACTTAAGGCAATAGAGTGGCTTGATAACAGGCTGAGAATACTGGACCAGAGCAAGCTCCCTTGGGAGCTTGCTTTAGCTAACCTAGCCAATTACCAGGATGTGGCTCTGGCTATCAAGGAGATGAGAATTCGTGGGGCGCCAGCCATTGGAGTTGCTGCTGCTTATGGAATTGCCCTCGGGGCACAAGATATAAAAACGACTGATGAAGATAACTTTCGGAAACAATTAAATCAAGTAATGCAGACCTTGGCCACTACCAGGCCTACCGCCGTCAATCTTTTCCAAGCTATCAATAGGATGAGGAAGATAACTGCCATAGGCGGCAATATCCCTGAAATAAAGGAGGCTCTTATTAATGAGGCAAAGCAAATTCACCAAGAAGAAATAGAAGCAACTAAACGACTCAGCCAACTGGGAGCCGAACTCATCCAAGTTGACTTCACCATCCTTACTCATTGTAATGCTGGCTCTTTAGCCACCGCTGGCTATGGCACTGCCCTGGGGGTAATCAAAACCGCTAAGGAGCAAGGAAAGCGAGTAAGCGTTATCGTCACAGAAACTCGCCCCCTTCTCCAGGGAGCCAGACTGACAACCTGGGAATTGAAGCAAGAAGGTATCCCGGTAACCTTGATTACTGATTCCATGGCTGGCTATTTTATGCACCAGAACAAAATAGACTGCGTCATTGTCGGAGCTGACAGAATTGCCGCCAACGGCGATGTCGCCAACAAGATTGGCACCTACACCCTGGCCGTTCTAGCTAAAGAGAACGATATTCCATTTTACGTCGCTGCCCCAACCTCTACCATTGATCTCTCCCTGCCTTCAGGAGCAGAAATCCCCATTGAAGAGCGAGACCCTGACGAGGTAACTCATATCCAGGGGATACGCATCGCCCCAGGGGAAATAGATGTTGCCAATCCCGCCTTTGATGTAACGCCCCATAATTATATAACCACCATCATCACAGAAAAGGGTATAATAAAAGAGCCTTATATAGAGCGGCTGAGGGAAATAGCCACTTAAAGTAGTCTCGCGGGTGTTTAAAAACGTAGTGCGAGGCTTTAGCCTCGTGCACGACCCTAAAGGGTCGTACTACGAAAATTTTGGGGGTGAAGATTACTAAAACTAAATGAGGCAAATCTAGTTTTGAATCTGAGGCAAAATTAAACGGCCCGACGATAGTGAGGAGGTAGTAAAATGCCCACATATGAGTATTGGTGCCCAAAATGTGAGAAGGAATTTGAGGTTAAAAGACCAATGGCTGATTTTGACAAGCCAGCTTCTTGCCCCGATTGCGGCACCAAGGGAGAAAAACTGATTTCCACCTTCGCCTCGAAAATTGGCTATACCATGCAGGTGCCGGCAAAGCCACCTTTCCGAAAGAAAGGCAGTGGCAGTTTTAAAACGTAGTGCGAGGCTTTAGCCCAGTGTAGTAGCGAAGATTACTACACGGGGTAGCCTTGTGCACGACCCTAAAGGGTCGCACTACTGAGGCAAAATTAAACGGCCTAAGGGCAGCTAAGGGGGTGACAAGCTATGGAGCTTTCTCCGCTGGCAAGGGAAAGACTGGCTAGGATAGGTGCTCTATCGCCAGAGGAAAAAGAGAGGATGAGACGGTCAAGCGAACTTGACTCTTTGCTCTCCCAATACTTCAAAGGCGATATAAGCTCCGAGGACCTATGGATAGAGCTGAAATCCCTTAAGGGGCAGTGCAGTGAATCTATCGTAAAGGAAGCGCAGAGCAAGCTGGTAGATACGCTTCGTTTGCAAATGAGTCAGGAGGATTTTGAGCAACGCCGCAAGGCTATTTTAGCCCTGGAAACAATGAAAAGCGAAGGAAAATACTCTAGCTTAGAGCTGGTCCTGAATTCGATTGAAGCCCTCCGCCAAAAATATACCCAAGTAAAAGAGCAAACATACGAACAACTGAAAAACGCAGTAGAAAGGCAGCTCCAGGCAGTAGCCCGACAGGCGCTCAAACAAGGTTTAAAGGTCAATGTGGAAAGCTCAGTGGAGGCCAACATCAAAAACAGCCCTCAATGGAAAGAGTTCATCTCCGAGCATGAGAAGGCTTGCGGAGAAATGTTTAATGACTATATAGTTAAGCTACGGGAGCTTATACAGTAGCTACCACGCTGGATAATGGAGTAACTACGATTTATACTGTGAACGAAGATGACTTTGCCATATTTGAGGAGATAAGAGCAGTCAATCCGCTTGGGGTAGAGTGAAAATATGTCCACAACCAAAGAAGAAGCTCACCGAGAAATAGGCAAGCTGGTTGCCAAGTATCGGAGGCTTGACGGGAAAGCCATTAGGAGATACGGAGAGGCAAATACACGTAGAAACTTCATCGAACCTCTATTTCGAGCTCTTGGCTGGGATATATCTAATAGAGAGGAGGTTACCGAAGAGGAGAGCATATCCAGGAAACGAGTAGATTACGCTTTCCGCTTGCGAGGCATTCCCAAATTCTTCCTTGAAGCCAAATCATTAAAAACGGACTTAAATAGGCCTGAATACGCTAGGCAAGCCATCAACTATGCTTACCATAAGGGGACCACTTGGGCAGTCCTAACTGATTTTGAGGGCTTAAAGGTATTCAATGCCGAATGGAAAGAACCAATCGTATCACGTTCCCTATTCTTTGAACTCAGCTATGATCAATACCTTAGTCGTTTCGACTGGCTCTGGCTTCTCTCCCGCCAGGCATTTGAACAGAACCTGTTAGACCAGAAAGCCTTAGAATTGTTTAAGAAGACCAAGAAAACTCCTGTGGGCCAGCAGCTTTTCTCCGACCTTGTCTCCTGGCGTAGACTTTTGGATAAGTATCTATCAGCATACAATAAAAAATATCCTAGCCAGCTAATAGATGAATCAGTGCAGCGTATTCTCGACCGCCTAATCTTCATCCGCACCTGCGAGGATAGAGAAACTGAACCTCCAATTCTGCGCCCTCTACTCCGAGAATGGCAGAATGGTGCGCACAAGAACCTGGTTCAAGAGCTTAAACATATCTGGCGCGATTTTGACCAGGGCTATGATAGCCGTTTATTCATGCTCCATCTCGCCGATGAGCTTGAATGTGATCCCACTCCCTTTGCCGAAGTCATCGAAGGCCTTTATGCTACTAAAGATCGCTCTATAGAATATGACTTTAACGCTATTGACGCTGATGTCCTGGGTGGCATCTATGAGCAATATCTGGAGCATCTCATTAAGAGAGCCGGGAAAGAAATAGAGGTAATCCCAGAGCGAGGCAAGCGTAAAGCACGGGGCATCTACTATACCCCGAAGTTTGTGGTGCGTTACATAGTAGAAAACACCCTAAGACCAACATTAGAAGGCAAACCCCTAAGTGAAGCAAGAGAAATCAAAATTCTGGATCCCGCCTGTGGCTCAGGCTCTTTCTTAGTAGAAGCTCTAGATTATTTGGAGAGGCATTGGCGACAACAGAAGTGGCTCCCTCGATCGAGCCTAGAAGGCAATGTTAAACAAAAGGATTTTTTCGACTATCTAGCTAGAGTGCAGTTTCTTACGCAAAACTTGTATGGCGTTGACCTCGATGCTCAAGCAGTGGAGATAGCTCAGCTTAATCTTCTGCTCAAGGCCCTTAACCAAAGACAGCGCCTCCCTGACCTAGTCAACAACATTCGCCACGGCAATTCCCTTATCTCAGGCACTGAAGAGGAACTCAAAGGCTACTTTGGCGATGCCTGGCGCGAAAAGAAACCCTTCAACTGGGAGCAGGAATTTAAGGATATCATGGCTGACGGTGGTTTTGACGTAGTGATAGGTAATCCACCATATGGCGACCTTTTGACAGAGCAGGAAAAGAACTTCCTTTTTGCAACAGGTTTTACTTCAGGGGGTAAAACCAACGACGTCTTTCGCTTCTTTGTAGAGCGAGGGTTACAGCTTCTTAAAGAAAATGGTCTTCTCGGGATGATCCTCCCTAATAGCTATTTGACAGGCATAAAATATGAAGGTTTCAGAAATTGCGTTCTGCAAAATGCTGCTATAGTATCCCTCATTAATTTTGGCGTTGTCAGGGTGTTCGAACAAGGAGTGTTCAACTCCATCCTCATCTTAAGAAGGACAACTGATGAAAGAGCAAGGAAGAGTAACAAGGTGACGTTCTTAAGGCCAGCCACTCATGAAAACCATGACATCAGCGGTTTTCAAAAACAAATAATCAAGCAAAGCAAGTTGACGAGTAGCGATTGGATAGTAACTGGCCTGTTATTGGCAAAAATAATGTCTTCCTCAGAGTATGCCAGTTTGGACCAGTTCTGTGACAGCAAGGATGCTGGAATCAATTACCAGCGCATAAGAGTGGGCTGGATGAGTAGAGCTGAAAGCAGGCTTAGAAAAGATATTTTGTATGATGGCCCTAGACGGCATGAATCAGATATTGCATATCTGAAAGGCATTGATATTGACAGGTACCAAATACGGGGTGATCGCCTTTACAAGAGGTGGCTACGTCATAATTATAATGACTTTATTAAGGAAAACGAGACTGTTGCTTTTAATAAATCCTTCTTTGAAGCTCCAGCAAAAATAATTACTCGGCAAACAGGTGACAGCATCATTGGAACAGTTGATACGCAGCAATGGTATACGGGAAGAAGCTTGCACTGCACCATCCCAAAATCTAACTGCCAGTTAGCTCTGAAGTATATCTTAGGGCTTCTTAACTCGAAACTAATGACCTATATCTACCAACAAATGAGCCTAGAGAAAGGCAGAGCTCAGGCTCAGGTGAAGTTGAATAAAGTTCGAAAGCTCCCCATCCGCTGCATTGACTTCGATAATCCTACCGAAAAGAAGATGCACGACGACTTAGTGGCTCTGGTGGACAAGATGCTGGAGCTAAATAAACGCGTGGCTCCTATTCGTAACACCCCCTGCAATGAGCGCGACGAACTACTTAGAGAAATAAACTACACCGATAATGAAATAGACAATCTCGTCTATGACCTATACGGGCTGACTGAGGAGGAGAGAAAGATAGTAGAAAGAGACTGAAAGCCGTTTGCTAAGATCAGATTTAAGGAGTATGACATGGGATGGATAAAGGGAGGTAGGCAATGTATAAAGAGCATCCTGTTTTTGAAAAACCAGAAAATGTAAATGCAAAAATATGGAGATACTTAGATTTCACCAAGTTTGTGAGCCTATTAGATAAATCAGCTTTATTCTTTACAAGAGCTGATAAATTACCTGACCCGTTTGAAGGTTCATATTCAAAAGCCAATGTAAAGCTGAGGCCTGATATGTATAAAGGCAAGATACCACCGAATGCATTGAAAGACCTTAGCCAATTTTATGAACTATTTAGAAAATTTACCGCCATTAATTGCTGGCACTTAAACGAATATGAATCTGCTGCTATGTGGAGATTGTACCTTAAAAGCAACGAAGGCATTGCTATACAATCAACTTTCAATTTATTAAAGAGTTCGTTAAAAGATGAAAATCACAATATTTTTATTGGCAAAGTAAAATACATTGATTTTGAAAGGGATCGGATGCCTGAAGGAAATACTTTGTATCCTTTTGTTCATAAAAGAAAGAGCTTTGAACATGAGCAAGAATTAAGAGCAGTAATCCAAGAATTTCGCTATAAAAAGAATGGTGAAATCGACTGGCACAAACTCCCATTTGATGATGGGATATGTGGTTCAGTAGATTTAAATGTATTGATTGATAGACTATATTTAGCGCCTACAAGCCCAAAATGGCTTCTTGAACTGGTTAGGTCAGTTACAAGGAGATACGAGCTAGATAAGGATGTTATTCAATCAAGTTTGGATGATAGGCCTGTATATTAGAATTAACGGAACGTATTTTAGCTTTTGTCAATTCTTATTAAGGAAAATTTAGTGCTACAGGCGAAAATTGGACAAGATCTTCGAAAACGACCGTAGCTCTATTCTCGACCCAGACTCCGCCAGCGCCTCCTCCACCAACTCTGGCAAGAGGTTACTAAATAACTCTCCAGTAATAATGCACCCTATAGTTCACTACTAGAACTGGACTTAGGAATCGCAATCCCTAATTCTACTAGCGAGCAGAGCTTCTTAAACCTTCCACCTCTGTATTTTTCGGTGGCTTCTACTATGCCTATTTCAGACCAACTTTTCCAGTAGTGTTGCACGGCCTTATAGCCCACGTTGGCCAATTTCGCTATATCTCTGCTGCTCCTGTCTCCGTCAGAATTCTCATAAACAAGTTTCTTTTCATCCGTATCTAGCTCTTCTAGCAGAATAGTCCTAAGTTGCATAGCATTAAATCTCGTCCATTTCAGAATCTCTTCAAGCAACTCAGTTGCTCTATCCTTTTCCACCATCACTGGGTCTCCTCTCCTTCCACTGGTCGTACTAATGTTTTGGTTTCGCTAGGAGCTTCAAGTTCTGGAATCTCAATCCCTAGAGCTTCTAAGGAAAATATGCGCCTATATCTCTCCCCGCCGCGTACTTTAATTGGCTCAACAATTCCAAGAGGAGCCCACCTCGCCCACCAATCGATTATGGTTGTATGGCTTTTTAAGCCTGCCAGGTTAGCTACCTCTCTGCTACCCCGCCCATCGCTAAAATGATATGCTCTTATCTTTTGCGGGTCGTTCTGTAAAGCATCCAATAAGACGGACTTTACATTGCGCATCCCATCGAACTTTACCCACTTCAGTATTTCTTCCAAGAGTTCTACTATCCTGTCTTGTTCTCCCTCTTTCCTGTTACTCAATCTTTTCACCCTCCCATATAATTTCTCTTGCCTCTTCTTTAGGAAGTCCGCTCATTACTCTATTGACCATTTTGAAAAGGAAATATGTCGTGAAGAAACGACACTGATAGAGTTTCAGGAATTCCTTTGCATGTGGAGTTAGTGGCTCACCCCTCTTTTCAGGCTCGGTTTCCCGAAAGTGGTTTACTATGAAGATGCCTTGTAGCTCCTCCTTTCTCTTGTCAAACTTTGCAATCTCTCTCTCAATCCACCCAGCAAGTTGTTGAACCTTCTTCTTATCCCCCGCTCTCGTCGTGCCCTCTACCTCCACCAACGCTTTAATATTTTCATAGCCAAAAGTAATGTCAGGATTGTCAGTGTCTTCCTTAAAGTGACGCATATTGACAAAGCCAAGCCAATCTAGTGTGAAAGCCACTGCTTCTTCAAGTGGAATATCAGTAGTGTAAAGAAGCTTTTCAAATTTTTCGTAAACGGCGACTTGCTCATCTAGTTCTTTGATTTTTAGCTCAATTCCCCCTTTCTCTTTGAATGAATACATAGCTACCCACTGTGGTTTACTTTGCATTCGCAAAACATCCTGCATCATATTATAGGGAAGGAGGATAGTTGGCAGCCTAGACCCACTAAAAACGGGGTATAACTGCTTCTGCGCTATCAGTTGATTACATATTCGGTGGCACTTAGCCTTGGGAATGCTTGACAATTTGGAGACATCAGTGATCTGAGGAAACTTGTGGGTTTCAAAGATGTATTCCCTTACTACTTCCATAACCTTCATGCAATCACTATTTCCCAGTTCGGCTTTAGCCACTTTTCCCTTCTCCTAAGAAGTCCTGTAATTTCGGCCCTTACCTATGCTATTTACTGCCCTCCTCGGATGGATCCAGACTCTATTTTGTTACTGGACATCTTGGGGATTTCTATATCGACATCGCTAAGTGAGCATATCTTCTTGAGCCTTCCCTTCCGAGTTCTACTTGGCTCAAGGATGCCTAATGTATACCACCTATTCCACCAATATTGCACAGTTGAAGCAGGTACACCTGAGTCTTTTGCTACTTGGCGGTAGCCTTTCTCCCCATCAGTGTTTTCAAATGCTAGTTTCTTCTCTCGAGTGTCTAGCTGTTGCTCAAAAACTTGCCTGAGCCTAGGCAAATTCTGAAACCTAGACCATTTTAAGATATCTTGTAACGTAACTTGAATTATATCTAGCTTTTCCGCCAAATTACCAAGGGTCGCCTCTTCTTTATTAGTCATTCCTGTCACCCCCTAATCTCTTTCGACACCTTTTTCAAATTTACTTAAAGAATTCTCCGTAATTTTTGCCTCCCTGTTTGCGCTTTATGTCGCTTATTATCTCATAATCTGTTCTTTTTTGCAAAATATTATAGGCACTAGTAGCCTTTGAATGAAAAAATTAAGGCGACATTTTCTGATCTGCAGAATTACAAGCAGCCTCGCTCCAGAAGAATGTTGTTAGCCCAGTTTTGGAGGTGGCAAGTCTAGGCAATACGAATGTTGCCCTTTGTAAGGAAACCTTAGCAATGTGGGCAAAGCTAGGGATGGATTATAGAAAGATTGAATGTAACTGCGTATAGCGAGAGGCGCAGTATCATGCTATATGGTATACTATCCGAGAGTAGCTGACGGAAGGTAATATATGAAGGAGATATTTTTGGGGATTCATCTAGAGCCCTTGGTAGAGGGGGGATTCTTAGCCACCAGTGAAGATCTACCCGGCCTGGTAGCGCAAGGACGAACCGCTGCAGAAACTCTGGAGATCGCACAGGATGTGGCTCGTAAGCTTATTGAGTCCTACTTAGAGCATGGTGATAAGCTTCCGCCTAAGCTACAAGCTGTCACACCATCGAGCATCGAGGTTCACATACCAGTAAGCATATCCTGATGGGAAGGCTGGCCGGCTTTAGCGCAGAAGAAGTCATTCATAAGTTAAGACGGGTTGGCTTTATCTTTGATCGCCAAGCAAAAGGGAGTCACGAAATATGGTGGAATCCTAAAACTCGTGCTCGCACTACAGTGCCTCACCACCCTGGCGACTTACCTGAAGGAACACTGCGAGCTATCCTACGTCAAGCTGGTTTGAGCGTGGAAGAGTTTCTAGGGCTTTAAAGTTGATAATAAGAGGGACCTAATGCCTGAGGCAAAAATAGGAATTATTGGCGGAACCGGCCTTTATAAGGTGGAGGGGCTGACCGAAGTGAAGGAGGTGAAGCTAACCACACCGTTTGGTGAGCCCAGCGACGCCATCGTCCTGGGTAAGCTTGAAGGGATAAGGGTCGCTTTTCTGCCCAGACATGGTAAAGGGCATCGCCTAGGCCCTAGTGAGATGCCAGTTAAGGCCAATATTTATGCCTTAAAATCTTTAGGCGTCGAAAGGATTATCTCTGTGACCGCCGTGGGCAGCCTCAAGGAGGAAATCCTACCTCCGGATTTAGTTATCCCCGACCAGCTTATTGACCGCACCAAGGGCAGAGAGAGCACTTTCTTCACTAACGGGATAGTAGCTCACATCGCCTTTGCTGAGCCCTTCTGTCCGGTTTTGAGTCAAGTTTTGTTTGAGGCGGGCATTAAAGCAGAGGCGAAGGTACATAAAGGTGGCACATTTCTGGCTATGGAAGGGCCACAATTTTCCACCAAGGCTGAGTCACAGCTTTACCGCTCCTGGGGTGCTTGTATCATTAGCATGACTGCTTTGCCTGAAGCTAAACTAGCCAGGGAAGCCGAAATATGCTATGCCGTACTTGCCATGGTCACCGACTGTGATTGCTGGCATCCAAGCTATGAATCGGTAACTACGGAGATGATTCTGGCTAATTTGCAAAAATGCGTTGATACCGCCAAGGAAATCCTGAGGCTAACAATACCTGGCATTCCTCAGAAGCGAGATTGCATTTGTGCCGCTGCCCTTAAGGATGCTATTGCTACTGCGCCGGAATATATCCCAGAGAAAGTGAAAGAAAATTTAGCATTACTTATGGGAAAATATATGAGTAAATAAAAAGGAGGTGGCAATTGAAAAACTTTCGGGTTAGAGGGTCTATTTATTTTGCCGAGCATGTTAATTTCAATGCACTTGCCCATATTTTTGCTGGATTAGGGATAGCATGGCTTGTGTCTCTAGCTTGGCACTATGCCATACCCCCTTTGGTAGCAGGGGCAATATTCCTCGTTGCCAGTATTGCCATGCATATCCATGCTTATACGCATGGTGAATTTTGATAGAGCCTTTAAGTAAGCGAAAAAATGGCAAAAATTGAGTTTGCTTGCTTGCCTACAGCTATCGGCAGTATGCCTCACACCGAGCCAGAAGAGGCTTGCTCTATTGTCATGAAATATCTTCCCGCCATCCCTGCCTGGCCTCAGTTGCCAAAGCGCTCCCCAAAGGAAAATATGTGTATCCAATTCAGCGAGGGTTTCCCCGGGATAGTTATAGCCAAGGATAAAATCCATATCGAGCCGTGGGCAAATTTTGAAACCGAGCTAGGGCAAATTTATGCTGACTGTGAGGAAGATAATCCCAGTAAATATGGCGTTTCCGTTGAATATGCTGCCGGATTTCATGCCTTCCTGTCAAAGGTAAAAAGGACGGAAATAGTCAAAGGGCAAATAACCGGTCCTATCACCTGGGGGCTGACAGTTACTGACCAGGATAATCAAGCTATCCTCTATGACGAGACTTTAGCCGAAATTGCGGCTAAGTTCTTACGACTAAAAGCCGCCTGGCAAGAAAACGCTTTAAACCAAATATCACACCATGCCATCATCTTTGTTGATGAGCCATATTTAGTCTCTTTAGGCTCGGTCTTTACTCCCATCCCTGAAGATAAAGTGGTTGCCTTACTAGAGGAAGTTTTCCAGGGAATCAAAGGGATAAAGGGATTGCATTGCTGTGGCAATACTGATTGGCCAGTTCTTTTGGGTACCACGACTGATATCCTTAGCTTCGATGCTTACAATTACGCTTCCTCCCTTAGCGTCTATCCCAATGAAGTAAAATCCTTTCTCCAGCGTGGAGGCACTATTGCCTGGGGGATAGTGCCCAACGATGAAGAGGCTTTGGCTAAGGAATCGCTATCCAGCCTTCGTGACCGCTTGGAAGAGGCTATGGCACCTTTCACCCGAAATGGCGTCAGTTTTAAGCAAATTTTAAGGCAAGGCTTGCTAACCCCTTCTTGCGGACTGGCAGCCCTATCACCTGAAGCAGCATGCCAGGCTCTGGAATTAGTCGCCAATTTATCCCATAATTTAAGGAGGCGATATACTCTATAATAGGAATTTATTTTGTCACCTTGAGTGAGATTCTTCGGTCGCGGAGTTTACACTGAGCGAAGCCGAAGTGCTCCCTCAGAATGACAGGTGGTCGTTGGTAAAGCTATTATAATAGGAGCATAAGAAATGGAGTGTCAGATTGAGGTCAACAAATCCAGGTGTAGCTGTACTTATGAGCCATGTGACAGAAAGGGTAAATGCTGTGAGTGCATTCGCTATCATTGGGAACTTGGTGAGCTCCCTGGCTGTTTATTCCCTCCGGAAGTAGAAAGGACTTATGACCGTTCACTAGAAAAATTCATCTCCATCTATAGCAAAAAGACATGAATAAGAAGAAAAGAATGGCTGCCCTGAAACAGCTCCGGCGGCAGAAAAAGCTCAAGGAAAAGAGGAAGGCTATGGCTTTGGCCAAGGAGCAATGAAAAGGGCCCTCCTGCTAACCGGCAAGCCGGGCACGGGCAAAACTGCTCTCATCAAGGAAGCCATAGCTAAGACAAGAATTAGAGCTGGCGGCTTTTACACCGAAGAAATACGAAGTGGCGGGATAAGGCAAGGATTCAGAATAATCACCCTCAATGGGCAGGATGGTATATTGGCACATATCAATATCTCTAGCCCCTATCAGGTGAGCAAATACAGAGTTGATATTAATAGTTTGAACGAGGTTGGCGTTTCTGCTATCCATCAAGCGCTGAAGGAATGTGATTTAGTAGTTATTGATGAAATTGGCAAGATGGAGCTTTTATCGCCGCGGTTTAAGGAAGCCATATGGCAAGTGATAGACAGCGGGAAAAAAGTCCTGGGTACTATCATGCTTAGCCCTAATCCCTTCGCCGATGAAATCAAGCACCATCCGGAAGTTAAATTACTCGTGGTAACCAGGAGTAACCATAACCAAGTGTTGAAAGAAATCTTAAATTGGCTGGAGATAGTTGCCAGGTGAAAATCAGTCTTAAACCATTGGGCGAGGTAGACCATGAAATAGTTAAGGAACTTGGGGAAGAGGTCTATCGCGTCTTCCAGTGCCCGGTAGAAGTAAAAACGGGCTTCAGCTACCTGGCTCACACCTATAATCCTGAAAGACGACAATACCTTTCCTCAAGCTTGCTAGCCACATTGAATACCTCGGAAAGGGAAAGAGATGAGAAAATCGTTGGCATAGTTGATGTTGACCTTTACGTTCCAAGACTTAATTTCGCTTTTGGTGAAGCTGACATTAGCTCTGGCACAGCGATTGTATCCTTATGCCGATTGAGGCAGGAATATTATGGCTCGCCACCCGATAAGAGGTTATTCATGGAAAGAGCCACCAAGGAAATAGTTCATGAACTAGGACATACCTTCGGCCTAGGACATTGCCCTAATGCCAAATGCGTTATGCACTTCTCCAACTGCTTGGCAGATACCGACTGGAAGGAAATCAGTTTTTGCCCCAAATGTCATCCCAAAATAATGCCCTTAATATAGTTTCGTGGGCAAGAAAAAAGAGGGTGTTTAAAAATGTAGTGCGAGGCTTTAGCCTCGCGCACGACCCTAAAGGGTCGCACTACGAAAATCTTGGGGGTGAAGATTACTAAAATTAAATGAGGCAAAATTAAACAGCTAGGAAAAAAGAAAAGGAGGTTAAACATGGCAAAAGTGTATGACATAAAGAGGCTAAAGGATTTAAACGAAGAGGAGAAAGGTCAACTGCTAAAGGATGCTTATGACCTGGGCTTCAAGTATGAGCATGACTACCATGGATGCTCGCAATCAGCCTTTGGTGCTTTGCAGGAATTGTTTGGCATCTCCAATGACATCGCTTTTAAGGCTGCTTGTGGACTTGCTGGAGGCCTGGGAGGTTCTTCGCTTTTATCTTGTGGCGCACTTAGTGGCTCATGTATGTTTCTCAGCATGCTGTATGGCAGAGAGAGGGACAAGATTGAAGATCCTGAGGGTTACCGGTTTGTAGCATACAATGCCTGCAATAAGGTTCTGGAAAAATATCTGCAAGAATGGGGCACTGCTGAGTGCCGGGAAATTCAAAAGATTAAGTTTGGGGGCAAATGGTTTAAGATTAATGACCCTGAGCAGTTTAAGGAATTCGTCTCGCTCGGAGGCAATACCATTTTCGGTCCCGACGTAGTGGGCAAAGCAGTTAGGTGGTGCGCTGAAGTGATTCTGGAGAAGGAAAGCAAAAACTAGGCAAGTGCAAAATCAGCTCCGCTCGGTCGGAGGACTGTAACACAAAGGTGAGGAAAACGATTTTGAGTTTGCTACCAGTTCGGAGTTCGGGAACAGAAAGGGTAGACCGATTTTTTGACTTCGACTAAAACTGACTACTCCAAGGAAGCATCATTGGAATTACAATATAAGATCGAAGACTTACTTAAGCCCGAGGTTTATCCTCATAAGCCGCAAAAGATAGAACTAATACAAACACAGATGTCCCTTATTTTTCTCACTGGTGACTATGTATATAAAGTGAAGAAGCCAGTGAATCTAGGATATTTGGATTACACCACTCTAGAGAAACGCCGCTTCTTCTGTCACCAGGAGCTAGAGCTAAATAGACGCCTCTGCCCCGATGTTTATCTAGCAGTAGTGCCAATAACTGAGAGCTATCAGCTGTCAGCTGTTAGCTATCAATTTGAGGGTGAGGGCAAAGTAATAGAGTATGCCGTCAAAATGAAACAATTGCCTCAAGAGCGTATGATGGATGTGCTCCTGCCTCGAGGCAAAGTAACCAAGGAAATGATAGCCAAAGTAGCCGAAAAGCTAGCGCGCTTTCACCAAAAAGCTGAGACAAACTCAAAGATTGCTGCTTTTGGCAAATTAGATACTATCCGCCGAAACTGCGCTGAGAATTTCCTTCAAACCGAGAAATATATCGGCGTTTCCATTCCTCCAGTGAGATATGATCTAATCAAAAGCTATACCGCCAATTTCATCAATAGAAATGGTAGTCTATTCGATAAACGAGTAAGTAAAGGTAAAATAAGAGATTGTCATGGTGACCTTCATGCTGCCCACATCTGCTTCACCGACGATATTTGCATTTACGACTGTATTGAATTCAACGATAGGTTCAGATATTCTGATGTAGCTTCCGAGGTCGCCTTCCTGGCTATGGATTTAGACCGCTACCAGCGAGCTGACCTTTCAAGGCATTTTGTCAATAGCTATGTGGAGCTAGGTCATGACGCTGACCTGCTGAGCTTGCTCAATTTCTACAAGTGTTATCGAGCTTATGTCAGGGGCAAAGTGGAAAGCTTTAAGCTAGACGACCCCTACATTGCTGAGAAAGAGAAGGCAAAGGTTTTAGCTGTCGCCCAGAGGTATTTCGAGCTTGCCGAATCGTATATAATACATAGAATGGGGCAAAATAAATTGGATTAAGCGAATTCCGAGGGCGTCTATACGGCTATTGTCGGAAAGCGCCAGAAACTTGCGGATTGGAGAGAAAATAAAATGGGTTATAATGAAGGAAAAAACATAGGTAAAGCATATGTCGAGGCTTTGAAGACTATAGTAAACTCTGGAATGACGCATTGGTATTTAACCGTCCACATTTTGCAACCGATTCGTGATACTTCGATGAAACAAACTATTTCATCATTTGAGATCAAAGACTGGCTTGGCATCATAAATGTAGGGGATGAAGTCTTTCAGGCATTTGTTAAATTCCAATTTTCAAAGGCGGATGGATGGACAACAGGTAAGGCAGGCGAAGATTGGATAAACGGAAGGATAAGAGACCTTCTTGATCCACATGGCTATTACAACAAAGCACTAAGATGTGGATATTCGTTTGACCAATTGGTAGAAGTGGAAAATCGACTCTCTGCGAGAGATAAAAGGGGAAAGAGAATGCATGGTGGTAGTGCAAATGCTCTTGTGTGCCATGTTTTTTTGCCCGAGAAAGATTTGAAGGCAGCATGTCTTCCTCGTCCTCGCTCTTCAGGATTGCGTTGCCTTGCGATGTTAGATTTTAAACCTATTAGAGATGTACTCAATTTAATGGCGGTCTTTAGAAGTCAGTATTTTGATACAAAAGCTTATGGCAATTTTATTGCTTTAGCTATGCTACTTTATAATATGTGTCAGAAGACAGGCTATAAGCCAGGCGCTATTGTCTCCACTGCTAACAAAGTAACATTTAACGGTCATAAAGATTCGCTTTATGAGCATTTTAGGAATATGGGGATAGTATAGAAAAAAAGGTGACTTCCGATAACAGCGGGTATATGGCTTCACCTTCGACTACGCCCAAATTGCCTTCGGCCACTTCACATACGCCGATGCTGTTATCAAACGCCTGAATAAGGGAGTAACAAATTGAAGGAACCGTTTGCAAAATTCATAGAAGCTGCGCTTGGCTCTGATATTTTGCTTATCACCTGTGGTCTTCCAGGCACCTGGAAGACTGAGACCAGTGAGGAGATTTCGAAGATTAAAGGATACCCCATCCTTCGTAGCGACCTGATTAGACTGGAGGTGCTGAAGGGTGAGGACATATTCGATGAGAGAGTCGCCTCGAATATGGATAAACGAATGATGGTCTATGATGAGACGTTCCGGCGGGCAGATGAGATTCTTGAAAAAGGCGACAGCGTGATACTCGATGCCACCTTCATCACTCAGTCATTGCGAAGGCGTGCTGCTGCAATAGCAGCCAAACACAATAAGACATTTGTCATCCTTCAAACCCACTGCCCACAAGAGGTAGCCATCGCACGGATACTGAGGCGAACTAAAGAGGACTATGAATCAAACGCCCTCACCGAACAAGCCTACCTTAACAATAAAAAGAGTTTCGAAGAGGTGAATCTGGATGACTTGAAGCAGTTGAACCCTGACCTTAAAATCATTCACTTGACAGTTGACACCCAGCATGATCCGCCTGAAGATTGGTACATCATTGGTCTGGAAAAGAGATAGCCATAGTTACCTGCAAAATTCCTTATAATTCTCCCTCCCTTGGCGGGAGGGAGATAGAGGGAGGGGGAATTCACCATCACCTAACCTCTCCCTTGAAGGGAGAGGGATTTTATAATACGTTATGTGGAATACTGTGGGATGGCATCCGTTTGTGACCCTAAATGAGATTCTTCGCTACACTCAGAATGACACCCCTTTCTTCCATCATTGCGAAGGGCTTAGAATGACAATGAGTAATAAGCGAACTGTTAAAGAGATAGGAATGAAAATAGATTTGCATATCCACACCAAGACTTGCTCGGATGGCAATCTCTCTATTGAAGAGGTTTTCCAGGAAGCAAAAAATAGAAAAATCACTTTAATCTCGATAACTGACCACGACTCTATAGACTGCCAGGAAAGAGCTATCGCTCTGGCAAGACAGTATGGCATATCCTACATCACCGGGGTGGAATTAAATGTTACCTTCCATTATCCTAATGAAGGTGAAGCTATTTCCTTAGATTTTCTGGGATACCAGTTCGATATCGGCAATCAAGAGCTAAAGAACAAGCTTCAATTGATAAAAGAACATAGAGAAATAAGAGCACGTCAAATCTTGGAGAAACTGAACGCTGAGTTCGATAAAGAAGGTATCGAAAGATTCACCGAGAAAGACCTCAAGAATATACAGGATAGTGTCGATGGTGTATTCGGACGCCCCCATATAGCGAACTACTTGATAGAAAAAAGGATTGTGAAGGACAAGCAAGAAGCTTTCGATAAGTATCTGGTCAAGTGCGATGTCCCCAAGTATCCGCTTTCTCTGGCTGAGGCATCGAAATTGATTAGAAACGCCGGCGGCATACTGGTACACGCACACCCTAATGACCCCAATGGAACATCCCTAGTAAGCATAACACATGATTTGGCTGAACAAACGAAGATTATAGAAGAATATATGTTAGAATACATCGACGGTGTCGAGTGCTGGCATTCAAGAAATGATGTAAAGACCACAATGCATTACATTGAGTTCGCCAAAAAGCACGGTTTGCTCATGACCGGCGGCAGTGATTGCCATCAAAAACCGATGCTCATGGGCACGGTGGTCATACCTGATTGGGTTGCCGCCCAGTTCAGGCGATAGAACGATGTTGTTTTGGAAAACCAAAAAGG
>JABUBO010000181.1_pt1 | contig 19068 bp, 19 predicted proteins | sample 7240361 | NCBI WGS metagenome assembly JABUBO01 (sample SAMN07256346, study PRJNA390944) | subsurface metagenome | isolation source: Methane hydrate marine sediment | place: Pacific Ocean: Eastern North Pacific, ODP site
CACTCTCTGCAGTAAATCGGTCGACCTTCTGTTGGTTTGAAGGGAACCTCACATTCCTTACCACAATCGGAGCAAACCGCTTTGTGCATCTCGCGAGGAAAGTCCCTTCTTTGGCCACCGAATCTTCCGCCGTATGCCATTTTCTAACACTCCTTTTTTTTTTCTTAGACACAATCCGAAGAAACGTCAAAAACTGTTTCTTTAATAAGCTCTTCTTGAGAAAAGCCCGTTGTGTCCTAACTTCACTGGATTAAGATACTTAAATAGTGCACGGTTTACCCTCAGAGGACCATTAGTGCAGCTACTTTTTTACCCCTGGTATGAATACCAAAATGCGAAAGGGGGGAGGTGAAAAGAAATGAAGAACGAGATTCTAGTTCTAGGGATTGTTGCAATAATACTGGCGGCCCTAGTAGTGAGGACGATGAGTACGGGTGACGAAGCTGACGGTGGAGATGGGTGGCTGAATACAGGCATCGAGGCCGGCATCAAATTAAGGATTCTCCCAATCTACACGATCTATGTTTTCTTAGATATGGACGTGGAAATTTTGGGTTTCAAACGTCCTGATCTTTTTAACCTAGAGTGGCCAATCTTCGGAAGTCCTCAAACACTATCTTGGGAAAACTATTCGGAGGAAGTCAAAGTAGGATACACAGGAATTAATGCATTTTGCATACCCGATGAAAGCCTTGAAAATGGTGTTAAGGTCGAAAATCTTTCTACAGAAGAGTGGAGTTATATTGGTTCAGCGAGCATCTTCGTCGTGAGAGACCCTCAGACTCCATATGCTCTAGAACTCCTACCGCCCACAGCGCAGATTGGACCAGTGGTGGAAGTCTCTGAGAAAACGGGCGAGGAAGAAGTAAGAGAAGATCATAATGTCAGAGAATTAGTTACAACAGTTGAAGATGTTGAGATTAAAATCGTCGCACCTGATTTACTCATAATGAGCATCGAGGATAGGATTCCAAATAAGCTTGATTTATACGCTAGGATGACTCTCTAAATAATTAGAGTAAAATAATTACACGGTTTACCTAAACACGCGAGGCGCAATTATGGCCATAGTGGAGATACAGGGTCTCACAAAGGTATTTAACGGGCGAAAGGCAGTCGACGACATAAATCTTACGATCGAAAAGGGCGAGATCCTCGGTTTGCTTGGCCCTAACGGCGCCGGCAAGACCACCACCATAGCGATGCTGTCGACGATCCTACCGCCGACCAAAGGAACTGCCACCGTTGATGGCTATGACATCAGACGGCAACCAAAAGAGGTTCGTCGTGTCATTGGTGTCGTCCCCCAAGATGTCGCCCTATACGATGATTTAACAGCTGCTGAAAACCTCGCGTACTTTGGCAAGCTCTACGGTGTCGTGGGCGAGCGACTAAAGAAGCGAATCGATGAGCTGCTCAGACTTGTACGACTGAAGGATCGGGCGAACAATCGCGTCAAAAGCTTCTCCAGTGGAATGAGGGATCGCCTTAACTTGGCGGTGGGACTCATCCATGAACCGCGCCTACTTTTCTTAGACGAACCCACTACCGGCCTAGATCCCCAGGCACGTCTAGCGGTGTGGGAGATGATCAAAAAGCTTCAGGCTGAGGGGGTCAGCATCCTGTTAACGACTCATTACATGGAAGAGGCAGACTACCTCTGCGACCGCGTAGCCATAATGGATGACGGCAAGATCATCACGCTCGATTCGCCGGCGGTCTTGAAAAAATCGATCGGAAAGCTTGAAGTGATCGAGGTGAAAGCGACTGGAATACCGAGAACTCTGCTGGCAAAACTTCGAAAACTCCGCGACGTGAAGGAGGTCGCGCAGACATCCAAAGGCCTACGCCTGCTCTCGCCGACCGCGGACGCTATACTCGGACAGGTGGTCAGCTTGATCACGTCGAAAAAGGTGCGCATAGATTCATTAAACGTCGTCCAGCCCACGCTCGAAGATGTCTTCATAAAGTTGACGGGCAGGACGCTGAGGGATTGAGATGAGATTTCTTACCATAACTGTAAAGGAACTGCGCTTGTGGATGAGGGACCGACATGCTCTGTTCTTTACTTTCGCACTACCCCTCCTCTTTATTACGGTCTTTGGTCTGGCGTTTAGCGGCGATATGGGAAAAATCGACGTCATTGTATTTCAGGAGGATGACCGCCCATTAGCCGATAACTACGTCTTTGCCCTTAATGTCGTCTTCGATGTCACGAGAGCTGACAGCGCTGCGGCAGCTGAAAATGACGTTTTAGACGGCGAAAAAGTAGCTGCGATAATCGTGCCGGAAGGATTCAGCGAGAATGCGGCCCCTGTACGCCTGATATACGATGAAACCAAGCAGGAGATATCATCAATCGTCATGCGTACACTTGAAGGAGTCACCATGGAATTTCTCGGGCAACAACCTCCAATCTCCGCCGAGTCTGTCAGCGGCAAACAACTCGACCCATTCCAATTCATCGTCCCTGGGATGGCGGTGATGTTCGTCCTTATGATAGGTGGTATAGGCGGGGCTGAGAGTACCATCAAGGAGAGGGACAAGGGCACGTTTAAGCGCAACCTCCTAGCACCCATCGGCCGGGCCAGTTATCTCGCAGGTAAATTGCTCGCCCATTTCCTAATAGGGTGCATGCAATTGGCAGTATTTTTTGGTGCGGGTATTCTCTTGTTTGGTATGAGCGTGTACGGCAGCCTCCTGCTCGTGGCGTTAATCGGTGCTCTAGTCGTCATACTTGCCGTCGGTCTTGGGCTCCTCGTTTCGTCTTTTGTGCATTCACAGGAAGGAGCCTCCAGTGCCGTGATGGCGTTGGTGCTTCCGATGTCTGCGCTCGGTGGGCTCTGGTTCTCCATAGAGATGATGCCAGGGTACATGCAGAGCATCGCTCAAATTTTGCCAACTTATCATGCGCAGAACGCTTTTACGGCTGTTATCATGCGTGGTAAAGACTTAGCAGTGATTGCTCCCTCCGTGCTTGCGCTGGCTGGTTTTGTGATTGCCGTGCTCGTGGCCGGGCTATTGTTGTTCAAGTGGGAAGAATAAAAGTGGTGGACCCAGCGGGACTCGAACCCGCGACCTATCGCCTGCGAAGCGATCGCTCTACCAACTGAGCTATGGGCCCCGTAAGGGAAACATCCTTCCAATTTTAATCCAATCGTTGTATCTCTTAATGTTTTTGGGATGCGAAGAACCGATATCGGACATCCATTTGCGAAGATTCGCTGCACCCCTCACCAAAACATTCATCCCATGGATATATGGTTTTAATTAGATGTAGGTTCAAAATTAAATTCGTGAGATAGAACGTGTAGGAGGCGGGCAATGCAAGCAATCGTGTACATCCGTACTGAACCGGGAAAGGCGCTGGCACTTTTGGATGAGGTCAAAAATCTTCCAGGAGTTAAATTCGCCGCTGCAACCGCGGGAAGATTCGATATCGTGGCACGAATCGAAGCCGCAGATCTTAAAGCGCTAGGCGATGCCGTCGTGAGTAAGATTCAGGGCATCCCCGGAGTCAGGTACACGGAGACCTCACTGATAGTTGAATGAGCGGGTGCCGCGAGCTAGGCGAGAGGGTTAAAACTCAGGGATGCCTGTGGTAACCCTGCGAGGGGCCATCCACAGTTTGTTTGAGCAAGTTTATTTTCCCCCACGCAAATAAAAATTGGAGATTCTGTGGTCGAACTCGCATTTCTGGGGTGCGGTGGCGGTCGTTATCAAGTTATCGCGCAGCATTTCAAGACTGGGGGCTTCCGCTTGCACGCGGGGGTCAAAATACACGTTGATCCTGGGCCCGGAGCTCTCTTGCTTTCCCACCAGCACAACCTAGACCCGCTTGCCCTTGACTGCGTCGTAGCTACCCATTGTCATCCCGATCATTACTGTGACGCCGAAGTGCTCATAGAGGCGATGACTCAGCACATGACCCGCAGACGAGGCGTGCTCATAGGAAGCGAGAGCGTGCTCAAAGGCATGGGAAAATTTGGCCCGGCGATCTCGCGCTTTCATCAAGGAAAGGCGGAGAAAGTCGTTTGCCTTCGAGCTGGCGAAAGCTACGAGCTCGGCGACATAAAGGTCGAGACGACACCGACCAAACATGGCGACCCCACGACGTTTGGGCTAAAAATCCACTCTCAAAAGGGCATCATAGGCTACACCAACGATACCCAGTACTTTGATGAACTCGCGAAGCACTTCAAAGACAGCCGAGTTCTAATAGCAAATGTCACGCGCCCGCTGGCAATGCGGATCCCGTGGCACCTCTGCTCTGACGACCTCATCACTCTCCTAAATAAAGTAAAACCAGAACTCGCAGTGATGCTGCACATGGGCATGCTGTTTTTGAAACACCCACCTGAGAAAGAGGCGAAGCGAATCAAGACTGCAACTGGTGTGGAAACAGTGTTAGGTTACGCCGGGCTACGTGTTAACCTCGACAAAAAAGTGAAATTCAAGTCTCCCAACAAGCATCCCAGTTTGGAAGCTTTTGTGCGATTGCCCCCCGAGCGCATCGAGGTGTAACAGCCGAATTGCTTTATATTGTTCGACTTAGATTTTGATGAGGCAGTCGAGAAAAGTCAAGGGGGAGTATAAAGTGGAAGTATCAAAGGACTACGACCCGTTCAAAATCGAACCTAAGTGGCAAAAGCGATGGGGCGAGTTAGGCGTCTATCGCTTTGATCGCGAGGATAAAAAAAAGCCGACTTACGTTATCGATACCCCTCCCCCCTACCCGTCTGGCGAATTTCACATGGGCACGGCGCTGAACTGGACCTATTTCGATATCGTCGCCCGATACAAGCGAATGCGCGGCTTCAATGTGCTGTTCCCGCAGGGCTGGGATTGTCACGGGTTGCCGACTGAGGTTCAAGTCGAAAAGCGCTACGGAATCCGCAAGGGTGATCTCCCGCCTGAAAAATTCCGCGAACTCTGCATCAAGCTGACCGAGGAAAACATCGGTCACATGCGGGAGGAGATGAACTCGCTCGGCTTTTCAATCGATTGGTCTACCGAGTACCGGACGATGGACCCGGACTACTACAGGCGAACCCAGCTGTCCTTCGTGCAGCTCTACAAGCGTGGTTTGATCTATCGGGGTGAGCATCCTGTCAACTGGTGCCCGCGATGCGAAACCGCGATTGCCGACGCCGAAGTCGAATACGAAGATCGAGAGGCAACATTCAGCTACATCAAGTTCAAGCTTCACGGCGAGGACGAGTACCTTACCATAGCCACCACCCGACCCGAGTATCTCCCAGCATGCGTGGTCGTGGCGGTTTACCCTGGAGACGAGCGCTACCGAAAACACGTTGGGAAAAAGCTCGAGGTCCCCCCATTCGGTCAAGTCGTCGAGCTCATCGAGGACCACGAAGTTGATCCCGAGTTCGGCACGGGCGTGGTGATGGTCTGCACCTTCGGCGATAAGACTGATGTGCGGTGGACGAAACGCTACAAGCTACCCGTGGTCAAACTCATCGACGAAAAAGGGAACATGAGCGGGGCAGCCGGCAAATATGCTGGGCTGACGCTCGAGGAGTGCAAGCGTGCAATCATTGATGACCTCCGCAAAGCGGGTCTGCTCGTGAAGCAGGAGAAGCTGGCTCAAAGCGTCGGGGTGTGCTGGCGGTGCAAGACTCCGGTTGAAATCCTGGCGAAACCGCAGTGGTTCATGAAAGTGATAGACCTTAAGGACAAGGTGATCGAGAGCGCCAAGCAAGTTCGTTGGGTTCCCGAGCACATGCGGCAGAGGTTAATCGACTGGGTAGAGTCGATGGATTGGGACTGGGTGATCTCGAGGCAGCGGATCTTCGCGACCCCGATTCCGGCTTGGTACTGTACGGGCTGTAAAGAGCCGATTGTCGCCAAGGAGAAACAGCTGCCCGTGAACCCCGCAAAAGATAAACCACCAGTCAAACGATGCCCGAAGTGTGGCAGCAAAAGCTTCGAGCCCGAGCAGGATGTGCTCGATACGTGGATGGACAGTTCAATAACGATTGCCGCTCATGCTGGCTGGCCAGAGCTCGACCGACGCCTCTTTCCAGCAGACCTTCAACCCAATGGGACCGACATCATCCGCACATGGGACTACTACCTGCTGGTCCGACACCTGGCGCTGCTAGGCGAGGCGCCCTATCGCACGGTGCTCATCAACGGTATGGTTTTTGGTGAGGACGGCCGAAAGATGTCGAAGTCACTCGGCAACTACGTCGACACGACCATGGCGCGGAGCAAGTATGGGGCCGATGCCCTCCGCCAGTGGGCAGCAATCGGCGCCTCCACGGGTTCCGACATCCCCTTCAGCTGGAAGGACGTCGACTTCGGCTTCCGGTTCATGCGCAAGTTCTGGAATGCCGCGCGTTTCGCTGGGCTCCACCTGAACACGAAAATTGCTGAACTCGACCCGAAGAAGCTCAAATTTAGACCTGTCGACCTCTGGATTCTCAGCCGCCTCAACCGACTCATCAAGCAAACCACGGACTGGCTCGATGACTTCCAATTTAATCACGCACTAGGTGCGATTCAGACTTTCGTGTGGCACGAGTTTTGCGATATGTACATCGAAGAAGTTAAACACCGCCTCTACAGTGATGACCCGACTGCCGACGCTGCGCGCTATACGCTTTACCATGTGATATTAACCGCCACCAAACTGCTCGCTCCATTCATACCGTACTTCTCCGAGGAAGTCTACCAGGCCCACTTCGCCAAGGATCGCCCACACCTAAGCGTTCACGTCTCAAGCTGGCCCGAGGCAAACGAGGAGTTTATCGATGAATCAGCCGAACGAACTGGCGAGGTCGCAAACTTAATAGTGAGTGCCCTTCGACAATTCAAGTCTGCGCACAAGATGGCGCTTAGCAAGGAACTTCCATCGGTCGAAATTTATGCCTCTAGCAAGGAGATAGCAAAACATGTGAAGCAGGTGGGTGACGACATCGCCGGCACCATGCGCGTGGGCAAGCTCGACATCAAAGTCGGCAGGCCGAAGCTGGCCGAGCGCGTGCTTGCGGTTACACCCAAATTGGCAAAGCTAGGGCCGCGCCTACGTGCGGACATGAAACTTGTCGTGCAAGCTTTGCGTGAGGCGAAACCGGAGAAACTAGCAAAACAGCTCACAGAGGGGAAGCTTAAGCTCCGCGCGGGTGGAAAGCAATTCGAACTCGCGCCCGAAGATTTGAGGGTGATAAAAGAGACCGCGAGCGCGGGGCACAAAGTCGAAGTCATTGATATCCAAGAGCCCGCGTTAACTATCCTGATCTCGTCTTCATAAGGTGGATCTATCTAAGGTTTAAGATAAGTCAAAACTATGATCACCACGAAAATTGCGATGAAAATTGCCATCATAATTAACCTAGTGCGTGCCATGCGTTTCTGTTGTTTTTTGAAGATATCCTCACATGAAGGTGAACAGAAAAATTTATCTGACTCAATCGCTTTCCCGCAAACAATGCAATGTCTATGGTCTTCGGGCATCTTATCATCCGGGCACAATCGTAGTGCCACTATGCTTGGCTCCCTTTAAAATCTCCGGCAACCTTTTGATTTCGTGTTTTCCCAGCACAAGCGTTCGCATACCTCTACGCTGGATGAGTCTCGCGCACACAGGATCGATTATCACGTTAATCCCCGGTTTCACTTTTTTCGCGGTCACCAGCTTCATGAGCTCATCCACAGTCATCCTCTCAAGCTTCTTCGCTCTTGAATTAATTTTGGGATCAGCTGTGTAGACTCCGTCCACATCCGTTAAGAAAATCAAAAGTTCGGACTTGCTTGAGCTAGCCAACATCGCGGCGACCGCATCGGTAGTTTGGCCTGGCATCATGCCGCCCATTACTGGCACTTTACCCCTAAGCATCGCCCTAATCGCCGCTGCAAATGTAGTAAGGGGTTCCTGTTCCGCGAGATTGCCGAGGGCCGCAATCAACAGCCGGGCATTCAGACGCGTGACATCTATGCCAATGATGTCGCAGAGGGTGCTTGAGGCTTTCAGTTTTCGTGCCACCTCGATGTACTTGCGCGAAGACCCCCCTCCACCGATGACGACGAGGATCTCATGCTTCTGCGACTTAAGCGCACGGAGCGTCTGAGCTATCTCCCGGATACAGCTCACATCCGGATCATCCGGCGCCAAGATCGAGCCACCAACGCAAAACGTCACCCGCATATTATCTCCAAAATAAGTTCGGCGCCATATTATTAACGTTCGCGGTCGAAACGTGTGATAGGAATAAAAATGTCTGTCGATAGCAAGGCGCGTTACCAATTCAAGCGGATGCTCGAAGATTTAGCTGGCAAGCGCGGCCGAGGAACCGAGCTCATCTCGGTCTACATTACCCCAGATTTCGAGCTCGCCAAGGTCATCCAACAGCTCCGGGACGAGCAAGGAACAGCTGCCAACATAAAATCGAAAACGACCCGAAAGAACGTGGTAAGCGCCCTCGAGCGAATTGTCCAGTTCCTGCGCACTTATATCGACGCCCACAAGCGCCCCCCCTCAAATGGGATGGCCATATTTTGTGGAAACGTGGCTGGACGCGAGGACATCGCCGACATCAAGCTTTATTGGGTCGAGCCCCCCGAGCGGATAACTATCAGGATGTATCGCTGCGACCAAGAGTTCGTGCTCGACCCGCTGCGAGAGCTGCTTCAGGTGAAAGAAACCGTGGGGGTGCTCGTCATAGACCGGCGAGAGGCAACGCTCGCGATCCTACGTGGCAAACGCATCGATATCGTGAGAAAGCTGACCTCCGGCGTCCCAGGAAAACACGGCAAAGGAGGCCAATCTGCACGACGGTTCGAGCGGTTGATAGAAATCGCTGCTCATGAGTACGCGAAAAGGGTTGCGACGGCCGCCAACGAGATATTTTCGCAACTCCCAGATCTGCGGGCGGTCCTAGTCGGTGGGCCTGGGCCGACTAAAGACGAATTCCTGAAAAGCGAATTGCTGCAGGATAGGATCCAGAAGAAAATCGCCGGAGTGCTCGACACGGGCTACACCGATGAGCAAGGGGTAAAGGAGGTAGTCAACAAATCAGGTGAGATACTCGCCGACCTCGATATCCTGAAGGAAAAATCGCTCGTCCAACGCTTCATGGAGGAGCTCGTCGCGGGCAGAGGACTAGCGACGTATGGCGAGCGGGAAATCAGGCACTCCCTCGAGCTGGGGGCGGTCGAGCTATTGCTGATTTCAGAGGGGATACGGAAAAACCGCGTAACCGCCAAATGCCAAGCTTGCGGGCATGAGCTGCGGGAAACCGTCGAGGATGTTGAAAAATTCAAAAAACAGCTGCCTGCGCGAGAATGCCCAAGTTGCGGCGAAACCAGATTGTCGTTAGTCGAGAGCAAGGATGTCGTGCAAGAGCTGCTGGAGCTAGCGGATAAGTTCGGTGCTGGCGCTGAGTTCATCTCGACCGAAACCGAAGAGGGCAAACAACTTCTCCTAGCTTTCAAGGGATTGGCAGCGCTCTTGAGGTTTAGACCTGCCGCGTAGAAGCATTCGTCACAGGGAGTGTTCGCGATGGAAATTGTGATTAAGACTAACAAAAAGAAATTATGTTACACTCCTCCAAAATCTAGTAAAGAGGTTTCAGCGTGAGCAGGACGAAAAGCATCGAATGGTGGATTCCTAAGCTGGTCTTTATTACTATAATCATCTGCGGGTTCGTGGCTTGGATAGTTTGGGCTTACGTGTGTCAAAAGCAACTCGTTTGGATACCTGAAACTACGTTTTGGCATAGGATGAGCGTATGCATGGGCGAGAGCTGGTACATTCCTTTGATATTTGGAGCGATTGGTGTCATATCCTTCATATTACTCGAAAAGAAATATGGTGCGAAAAAAGTAAAATAATAGCTCTAAGACATATAATATAACTAAAGGAGGTTGAATTTGAGACTAAAATCGTCGCTAATCTTTATGCTCTTGCTTTGTTTGGCGCAGGCGCCGCTACTGAGTCTTAATCTTGGTAGCAAACCAGCATCCGCCCAAGCCGAACAGGATCTGCTCTGGAACCACGACACCAGCAACCGTGTTCTGTCTGTCTCTATCTCATCGGACGGAAACTACATAGCCGCTGGGGGCCGAGACAACAAGGTCTACCTATTCTCCCGCACCGACAACACCCCACTCTGGATCTACGATACCGATGGCTGGATTTACTCAGTCTCCATCTCATCAGACGGAAACTACATAGCCGCTGGGGGCTACGGCAAGGTCTACCTATTCTCCCGCACCGACAACACCCCACTACGGAGCTGCCAGACCGGTGGTATTGAATCGATATCCATCTCATCAGACGGAAACTACATAGCCGCTGGAGGTGCGTACGGCATTCACTGCATCCACTTTTTTAGCCGAGGTGCAGAGAGCATTAGCGGAGCCAGCCTATTGGCAGTGATAGCAGTTATCGTCATTGGATGTTCTGTGATGATCTATGAGCTGAGGCAACACCAAAGACTCTCGGTGAAACGCAGAGGCAAGCGAGGAGCTTAACATCTTGCGTAAGAAGAGCTAGAAGTATTTGACCAGCTGAGACTAACGGAAGATAAGCGAGAGCTTTGCCCAGATGAGGGATTTTCACAAGGTACCCATGCAAGAGTCATGCTATCGTTTACATCTTTCAAATCAGCCACGCATAAATTAAGTGGGATCCGGAAAGGATTATCGCCGAAATAGCGACACTCTTACAATAAAAACGGTTAGGAGAACCGAACAGTTATCTTCCACCCTTTTTATGAAAGAGATTTCAGTATGGGTAGGAGAAAATTAGAAAATCTCAGCCACATTGAAGGTTATTTTAGTATCTAAGTAAGTGTGCTTAAATTTCAAGCAGTTATCGCGATTACTTCATTTTGAGTATAAAAACTACACTAATCATGATAGCAATGCCCGCTATGCCCGCCGCTATAAACATCAAGTTAATTCCATCGACTGAATCTACCGGGTAACTAGCAGCATCGTTAGGGTTAGTTCCTGCCTGATATTCTTGGGAGTTAGTGTAACCGTCTCCGTCCTTATCCCCGTTTGCATCATTTTCATTCAGGTTCAGCCCGTACTGACTCTCCCAAGGGTCTGGCATCCCATCACCATCAGAATCGGTTTCAAATGTCAAAATGAGATCTTTTGTCAACGGCTGAAACATCTCGCTTACCACCGACAAAGAGATAACTATTTTGTTATTTTCAGTTGTGCAATCAAAGAGCGTCGGTTCGTTATCCAAATAGACATTTATCGAGCCACATTCGATAGGCATTGTAATATTCGCGTACGCCATGGTTTCTTTCGCATACGTGTTGAGGTACTTGCCAGTTCCCATCGCGTACAAAAAAGTGTAATTCTCGCCATCTGTTGTAAGACTGTGCTCGTAAGAAACCGTTATCACGAAATTGTCTGGAACTGGAGCAATTTCCCAAGCTATCATTGGCAGATTTCCCAGCACCGTTGGATAAATGTTATCAACCGCTGTCCAAGTTATATTGTTTTCATCCATCTTTACGCTCACGTTATTCGCATCAGAGGGTATCGGAAAATACATGATAACGTTCTCACAATTCTCGTTGGTGAATGGATAGATGCCAACAACCGTTGCATGATAACCTTCAGCACTTGGAGATATCGAAACATCTATGTTTTCACTCGGCATGATGAGCGTCGGGATGGGAATTGGGTTTGCCATGCCAATTCCCGCTATTGATGGAAAAAGAACCGCCTCCAAGAAAACCGTGAATATAACCACAACTTTTTTCATTTTGTCACACTCTCACTGCCTTCACTTGAGCATGCCCCAAATTGATTAATAAATTAAGTATCAAAATTGAAACTAATTTGTATGCCGAAAAAATCATGAGGTGAAAACGACTATGTCAATTTGGTTTTTTATTTGTGTAGTGGGTCTGACTTTGGCATTGCCGCTTCATTTTTGGTCAGTTGAACATCGGAAACTTCAAAGAAAATACGGCAGAGAAAAGGGAACCAAAATCGGAAATATCCTTGGCACCATTTCTGGCGAGATGGAGTTCATTTTTTTGATTGGACTGTGGGTTTCACCGCAGCCTAGATTTACTGTTCATTTTCTCTCAGGCTCGTCCATCTCAATTCCCTTTGTTAATTTTTCGATTCCAATTCTACACTTGATGATCGCTCTACCTTTTGTGTTGATCGGGGCCTGGCTCGCAATTAAAGCCGTTAAAGTGGTGAGCTTGAAGGTCGCTGAGACCCACGGCAAACCGAGTAAAATAATGACCAGCGGCCCTTATTCCGTGGTCCGACACCCCCAATATCTTGGTGCGAATTTGGTGCAGATAGGGATGTCTTTCCTTTTTTCGGCTTGGCATTCTTTGCTTTTCATACCAGTTTACATCTTTTACAATTATCTGGTTGCGTGGAAGGAGGAGAAGGAGCTAGTCAGGGGGTTTGGTAGAGCGTATAAAAATTATCAGAAAAAAGCTCCCATGTTTATCCCGCGGTGATTAGATTCTCGCTTGGTCGAGCCGAGATTAGAAGGCATCAGAGCGGCACGCTCGAACTTTTAGGGGAGGAAAAGCCTCTATCGCCCCTAGCAATACAGGTACTTCAAGTTTTGGTGTATCGAAAATTATAAGCCCTATTTCAATTATAACATATACCTGAAACAACATGTGTCAGGGGGTGATATTGTTGGTTGGTATTACCTCTTTAATGGACATAATTGCTGGACTTGTATTGTTAACTGGCGTAATACCTTTGATACCTGCAATAGGAACGCATCTTCAGAAAGCGACCAAGGCCATGGCCGCTTACCAGGTTCCAATAGGAATAATTGCGGTGATATTAGGTATACTTGGCTTGCTTGGCAATGTATCTGGAGGAACTATTGCATCTTCAATCGCGATAATCGCAGGCATTGTTTTGGCGATAAGCGTCTTCGGGGCGTTGCCAAGAGTGGGCAAGCAGTTGAAGAACGTCGCGAAAGCAATCGGTGGCGTGCAAGTAATATTTGGGATAATAGTGTTGATTATCGGAATAGTATACCTCTAAGAGTTTGTGCCCCTTCTAGGGGCCTCTTTTTATTTTAAAAAAAAGAAATAAAATTCTAAGTTTCAGCGTGAGTTAAGCGAAAACTAGAATATTCCAGAACGGGCGCGCTGAATTTTTAGTGGGTCAAGTGCCTGCACGCCAAGATTTTAAATACTCAAGTTGCTCCTTCGTTGGCTTTTCAAGTTCCACACCAATCGACTTGAGTTTGAGCTCAGCCACCTCGCGATCGATATCTGCCGGTACCTCGTACACCTTGGGCTCAAGCTCGCCAGCATGCTTAGCGATATATTCGACGCTTAGAGCCTGCAGAGCGAAGCTCATATCCATAATTTCCATGGGGTGCCCGAGCGAGCGCTTGCCAGCGAGATTCACCAAGCGCCCCTCAGCAAGCAGGTAGAGCCGCTTACCACCCTTTAACTGAAACTCCTCAACATCTTCCAACACTTCACGCCCCTTCACGGCGAGCTTCCTGAGTGCTGGGATATCTATCTCAACGTTGAAGTGTCCAGCGTTGCACAAAATCGCGCCATCCTTCATCGCGCGCATATGCTCCTCACGAATAACTTTCAAGTTGCCCGTCGTCGTTATGAATATATCACCCGCGTGAGCGGCTTTCGTCATCCCCGCAACTCTGAAGCCATCCATCGCCGCTTCAAGCGCCTTGATTGGATCGGTTTCGACAACGGTCACAATTGCCCCCAACCCTTTCGCGCGCGAAGCGATACCTCGACCAACAAAACCGTAACCAACGACGACGATATTCTTGCCAGCGATAAGCGTGTTGGTGATGCCCATGATTGCTTGAAACGCGGATTCTGCTGTGCCGAAGCGGTTGTCAAAAAAGCGCTTCGCGGGTGAGTCGTTGACCGCTATCACAGGAAACTTGAGCGCGCCATCCGCTGCCATCATCCGCAGCCTATTAACCCCTGTAGTCGTTTCCTCCGATGCACCCTGAACGCGTTTCAAAAGCGCGGTACGCTTTGCATGGACGAGCGAGATAAGGTCGGCCCCATCGTCCACGAGCACATCAGGCTTGATATCGAGCACGTGATTGAGGTTGGCGTAATATTCTCGCGAAGTTTCCCCCCGCCACGCGTAAACTTCAACGCCTTCCTTCGCTAGAGCTGCAGCGACTTCATCGCGCGTCGAAAGCGGGTTGCAGCTCGTTATCGCCACTTTGGCCCCCGCCGCCACGAGAGTTTGGACGAGCACCGCCGTCTTGGCCTCGGTGTGCAGGGCCGCCCCGACTCTCATACCCTTGAGCGGCTTTGTCTTTGATAGTTCGCGGCGAATTGCGGCCAGCACCGGCATGTGGTGCTCAGCCCAATCGATCATACGTTTGCCTTGGGACGCGAGCTTGATGTCCTTAACTTTATAAGTCATTTTGCTGCCTCCTTTTGCGCAAGTAAATCATCTGCAACTTTCTGGGCCTCCTCCAAAACCTTATCCTCTTCGAGTGTTAGAACCCTTCGCCCCTGCATGATCACCTTACCATCCACGATAACCGTATCGACATCGCCGCCGGTTGCGCTGTAGACCAAATGAGATATGACGTTGCAAAGGGGCGTGAGGTGCGGCTTCCGAAAATCGACTAGTGTTAAATCGGCTTTCTTTCCAACTTCAAGCGACCCCAGATTTTCCCCCAACCCGAGTGCTCTCGCCCCATTAACCGTCGCCATTTCGAGCACCGATTGAACGGGCATGACCGTAGGATCAAATTTATCAACTTTGTTGAGCAGCGCTGCAAATTTCATCTCGTTGAACATGTCCAGCGAATTGTTTGAAGCGGCTCCATCCGTGCCGAGCGCTACGGGTATGCCCGCTGCCAGCATTTCTGGTACGGGGGATACACCGCATGCAATCTTCATGTTACTCACTGGGTTATGTACAGGCTTGACCCCACGATCGCGTAAAATTCGAATCTCTTGCTCGGCCAATTGAACACAGTGCGCCGCTAGAACTTCGGGTCCGAGAAAACCAATTGCATCGAGATGCTCAACTGGACGCTTACCGTATTTTTTGATTATTTCCTCAACTTCCCATTTGGACTCGGCGATGTGAGTATGAATTCCAACTTTGTATTTTTTTGCCAACTGTTTCACTTGCGCGAGGCACTCGGGTGAGCATGTGTATGGGGCGTGTGGACCAAACATGGTTAAAATCCGGCCATCTGCCGTGCCATGACAAGTCTTAACCAACTTTTCACCTTCCTGAATCTCCGACTTCCGCTTCTTGGGGTCGCCTTGTTCGATGATGCCGTAAGAGAGCACGCCACGGATGCCAGCTTTTTCAACTGCTCGGGCAACATCCCCCATGAAAAAATATTGGTCGGCAAAGCAAGTCGTCCCAGATTTTATCATCTCTAAGCAACCGAGCAATGCACCAACGTAGCAGTCCTCGGCTCGAAGGTGCTTCTCGATTGGCCAAATTTTAGTTTTTAGCCAAGGGTCGAGCTCCATATCGTCAGCAACGCCTCGCAACAAAGTCATCGAGAGATGGGTGTGCGCGTTGACGAGGCCTGGCAGTACAACCTTGCCTTTGGCGTCAATCACTGTATCGGCCTTGACATTGATGTTTTTCCCGACTGCAACGATTTTTCCATCCGCTATCGCTACTGAACCACTCTCAAAAATGCGGCGCTGAGGATCCATTGTGATGATGTGGCCGTCCTTGATTAAGACATCGGCCAAGCCATCGCCCCTAACGCTCAAGTTCCTTGGCAATCGTGCGTCCGAACTCGCGTGCCGCCGTTGGACCGTTCGCGGTTATAATGTTTCCATCAACTTCGACTGGCTTTCCGGTGTAGGTGGCGCCTTTGCTTTCAATCTTTCTAACGTAATCACCATCCCAAACCGTCGCACGTTTGCCTTTTAGCATCCCAGCGTTAGCGAGAATCACCGGTGCTATGCAGATCGCGCAAGTTTTTTTGCCCTTGCTGAACATCTGAGTTGCTATTGAGAGCGCCTGCTTGTCGTTGAAATAAACTGACGAACCAGGTCCACCTACAAACACGATCGCATCATAGTCGTCCACGTTTACCTGATCGAGCTTGAGATCCGGCGTCACCGTTGCACCGAGTAAACCTTTTACCACGCCTGTCTTGGTACTCGCAATAGTCGTTTCTGCCCCAGCACGCTCAAGCTCCTCCTTCGTGTGCAATAGTTCTTCGTCCCTAAAGTTCTCAGGCGCGATGACCATCAAAACTCGTTTTTCACTCAAGGTTACACCCCCCATCACTATGAATATTACATCTGGGTTTAATAAAGTTGGGAAGGGTTTTTCCCATTCAACCCCAGCTACGTTCTTAACCCAAGCGACATTTAAATTATCACCACTCAAAGAAAAAGGGGAAAAGGTATGGCGAAGTTCTACATCACCACGCCGATATACTACATCAACGCGGTGCCCCACATCGGGCACGCCTACACCACAATAGTTGCGGATGTGCTCGCTCGCTGGCACCGCCTGTTTGGAGATGATGTTTTCTTCCTAACGGGGTTGGACGAGAACTCCATCAAAACAGTTGAGGCTGCAAGAGAGCAGGGGTTCAAAGACATCCAAGCCTACGCGGACTCGATGGCGAAGGCGTGGGTTGGCGCTTGGAAATTGCTTGATATAAGTTATGATGATTTTATCCGTACTACCCAAGAGCGCCACAATCGGAATGTGCACGAGTTGTTCAATCGAATCAAAGAGCGCGGGGACATCTACAAGGGAGAGTATGAGGGTCTTTACTGCGAGGGCTGCGAGGCCTACATCGCGGAGGGAGACCTCGTCGATGGGAAATGCCCCCTTCACCAAAAGAAGCCCAAGCTAATCAAAGAGAAGAACTACTTTTTCAAACTTTCAAAGTACCGGAATCAAATCCTGAAACACATCCAGAGCAACCCCCAATTCATCCAACCTGAGACGCGGAAGAACGAGGTAATCAGCTTCCTCAAAAGCGGCCTCAAAGACATCAGTGTCTCCCGCCCAGAGCTGGAGTGGGGGATAAAAGTTCCGGGTGACCCCAAGCAGACGATCTGGGTCTGGCTTGACGCTCTCGTAAACTACATGCTGCCACGCGACTACTGGCCCGCTGACGCCCATATCATCGCGAAAGACATCATACGCTTTCACTGCGTTGTGTGGCCCGGGATGCTGCTTTCGGCCGGCTTCGAGTTGCCCAGACAAATCTTCGCGCACGGATTCCTGACAGTCGAAGGGCAAAAAATCAGCAAATCGCTCGGCAACGTCATCGACCCGTCTTACCTCATCGAGAAGTACTCCGCCGACGTGATACGCTACTTCGTGATCCGAGAGGTGTCATTCGGCCAAGACGGTAATTTCTCTGAGGAAAGCCTGCGCACGAGGTTAAACGACGAACTCGCGGATGTCTTCGGAAATTTTGTCCATAGGGTGCTCACCTTCACACGAGATCGCTTCGAATGCGTGGTGCCGAATGGAAAGGTCGACAAAAAACTCGAAGCTGAAGTTAGCGAACGGATAGGGAAAGTAGAAAAACTGTTGGAGGGACTAAAGGTGACCCAAGCGCTCGATGAGATAATGGTTATCGCTGGACGCGGGAACGAGTATTTCCAGTCCCATAAACCTTGGAAGACGATAAAGAGCGACCCCCAGAAAGCGGCTGACTGCCTCCTCAATTGCACAAACCTCGTGAAGGTGCTGTGCGTCGCCCTCTCGCCGTTCATGCCCTCGACTTGCGGCAAGCTCGCCAAGCAACTAAATGTTGAAGTAGGCAGTTGGAAACGGGCAAAGAAATTCGACATCGGGCCGGGGCACAAGATAGGAAAGCCATCAGTCCTCTTCACGAAGGTCCGAACCGACAACCCATCCAAACCCCTGAAACCACGGGCCTCAATCAAGGATTTCGAAAAGCTTGACATCCAAATCGGTAGGATAACAAAGGCAGAAAAAATCCCCGGCTCGAAGAAACTCCTGAAACTCGAGCTGGAACTCGCTGGAGAACGGCGCACGATAGTGGCGGGAATTGCTGAGCACTACCCATCGGAGGAGCTCATCGGCAAGCAAGTCGCAATCGTCACCAACCTCGAGCCGGTGAAGCTCATGGGCGTGAAATCCGAAGGGATGCTCTTGGCCGCCGAGGATGAGGGAAAAATCTCCATCTTGACCGCCGACAAACCAGTCAAGCCGGGCGCCAAGGTGAAGTAGTTGCTCCGCATCGATATGCACGTGCACACTTCGCACTCTTACGATGGGCTCTGTTCCGTGGAAGATGCCGTGAAAGCAGCGAAGGCGAAGGGATTGAACGGCATCGCAATCACCGATCACAACACCATCAGTGGACATCATGAGGCAAAGAAATTCTCCAAACGCAGTTTCATAATTATCCCAGGCGTGGAGATTTCGAGCGCTGACGGCCATATCCTCGGACTCGGCGTCAACGAACTCGTGCCGCAAGAGCTATCGGCCAGAGAAACTGTCAAACGAATAAAAGAGCAGGGGGGTATCGCCATCGCCGCCCATCCATTTGCGCTTGGGCGGAAGCCAAACCTAGTTTACAGGGCGAAGTTTGATGCGATCGAGGCATTCAACTCCCGCGCCCTTTTTTTCAGCAACCCTCTCGCGCGGAGATTCGCTGAGCGAAATCGATTTCCCATGGTCGCGGGATCTGATGCCCATCACCGCGACGAGATAGGCCTAGCCAGTACAACTTTAAACTGCAAACCAAACATCGATTCAATCTTGGAACAAATTAGAAGGGGGGAGACATCGATTTCGGGACGGACTCTCCCCCTTTCAATTTTCCTGTGGAGGGTCTTCCAGAGGATCCCTCACAGAAGTTATGAGAGGTAGGCGAGAGCGGCCCCGAAAGGCCGCCCCGCCTGACACCCCATTTGGAGGCTGGACTAAGGAGGTGGGGTGACCGTGAGTTATTTACCTCTTTCCTTTCGAATATTTCATCAGACCTTGGAATCCTCCGATGTTGGTCATCACCCAATCGTGAATCATCTTGCGGACGACCTCGCTGCGGTTGCTACCGTAGCCGGTGCTAATGAGGTCGTCTATAACCTTGAGGTAAATACCATC
>JABUBO010000182.1_pt1 | contig 19044 bp, 16 predicted proteins | sample 7240361 | NCBI WGS metagenome assembly JABUBO01 (sample SAMN07256346, study PRJNA390944) | subsurface metagenome | isolation source: Methane hydrate marine sediment | place: Pacific Ocean: Eastern North Pacific, ODP site
GCAGTTATAGTTCGAAAAGCCGATGCTGCTTTCGTATATGGTATTAAAGCAAAAGAACATTTGATTAATTTAGGAGCTAGCCCAGAAAAGGTTTTTATTGCGCCTAACAGCAGTATAATTGAGGGGAATGCCAAACAAGATAAGAAGAGAAGGATAAAAGATAACCTGAATTTAGATGGCAAAAAAATAATACTGTTCGTTGGTAGGTTAATGAAATTAAAAGGCATAGAATACCTTATATCGGCGTTCGCAAGGTTGAGGAATGAAATGGGCAATGTAACTCTGCTACTCATTGGTGCAGGTGAGAATGAAACAAGGTTAAAATGCTTGTGTGAAGAACTTGGAGTAGGAGAAGACATCAAATTCATAGGGTGGGTTCCAAGAGGAGATTTGGTAGAATATTACGAGCTGGCTAATGTTTTTGTGATGCCTTCAATATGGCAAGGATATGCGGATGCATTTCCAATGGCTGTGAACGAGGCCATGAGTTTTGGCAAGCCTGTTATAGCCACGGACATGGTTGGCTCTTCTTACGAGCTTATTCATGACGGAATCAACGGCTATGTAGTGCCCCAAAGGCAAGTCGGTCCCTTATACGAGGCAATAAAAAGGATAATATCCAATCCAGAGCTGGGGAGAAAAATGGGCGCAGAATCAAAGAGGATTATCGCCCGGGGGTATACTTATAAGCATATGGCCAATGGGTTTAAACAAGCCATTGAATTTGTCCAACAAAAATATAACCTTAAAACGCCGTAGAAGGAATCACCCCAACCTTGAAGGAATTTACCTACGAGGCAGCGGTGGACAGGTATCGGAGCATGCTTGCCAGCTTGCGATAACTTAAAAAGATAAGGAGCAAGAATGTTCGACGTCAGCAAAAATGGGATACATGACGACGCACATGGTTTGATTGGTTCGTAATAGTTTATGGCCAAAAGATAAATGCAGAGGGGATTATTGAGTGAAAATACTGCATGTAACTCAGTTTTTCTCACCGGTACATGGTGGCTCCGTTGAGGTTCCATATCACTTATCAAAGGAACTAACCAAAAGAGGGCATGAGGTTGCTGTTTATACCAGCGACTTCAAGCTAAGCCAAGATTATATAGACTCTATTCCCGGGGTAAGGGTTCACTGTTTTAAAACCTGGTCGAGCTGGGCTAATCTCTATGTAACACCGGGCATAGTGAAGGTGGCAAAAGGGGAAGTTAGGCACTTCGATGTAATCCACATGCATAATTATAGAACCTTTCAAAATGTGGTTGTTGCCCATTATGCGAAAGAATATGGCATACCCTACGTATTGCAGGCTCACGGTTCAGCAACAACCTTCTTCCAAAAAGGATGGCTGAAGAGGACTTTTGATGCAATTTGGGGTTATAGAATTTTGGAAGATGCTTCAAAGGTGATTGCCGTCACCAGCACCGAAGTTGAGCAATACAAGAGCCTGGGCATAAGTGAGGATAAAATTGAGATTGTGCCCAACGGGATTGACCTGTCTGAGTTTGATAATTTGCCTGAGAGGGGAGAGTTTAGAAAGAAATATGGCTTAAACGATAGCCAGAAGCTAATCCTCTATTTGGGTAGAATACACAAAACTAAGGGGCTTGACCTTCTGGCAAAAGCATTCGCCGGGTTATCCAAGAAGCTTGATGACACTAAACTTGTAATTGTCGGTCCTGATGATGGGTATTTACCTTCTCTGAAGAAATTAATAGCCGAATTAGAAATTAGCGATAAGGTTTTATTCACTGGCCCACTTTATGAGTCGGAGAAATTAAGAGCCTATGTTGACGCTGATATATATGTCTTACCATCATCTTATGAGATATTTGGCATAACAGTTCTCGAAGCAATGGCCTGTGGCATACCGGTAATAGTAACTGATTGCTGTGGCATAGCTGAGGTAATTGATGGTCGGGCAGGGCTTGTTGTTCCTTATGATAAGGAGCGTCTAAGCGATGCGGTGCTGTGTATGCTAAGTGACGACAAAATGAGACAACAGTTTGGTGAAAAGGGTAAATTATTGGTGCGTGAGAAATTCAACTGGCAGAAAATCGCCGAACAGGTAGAAGGTATTTACCAAGCTATATTAACATAAAGGTGTTGGATGAAGAATACTATGAGCAAGTTAATCGTTACCACAAGCTGGGATGATGGGAGTAAGTTAGACCTTAAACTTGCTGGATTGCTGGATAAATATGGTATTAAAGGGACTTTTTATATTACGAAGACCTACTTAGATAACCCATTGAAGAGGGATGACCTAAGGGTACTGGACAAAGTGCATGAGATTGGTGCTCATACACTGAATCATGTGGACTTAACTAAAGTTTCTTTATCACAGGCAAAACAGGAAATTGAAGGCATTAAAGCCTACTTAGAAGATATACTAGGGCACAAGATACAAATGTTCTGTTATCCTTATGGGAAATATAATGAGAATATTAAGAAAATGGTGAAGGCTTCTGGGTTTATAGCTGGTAGGATATGCACCCACGGAAGCTTTAGCGTAATTAAAGACCCTTATGAGTGGCAGATCAGTTTACTCGCTTCCAATGGGGCGCCGCTGATGAGCCTAAAAATCTGGCGAAAATCCGGCATTTCAGTTAGGTCACTAATAGACTGGGAGATGCGGGGCAAATTATTATTTGATTCAGCTTTAAAGAAGAGGGGCGTCTATCACATTTGGGGACACTCCAGGGAAATTGAGGGGAAAAATGAGTGGAGCAAGCTGGAAAGGGTTTTCAGTTACATCTCTCGGAGGGAAGGCGTCCAGTATATGACAAATGGTGAAATCTTCAGGTGAGTTGGATGAGCGGTTTAGCAATCAGGAAAGTAACCAATATTGCCGAGTTTGAATCCTTGAGAGATGTCTGGAGGGGGGTACTCGCTAAAAGTGGTGATAGAAATATTTACCTTACCTGGGAGTGGCTATTTACCTGGTTTAAGCATTATGGAGACGATAAAAAATTAAGCCTAACCTTAATTGAGGACAAGACAAAGGTGATAGGAATAATACCGCTGATGTCATCCCGATACAAATTTGGCCCCCTCAGGTTCAACATACTGGAGAATATTGGCTCTACGTTTCCTGACTATAGTGGTGCGATTTTGACGGAGAGAAAAGAAGAGGCGATAACCGCCTTCTTAACTTATTTGCGGGATGAAAAAATAGATGGTAATATAGCTCTAATAATATCGCAAATTCCCCAAGATAGCCAGTTTCTTTCTTTGTTGCGGAAGCAATCTTCATCTTTCTCGGACTCTTTAATTCTCTATGATAAGGTGATAACTACTTGCCCCTATTTGCCTCTCCCGATGTCCTCAGATGAATATCTGAATTCACTTCGTAGAAAGAGAAGAGGGAATTTGCGCCGGGCTCTTCAATCACTTCAGAAAAGCCACAATGTTGAGTTCAAGAAGCATACTCCCGGCGGTAATTTGAAGGAAGAGATGCAACTTTTCTTTGAGCTTTCTCAAAAGCGCTGGGGGACTGAGTATGCAGCTAACAAATCTGTGGAGCAAAAAACCAGAGAATTCTATCTCGATTTAGCTACCGCCTTTGAGCAAAATGGCTGGCTGGATTTTTCCTTCTTATTTGCCGATGGGAATGCGATATCAATTGTTTTTGGCTTTGAATACAATGGCAGGTTTTATTATGCTAATCAAACATTTGACCCAGCCTACTCAAGGTATAGTCCGGGAAGTCAGCATATTTTGCACTTGATACTAGAGGCAATCGAAAAGGGGGTGAAGGAGTTTAACTTCTTGAAAGGGGATGAGGCCTATAAATTCTTCTGGACACGCTTGACCAGAGACAATCGCCAGATTATATTAGCCAGAGGAAGCCTCTTGGGTAAGAGCTGGCTCAAGTTATTAGCTCCACTTATGCGTCTAGAGGAGATTAGCCAGCGTAGCTTCCGTGAAAACTATCATCTTTATCTGGAAAAAAGAAAACAGCAGAAGATAGGTAGGGCTACAGGTGAAGAATAAACATCAACTATATATGTGGCGCCCTTGGTTTCCGCGCGGGATTTATTCCCGACTGGTTAAACAGTACTTCGCGACTACAAATCCCAGGGAATTGCTGAAGAGCTTAGAAGAGGAACTAGCCACATATTTGGGTAGTAAAAATGTCATTCTAATGCCCTCGGGAACTAGTGCCATCACTACAAGCCTTAAAGTGCTCTTGTCTCAGGACAAAGATGAAGTTTTGTTGCCTTCTTTGGTCTGTAGAAATGTTCCCCTCGCTGTCCAGATGGCAGGGAAGAAACCTGTTTTCCTTGAGGTTAGGGCGAATACTTTTAATATCGACGAGGATGGCATTGAGAACCAAATAGGCCCGAGGATAGGAGCGATTATTGCGGTGTATCTTTTTGGCCTGCCGTGTAGTATAACAAAAGTCAGCGAAACAGCCAAAAGGAGGGGGATCTTATTTATTGAGGATGCTGCTCAGGCACTTGGTGCTTCTTATAGGGAGAAAAAGGTGGGCACTCTGGGAGATATTGGCATATTGAGTTTCAACAATAAGGTGACAGATGCTTGTGGTGGCGGAGCTATAGTTACTGATAACGATGATTTTTCCTACAGGATTAGACGCTATCGTGATAGCCATTTTCCTATTACCAGAAAGGGGTTCTCAAGGCATCTCCTCCGGGCTTGGATAGCTAGTCAGCATCCTCGGCTCATCCCAGCTATCGGGAAGTTGCTGCCTCATAAGACAAAAACAAATTCGGCTATGTGCTTACATTTAAGCTCCCTCCTCCTACTCCGTTCTTTGTTATCTAAGACAGACTTTATCGTCAGCCGAAGGCGAGAGAATTCCCAATGGTATAATAATTACCTCAAGTCACCCCATATAGAGAAGCCGTCTCAAGATACAATCGCACATTCTGCCTGCAGCTTTTACTCTATACAACTGAAGTCAGATAGATTGGCTAAGCAAAAAGAGGCTATTATAGCTGAGCTAATTCGACATGGCATCTACACTCAGACTATAGTCCAGGGCCACCATCATGAATTTGCACCAGGAGTAAGCCTACCCATCACTGAGGAACTTTCTCGGTCTATTCTTTCTTTGCCCACTGACCCCAATATTGGTGAAGCAGAAATAAGGTATGCCTCCTCACTAATTGACCAAGTGCTTGATAGCTTTACCAGAGGTTATAAAGATTTGGAGAACGCTTCAACTGGCAGAAAATAACTGACCAGATGGAGAGCGTATATCAGAAGGTTTTGCTATGAAAAGAATAATAGAGAAGGACCTCACTGATTCCCAATCGCACAAAATCTTTGCCTTAATCCTTATCTATGCCATAGCTTCTCGCCTTTACTTCATTTTTCGCTACGGCGGACATTGGCTATGCTCAGACACCTCGGTATTCACTAGGATTATCTCCTCGGTATCTGACTCGGGTCAAATCTTCTCCGAAGGTACCCGGCTTTACGCCCATGGTTTTGGCTATCCTGTTACCGCATCTATCCATTCTTTTATTGCTGGGGTACCAATTCAGACCTACCAACAATATCTACATCCCATACTCGGGGTCATCCCTATTCTGCTGGCATACCCTTTCTTCCTAAGAGTAATAAAGAGTAAGAAAATTGCCCTTCTGTCCACTTTCTTACTAGCCTCTATACCTGAGGTCTTATTTGAGACTTCCCGCGGCACTCACGCAACCTTTACCTACACCATGATTATCCTTTCAGCCTATGTTCTGGCAGTCATCATTGATTCAGGGGTTGGTTACAGAAAGTCGCTAGCCATGTGGGTTATACTCTGTCTAAGTCTGTTCGCTCTAATTTCGTTTAATGTCATGATGGCGGTGGTATTTATTTTAGCCATAATAGTCTCTTTTGCGATTGGCAGCATTTTCTATGGCAGACTGAAGAAATTTGTCGTGCCCAGCCACCTTTTTCTGAGTTCGATTCTGGGGGTTGCTTTGCTGGCTTTGATGATGTTCTGTATATATCCTCCAGCAGCAGGTGTGATTGGCTTCATAACCCGCACCGGGGGTGCTATAACCCAACTGGTGCCTGAAATAGTTACCCCTGAGCCTGGTGCGGTTACCCTGGAGCCTAGCCCAGTTACCCCTGAGCCTGGTGCGGTTACCCTGGAGCCTAGCCCAGTTACCCCACAGCTCACAGTCCCCTCATCATATCAATATGTGCAGGAAGCATGGCGTTCTGTCCCAACCTATCTCTTCCTCACTTTGGCTAACTGGGTAGTAGGACTGCTGTCACTAATATGCTGGGGAGTAGCGATATACCTGCTTATAGTAAGGAAAAAGGAATACCATCCTTCTCTCCTTCTACTTCTTTCTTTATATACTGGGCTTGGGTTAGTCCTGGCAACCTCACTCCTGTCAGATTGGATGGGGAGGAGTGCCATGAACCTGGAGCTGAGGGTGTTCCCCCTGTTTATGATTTTTAGTGCCCCCTTGGCAGGCATTCTGGTTTCAAAAATTATCAACTATACTAAGAGAGGAAAATTGAAAGTGGCGAGTTTGACCATCCTTTCAATATTGATTGTGCTCTTTGCGGTAAACGCGCCTCTAAAGGCAACCTCAGAGCCTAGCCTATGCCGACACTGGCATTTTTACAGCGTTACTGAAGAATCAGGAGTGAGGTGGCTTAGCGCTAGTGGGGAAACTATAGCTATGTGGAAGGGGGCAGAGCCGGAGGGGTGGGAAAATCGCCTGAGCAACCTTAAAGCATTTCTTGGGTACTATAATATCCACGGTGTCCCTGGGGAGAAGGCGAATTATGTGCTTATTTCTGATATCATAAGAAGAAGGTCTGGGGTTGTGAATATTCCTATTCCTGATATCTCTGCCTCGTCGAAGATTTATGCTGCTGGGGATGTCGCTATATATAATAAGGTAAGTTCTAAATGAACCCTCATAAACCTTGACAACAGCCGACCACGTGGAGGCTAATTTTTGGCTATGAGTCGTATCACAAATAGGAAAGCTAGCCGTGTGCTCATTATCAGTGAGCATTTCTTACCCACTTTAGGTGGGACTACATTCTCGGTATACAATCTCTGTAAGTGCCTGGCTGAGATAGGATGGGAGGTATACCTCATCACTGAGCCATCCAGGACAGACACTAAGGGGAGATGGTATAACCAGGACGGTATTAATATCTACCGATTGAACATCCCCAATATTTTCATGAAAGAAGTACTTCTACCTAGGTCTTTCCTATTCTATTTGCTCAAGCAGATAAATCACGTAGTCAACGAGCTGTGTCCTGATATCATACATTTCGCAATTGATGGGTATGCTATTATGTCTACCAGATTGCGCCCTGGGTTTACCCATATTCCTATAGTTTGGACGATACGCAATCCACCGCCTGCTGAGCACCACCTGAATATCATCCGAAATGACAAGCTTAATAAGCCATTTGAGCTTCTCTATTTTAAGGCGGTGAAAATTTTTACAAAGTTGAGTTTGAGATTTAATAAGTATAACCGAATTATCGCTGTAAGTAAAGTTGTAGCCGATAAAGTAGTTAAGGAGGGAGTTTCACCAAATAAAATCCGCATTATTCCAAATGCTATAGACACGCAATATTTCACTACATCTGCGAAGCGAGAAACAAAGCAACCTAATGCTCAATATGTAGTGTTAACAGTTGGCGGCATCATTGAACATAAAGGGCAGTTGAATATAATCAAGAGTGCAACCGACATCATAGCTAGATTCCCCAATGTTCTCTTCCTATTGGTTGGACCGATAAGGTCAAAATATTACTCCACTTTGCTCCAAGAAGCAATAAGAGAATTGAGGTTAGAGCAGAATGTGAAACTGGTTGGTGCTGTGTCACAGGAGGATTTACTTTCTTACTACCAGCTTTGTGACCTTTACCTTCAGCCGTCTTTAGAAGAAGGCTTTTGCAGAGCCATCCTTGAAGCTATGGCATGCGGCAAGCCGGTGATTGGAACGCCTGTGGGAGAAATACCTAAATTTATCACGGAGAGCAGAGCCGGTATTCTTATACCTGACTCTTTGCCGGCAGAAATATCCAGGGCGGTAATTAAGTTGTTAGCCAGCGAAGAGGTGAGGAGGGAATTGGGTGAGAGGGCTAGAGAGTATGTGGCAGCCGGCTATAGTTGGCAGGCTGTTGCCAGGCAGACAGTAAATTTATATCACGAAATAATAGAGAAAGCTAAACTATGAACATCTGCTTCATAGTGCCCTGTGATTTAGCTACAGATAATGGCGGGAAAACGCATACCGTTGAACTAGCTGAAAACTGGCAGGGCTTCGGGCATAAGGTTGTCATCTTCCCTAAAGGATGGAGACGAGAAGGGGAGTTACGAGATTTGCGATACATAAAAGTGCCTTATATTCCTGTAAAGGGCTTTTATGAAGTATCCTTCTCCCTCTCATCACTAGTTTTAATTGTTATCTATCATCTTCGGTTCAAATTTAATGTTATCTATGAAAGAAAGATGTTAATTAGCCTGAGTGTGCTCGCTGGGAAGTTGCTTAAGATACCGGTAATAGTTGAACTAAATGACATCCCTTACTCAATAGATATAGATAGAGTGCTCCAGGAAGAAAATAGGGTATGGAAAAGAACGCTGTTAAAGGTTGCTCAATCCATACTACACCTAGATGTATGGTTAACCTCCAAACTCAGCACGAAGATTATAACTACAGCTCAGCTAAAGCTACCTCATATTGAGAAACGCAAGATATCATCAATACCCTTTGGTGCCAACATAACACTGTTCAAACCACTAAATAAGATGGAATGTAGAAAGAATCTTAACTATCCAGAGGAAGGCAGGATTATTTGCTTTGTCGGGTCGTTTCTGCCATGGCAGGGCATAGAATATATAGTTGAAGCAATGCCGAAGATACTTGACGAATTTCCGAATACATTGCTCATACTGATAGGTGACCACGAACCAAGGATGCAGGCAAGTAGAGAGCTAAAGGAAAAGATAATGAATATGGTTAAAACTTTAGACCTAAGTAAAAATCTAATATTTGTAGGTCGGGTTCCCTACGAGGAAGTCCCAGCTTATATAAATGCGAGTGATGTGTGCATAGTTACTCAAAGCAAGTCAAGAAGCGGATTTTCGCCCCTTAAGTTATTTGAGTATATGGCGTGTGGGAAACCAGTCGTGGCCAGTGATATTGAAGGAGTTCGAGAAATAGTAAAAGAGTCTGGGGGTGGGCTCCTAGTTGAAGCAGAAAATTCAGCAGAATTAGCTCAAGCAATCTTAAGGCTATTAAAAGACGAAGGTTTAATGAAACAAATGGGGGAGAATGGCTTGAGGTGTGTTACAGAGAAATATAGTTGGGAAAACACTGCTCGTAAAGCGCTAGAGGTTATGCAAGAAAGCTATTGATAAGTGCTAGGAGAGGTTGGCAAAAAAGCTTAACTTACCAGGAACGGGAGTACATTGCTCGGTGTAAATCATAGCAATAGATGAGGTAGTTCAGGGCCTACTTTAATAGGAGATGAAAGGCCTTGTCTTAACTCTATGCAATAGAGTATCCTTAGGATGGAAGTAAGCAAAATGCAGAGCGTAATAGTTTTCGGCTTAGGGAGAATAGGATTGCCCACGGCTTTGGTTGCCGCGGAGAGTGGTTTTAATGTAATGGGGATAGATAAGAATGAGGATTTGATAAGTAAGCTAAAGAAAGATAAAAAGCCTATTAACGAACCAATGGTTGAGGATTTGCTTCGGAAACATTTGGGGAAGCGTTTTCATCCATATAGCATGAAGGAACTATCAAAGGACTTTTGTCAACGAGCTCAGATTATTTTAATAACAATAGGTATAGATAAAATCATATCTCCCAACCATTGGGACTTGTCCGACCTGTATTTAGTTATAGAGTTCATGATTGACCAAGACATTGTCAAAGGCAGAACCATTATTGTTAGGACGACTATGCCGATTGGAACTACACGAAAGATTAGGGGGTTCATTGAGGAGAAAACTTCGTATTGTGAAGGTAAAGATTTTTTCTTGACCTTTGTGCCGGAAAGGCTAGCCCAAGGAAAGGCCATTGCTGAGGAGAAGCAGCTACCTAAGATAATCGGTGCATTTGAGGATGCAGGGTTTGAGCACACCAGAGGGTTCTTTAAACAGATAGGTGGTAAGATTAGGCGAGTTTCAACTCCAGAGGTAGCTGAGTATGTAAAATTGATTGATAATGCTTGGAGGCATACCCTGTTTGCGTTCTCAAATGACCTTGCATTGTGTGGGGAGTTAGTAGGGGTGGATGTTGTAGAGGCAATAGATACAGCAAATTTTGATTATCCGAGAAATTCAGTCCCAATCCCAGGTCCAGTTAGTGGTTACTGCTTAGGCAAAGACCCTCATATTTTAGAATCTTCCTTCAATCCAATTGCCAAAATGCGAGGTTTCAATTCTGTTTGGTATTATGCCGCAAAGTCAAGTGAGTGGCTGATAGAATATATTAGCCAAGAAGTGAAAGGCAAACTCGTATTGGTAGCAGGTCTGTCCTTTAAAGAAAACGTAGATGATTACCGTGAAAGCCACGGTGTCAAGCTTTCTCGCAAGCTTGTAGCGAGAGGATGTAAGGTAATCGTAACAGATCCATATCTAGGTAAAAGTGAGTATACCGAAATTCCTGAGGATTTGAGAGGTCTGGTTATTGGGTATTCTGATCTTAAGAAATGTTTGATAGAGAATCAATTTGACACCGTAATTGTATGTGTTAAGCATGACGAGTATTACAATCTGGGTGATTACTTACAAGGTGAAACTTATGTGATAGATCTATGGAACATACTGCCTGAAATGCAGAATAAAGGCAATTATAAAGGCTTAGGAAGAGGTTGATTTATAGCGAAGAAGGTCTTGGTGACCGGTTGTGCCGATTTTTTAAGAAATTGTTTAGTGGAAGAGTTACTTGTCTCGGATTTGATGTAGTTGGAATTGATAACTTCTTTAAAGGCATTCTTTTCCCGTCAGAGAACGAGAAAGAATTAGCCAATGCAATTATACAATTGTTTAAAAATGAAGGTATGGTGAGGAAAGGGAGAGAATGGCTTGAGGTGCGTTACGGAGAAATATAGTTGGGAGGGTGTTGCCAGAGAAGCTATGAAAGTTTGTGAAGAGGCAATTAAGGAAAGGGAATCATAATGAATAAAGCGGCGTTTGCAGTATCTCTGTTGGCAAGTAACCCCAGATTGCTTTTTAAGCACCTTATTTGCCGAATCAAGCTCCGGTGGCAACTGCCTGAATTGACCAATACAATCACAAAAGACATTAATGGGGTTCTATTTGATTTTGACCTTGACTATGCCCCAGCTATTAAAAGAATGTTCTTCGACTGCTATGAGATAGAAACAGTAGAGATAATGAGAAGCGTGTTGAAAGCAGGTGATACTTTCATCGATGTTGGGGCAAATATTGGTTATCTATCTGCTATTGGCGCCAGTTTTGTAGGGAAAAAGGGACAAGTTCATAGCTTCGAGCCTGCCCCCAAATATTTCCAAAGATTGACAAAGATGGCTGCAGCAAACCCGGACTATAGAATTACAGTAAACAACTGTGCCTTAGGCGAAGGGCGAGGGACAGCAAAGCTCGATATTACGAGTCTTCCGAACATTGGTTGGAATACAATGGTACCGAACTTTATGAGAAGTGAGACAATAAGCGAGAGCGTCGAAGTCCCGGTTTATAGACTCGATGAGTACATTAAAGAGAGAAGATTGGACAAGATTTCATTAATCAAGATAGACACTGAAGGGTTTGAGTTTCCCGTCTTGAAAGGACTTCAGCGCTACTTTGAAAATACTGGCTATCTTCCAGTTATAATTTGTGAAATCGCTCCCTCTGCATACCCATTATTGGGATACACCCTTGTTCAACTATCCGAGTATATGAAAAGGTACGATTATCACGCATTTAGCCTAATTAACACTCATGCTAACGTAGACATTACCAGCTTAAAGCAGACCACTAATATAGTTTTCCGGCATTGTTAAACCTAAAAGAGGTTAGCATAACTATCAATTACTTCCTGTCTTTGCGTTGAAGCAATCTGAATAGACCTTCTCAAGTCTGTCAACAATACCTTCCCAGCTATACTCTTTTGCCGCCTCTTTATTATTCCTTGATATTCTCTCCCTCAGCTCTTTATCTTTTAAAATTAACAAAACCTTTTCGGCAAGCTGTTGGGGATTTCCAGGCTCAACCAGAAAACCGTTATCTCCATCCTTAATAATCTCCGCCAATCCTCCAACCCTTGTCGCTACTATTGGCATGCCAGACGCCATTGCCTCTAAAATTACATTCGGGAAACCCTCGGACAAGCTGGGCAGGACAAACACATCTGAGGCAGCCATGTATTCCGGGACTTCCTTATAGGGGACTTCCCCGACAAACTTTACATAGCTACTTAAACCCAAGTTTTTAGCCAGTTGCTCCAGCCTATCCCTTTCTTCACCTTGACCCACAAGCAATAATTTCATCTTCATTTCACTCTGACTTATGCTACTCATAGCTTGTATTAGATATTCTAACCCTTTGGTGGGTTTTAGCCCGCCCACAAACAAAATTAGCCTTTCGTCACTGTTCACCTTTAACCCTTCGCGTATAGTTCTGGGGTTTAAATCCTGAAACCTGTCTAAATCTATTCCATTTGGAATTACTGAGACTTCTCTATTGCAAATCTTCTGTATCTCTCCTTTCATATCTTCTGTCAGGGCAATTACAGCAGTAGCACTCTTCAGCACCAACTTTGAGACTGGCTTTTTGTATAGCCAGGGAAGGTACACCTCAGAGCCTCGCCCCCAGACAACATAGGGTTTTCTCAGAAGCTTTTTGGCTAGAAATGCAGGCATACCCATCCCTATGCTTTGAGCGTGAACTATATCCGGGTTGATTTTCTTTAAAAGCCAGAATATTTTTACCCAAAGTGATATAACTCCTATGAATCTCAATTTTTGTTGGGAGATTCTATGAATATGGAATCCATCCTCAATAGTCTCTTTTGATAAACTTTCATCTAGTGAAGTTATCACACGAACTTCATGTCCCCTTGTGACCAAGTTTTTGGCAATGTTATAAGTGGCAATTTCAGTGCCACCAAGCCACTTTGGGGGGAACAAGGGAACCAAGATTGCTATCTTCATCTTTTCACTTTTGGCAAAATACCGGGTATAACTCTGATAATGTAGCAAAGGTGAAGTTATTTGTGGCGCAATATTCTAACACCGCTTCTATTCTTTTCAGAAGGGCTTGGCATTCATCTTCTGTTTTGGTATATGGGCTGGCGTTGGGTATTACTTCCATACTGTGGAACATCATGTTCAGAACAATGGCATTATTCACACCATACCTTTTTATCATCTTTGCAATTACACCCAGCATTCCACTTGAGCTCTGAAGAGAAGGTCTGAGCCAGCGAGTAGGCAATATCGTATTAATAATTGCACTTACCAGCTTTAGCCCCTTTAATTTGTCAAGGGCATAGAAATGTTTTTTAAATCTTGGGGTAAAGATTGAAACCGGCACTTCTAATACCGTTGAATTGCCCTCTTCTAGTAGATTTTCCTTACTGGGGAAATAAGGTTGTTCTTTAGCACCTAAAAAATTAGCTCTGCCTTCTGGAAAGTTCCAGTCTACGCCGGGGGTAACACTTGAATCCACCAAATATCCTAATTCTTGTAACAAAGTAATCGTGTTATTCCCTGCGGCAAATCTCCCTGCTCTAAATGAAGATGGGGAAAATCCAAACTTTTCAATAAACAAGTTGGTCAAATTTTTGAGCTTTTGATATTCAATCTCACTTGGGTATGAATTCTGCATTGCACTGGTACGAGTATTGGCTAGTTTGTAGACTTTTCTTTGGGGCTCTACTAAATCTCCGTGCAAATGAGTGCCCAACTCACAGTTAGCAATGCTCCTTAACAGGCTAACACAATCTTTATTCTCAATTACCTCACTGCTCAGAAGATATGTTGGTCTAGCCCCAAACTGATTAAATAACGGGGTGAGTTTCTTCGGGATGCCATCCAAAACTGAAAGAAAGGTTTCATTGGCAGAAACCCTCCAGTCAGGCGATTTATCAATCTCGGTATCTATGGTGATGACTAAGAAAATTTTCATATTCTTGAAGCCCACTCTACTTTATGCTACTTACTTAAAGCCACTTCTTTGTAGACCTCATCCAATATCTTCCCCACTACTTCGTAGCTAAACCTTTCCCTGGCATATTGAGTTATTTCCTCCGGGGAGTAATTCTGGTAGTTATCCAGCATATATTCAATAGCCTTGCTAAGAGCTTCAGCATCATCGGGTGGGACCAATATTCCCACTTTCTCATTTACTATCTCCCTTGAACCGCCGGCATTGGTAGCAATCACAGGCTTACCACAAGCCATAGCTTCAATATAAACCACGCCAAAGGTCTCATATAGGCTTGGCAAGATGAAAAAATCGCATCCCCTCATAAAGCTGGCAACCTTTAGTTGCACTCCGTGAAACTTCACTATATCAGCAAGCCCTAAATTTATCGCCAGTTTCTCATATTCTCCTCTTTTGGGACCATCGTCGCCAACAATATCCAAAAGGAAATCCTGCCTTCTATCCTTAACCTGGCTCAAGACCATTAACAAATGTGGGATGTTCTTTTTTGGTAGCAGCTGAGCCACTAATAACATCCTCTTTTTATCGTGCCTCGCTTTTTTAACCTGATAATTTGGAGGGTAAAATACCTTAGTATTAACTATATTGGGCACCACCAAAAATTTATGTTTGATGCCATAATAACTTTCTATAGCTCCCCTTAAATCATCACTGACAGGAAGAATTAATTTTGCCCTGCCCATTGCAAACCTGGCTTTCATTCTCTCTGAAGTTGTTAGCAAATGCATTAGGAAACCGGTATAGTGCTCTGTAATTATAACTGGAATCCGGTAAAGCTTCCCTAGAATAACCGCCGGCACACCGGCAGTGAAGACATGGGCATGAATAATATCAGGCTTATACCCCTCTTTCATCAACTTGCGAAAGGTGGTAAATATAATCCAGTAATATAGCAAATCTGAAATTATCCTGCCCAGAATTCTGAGAGGTTTGCCCAGAAATATAGGGGGCTTGCTCTTTGAGTCGTATGAAGCACTTTGCCCTCGTCCTTTCCTACTCAGTTTCCTTTGTAAATAGGAGCAAATTCCACCATATCCCACTCTTACAGTTCTTATTCCTTCCTCAACATCCTCAGAAACCCTGTAGAGCCCTTTGGGTTCAGGGAAAGGATTGAAATAGGCATAAAGCACAACGATGTCATTATGAAGTGAGGCCGCTTTGGCGTGTTCTCTAAGGCTGATTCCGTTCACTGGATTAACCTCTGAAGGATACCAGGCAGGAAGGAAAAGTATCTTTAGCTGTTTTGCGTTTGGCATTATCATCCTTCTGCTAATATTAACCGCCCCTCTTTTTAACCTGCACAAAATTTATTTCCAACTCACGCATACCCAATTCACCTTTGAATTTGTCCTGAATTGGCAAAATTTTCGCCTCAAATTTTGTTTTATCTATCCCTTCAACAACCCTTTTACAACCGGCATCATCTCTATTCCAGTAGTCATCAAAAATAACAATGGTCTTTTCATCCATGACCTTTTGGGTATACGTCCAATCATTTTGGATAGCTTCTATACTATGACCTCCGTCTATAAAGACAAAATCCATCTTTGGTAATTCATTTACCACTCTAGGAAGGGTCTCTCTTGTATCACCTTGGTATAAATCTATCTCAGCATTCGTTTTCTCCAACTTCTCCTTAACTATTTCTAAAGCAGGAGGTATTTTAGATTTAGAAAACTCTTTTGAAGCCGTTTCACTGTCCAGCAGCTCGAATAAATCGAAACCATAATACTGAACTTCCTCTGGTGGGAAGTTCCTTTTGGCTTCTTCTATCATTTGCAAAGCATGCTCGCCATTCCATGTGCCTATTTCCATAATTTTTCGGCATTTGTTTTTCCTGATAATTTCAAATAAGTATTTATATCTGCGGGGTTCTTTTACGAGTATCTTACAGTAGAGTTTTTTAACAACCTTAATGGGTGGGAATCTTGGCTCAATTTGGTAATATATTCTACTAAGCATAACATGCTCCTCTATAACGAACTATTTATTGCACCACCAAAGGGGTCAGTGGTTCACTCTTCTCTTACACATAATATGTCCGTGTGATTTCCTTTTTCAGGAGTATATTTTTCTAGTAATGTAGTAACATCAACCGGCTCAAATCTATGTTCTTGCTCACTTACATCATACAATTCGAAGCCACGCTTAGTGAGCAACATTAGGAATTCCTCAGGCTTAGTGCCAAACCTTTTAAGCCCAATAGGCCAGAACTCGGTAATAATTTTTACATTTCTATTTCTTTCTATAAGCAAAGAACATCCCTCAAGTGCCCCGCCCTCTGCTCCTTGTATATCCATTTTAATAAAATCAACCTTTAAATCATAATCTTTAAAATACTCATCTAAAGTTATGACCTCGACTTCGACGAATTTACGGCCATCATGTGAATCATAGATTCTATGGTCTCCTTTATTATCCTCAGATAAGTATAACTTAACTTTTCTAGCCTTATTTGAGACTGCTTTTTTTACCAATATCACGTTTTGATAACCGTTTGCCTCCATGTTCTTTTGAAGCAAAGCAAAATTATCTGGCTCGGGTTCAAAAGCGAAAACTTTTCCTCTCTCACCTACAAGTTGTGCGAAAATTAAAGTAAAATACCCTATGTTTGCTCCGATATCTAGAACAACATTACCTTTTTGAATTTGCTGCTTAATAATCTCCGTTCTAAATGGTTCATAGACCCCAAATGGAAATAATCCTAAACTATCTTTTGAATCTAAAAACATTCTGTGCCCTTGAACCTCAACAGCCGCATTTGGTTTTTTTAAAAGAGGGATTAAATGAGAAATCAAGAACTCATATGCAATCTTAAGAGGATAGAATTTACTGATTCCATGCCCAGAGAGAAGCTTAACTCCTCTCACAAATATCAGAAGTGTTATCTTGCGTATCCTATCCTTTAGTATTCTATTTATCATGGTTCTCCGTACGTTTAAAGCGATTTACCTGCCTTCTTAGTCCCAAGGCTTTACTGATGACCCTCAGTTCCTCCCTTTTGAAGCCTCTCAGTAGGAAAAGCACAGCGAAATAGATAATAATACCAATCACTATGGCTAACAAAATCTTCACTATACCAACCGGGCTAAATGCCCAAATGGCTGAGGTCATAACGATTGAGGCTAAGATGCTTTTTACAACGAAACCCTTATCTACCTCAAACCTTATGTATTTGCGTGAATTATAATACATTATAAATCCTACCATAATGTAAGATATTAGCGTGGCAATGGCGGCACCTATGACCCCAAAACGCGGTATGAAAATGATATTTAAACCAATGTTGGTTAGTCCGGCAGCAACAGAAGCGATTGTGAAAATTCCCGTATGCTTAGAAAGCTGAACTACTCTCCCATATATTGCTCGCACACCCTCAAAAATCATGCTTGAGGCTACCAGTGGGACAATAAATATGCCAGGTGAGACAAATTCCGGTGTGGTTAGACTGTTTAATAGTGGTCTAGCCAGTATAGATAATCCAAAGACAGAGGGGATGGCAAACAGGAGAAAGTATTTGAGTGAATATGATAAGTAGTTCTTAGTATCTTCAATCTTCCCTTCATCATAGGATTTGACTACAGTTGGGGCTGTGGCAAAGGTGATTATATACAGAGCAACCGCAGCCATAGCTCCCATGTTATATGATGCTGAGTAGATTCCCACCGAGGCTGCTCCCAGGAAGAATCCTATCATATAGCGGTCGCTGGAGGTGATGACCCACTCAAATATTACACTTGGCACTATTGGCAAACCAAAGGTCAGGTAAGAGCGAAATACAGAAAAGGAAGGTAAACTAAATCCAAATCTAGAAATAATGAGGGGCAGCGAAATCAGCAAGACAATTCCTCTCGTAACCAGAAGAGCTATAATGGCTCCATACAAGCCGAATCCGAACAAGACTAAGAAGTAAACAAGGGCGATTTCCATAAGAGTCTGTATGATTGTCAATATGGAATAGGTCTTCACCTGGCGAAACGGCATAAATGATTCCACACTCAGTTGGCTCAACGCCTGCAGGATTACAAGTAGTGAGGCAATTCTAATTATGGGGGCAAAAGAAGCATCCTTTAGCAATACAGTAGCCACAGTATCGGCAAGGAAAAATAAGCATGAGGCGAAGATTATACTGGTAAATAAAATAGTAAAGAGAGTGGTAAAAATGCCTTTACTAGCCTTTCTCCTATCTCTTTCTGCGGGGAGAAATCTTCCCATTCCATAGGGCAGGCCCAGCATAACGAAGGGTAGAAGTAACGAAATAGTAACAAGTATTAACGACCAGACACCATAATCTCCTGCCCCAAGCACCTTAGTCAAGATTGGAAGCAGGATTAAACCACGACCATAGTTTATAAATCTGGCTATCCCAATCCACGCCACATGCTTGGTAACTAACTCATATTCAGCCATAGCACTTTAAATTGCAGGATTAAGACGGGAGTATTGCTACTCTTTGTAATAACAAAGGGCTTTTTTGTTGGCGAGGGGGTGCATTAATTAGTGTTCACACCTATAGGCGCTCCATCCTTGAAATACCTTATACCATCTTCAAGCATACCTTTCTTAACTTTGTTCATCGCCTGACAAAAGGTGTTTAGCCCTTTGTAATCCTTCATAGTCCTCTTATAACCGGCGGCGGCAATTTTCTTCCTTTCATCATCGTGCCTAAGATAATATCTAATCAGCTCAATCGCTTCTTCAATGGAGTGATAGACTATCACTTCCTTGCCAATCTTAAACACCTGCCCCAATCCTTCAGGGCAATCACAGATTTGCATTACTCCATTGGCTGGAAGTTGGCTGGTTCTTTTATTACTTGGACCAAAAGACAAATGCACATTTATGCCTATTTTACATCTTTGATAAAGAGGCACTAGCTCAACAGG
>JABUBO010000183.1_pt1 | contig 19027 bp, 19 predicted proteins | sample 7240361 | NCBI WGS metagenome assembly JABUBO01 (sample SAMN07256346, study PRJNA390944) | subsurface metagenome | isolation source: Methane hydrate marine sediment | place: Pacific Ocean: Eastern North Pacific, ODP site
TTTTAAGCTCACCTGATTCATTAACCAAATATTTTCCTGTTTCTTTATCTCCAATGTCAAGAGCTTTAAATATTTTTAACCAATAATTTGATTTCCGCATATCTGTTAATGAAATTTGACGGGGTGAATAGTTAGCTCCGCTTGATGTTGCCGCTTTTGTCAACTGGTATTTCATCACAGTAATTTCTGGGGTATTTTTTATATTCCTTAAAATTTTATTACATCTATCGTAAACTTAAATAACCTTTCTCCTAATCCTCTATCCATAATTTCTAATTTTTCATTTTTAATTAAATAGCGTAGCTATGTTTTTCTGTTAACAATAGAATTTATTTGACTGAAATCAAATTATTTTTGTGCCAGCAATAATTTGATGTTTTTCTCATCAGCCTTATGAACTGTGGTGAAATACGTAAGATTCCTTTTTCTTTTTTTTGCTTTTTTTGTCAGAATATGGCTTTTGTAAGCATGTTTTCTCTTGATTTTTCCCGTACCCGTTAAAGAAAATCTCTTCTTTGCTCCGGGGTTTGTCTTCATTTTTGGCATTACTTCTTTCTCCTCTCTTTATAAATAATCTTTACTTTTTCCTTTTTCCAGGTGTCATGGGTGTAAATGACATTATCATTTTTTTCCCTTCCAGTTTTGGTAATTGTTCCACTTTTCCATATTCTTCAAGGTCCTGGGCCAATCTTAACAGAAGGATTTCACCCTTTTCTTTATATAGTATTGTTCGTCCTTTAAAGAACACAAAGGCCTTTAATTTTGCTCCGTCACTGAGGAATTTTTGAGCATGTCTTAGTTTAAAATTGTAATCATGCTCATCGGTATTTGGGCCAAACCGGATTTCCTTCACCACAATTTTTGTGGCTTTGGCTTTCATTTCTTTAAGTTTCTTTTTTTGTTGATAAAGAAACCTCTGATAATCAGTGACTTTACAGACAGGAGGGTCGGCCTTTGGTGATATTTCCACCAGGTCAAGTTCCAATTCTTCAGCCATCTTAAGTGCCTCCTGAATGGAATAAATCCCCGGGTTGTTTATGTTCTCACCAACTACCCTTACTGTTTTAGCCCTTATTGCCTCATTAATAAAAAACCTTGGCTGATTTTTCCTAAAGTTTCTCTTTCTGAAATGTGGTACAGCTATAGCTTATTCCTCCTTTTTAATTCGTAAAATTTATTAATCGTTAATTTATCTGTTTTCTGATTTCTTCTTGAATCAATTTTGTAAAATCAGTTAATTTCATAGTGCCCTGATCCCCTTCTCCCTGTTTCCTTACTGAAACGGTCTCATTTTCCACTTCTCTTTCTCCAACAATCAGAAGGTAGGGGATCTTTTTTAGTTCATTATCTCTTATCTTCTTACCAATCTTTTCGTTACGTTCATCAATCAAAGTGCGAATATCGGAATTATTTAGAAAATTAAAAACTTTTTTTGCGTAATCGTTATATTTTTCACTGATAGAAAGAATGACGGCCTGATCGGGGGTTAGCCATAATGGAAATTTCCCCATTGTATGTTCAATTAATACAGCAACAAATCTTTCCAATGATCCAAAAGGGGCTCTGTGTATCATTACCGGGCGATACCTTTTATCATCAGCACCGATATATTCCAGATCAAACCTTTCCGGAAGATTATAATCAACCTGGATGGTACCCAACTGCCATTTTCTGCCCAAAGCATCCTTTACCATGAAATCCAGTTTAGGACCATAAAAAGCAGCTTCACCATACTCAATAATATAATCCAACCCTTTTTCATCACAAGCTTCCAGGATACCCTTTTCGGCTTTTTTCCAGTTCTTTTCACTTCCCATATATTTCTCTTTGTTTTCCCAATCCCGTAACGAAACTTGTGTTAGAAAGTCCTTAAAGTCAAGCGCTTTAAAAATCAGGAAAACAATATCGATCACTTTAATAAATTCTGCTTTCAATTGATCAGGGCGGCAAAAAATATGTGCGTCATCCTGGGTAAACCCACGAACCCTTGTTAATCCATGTAATTCTCCGCTTTGTTCATATCGGTAAACGGTTCCAAACTCTGCATACCTTACCGGTAATTCTCTATAGGAATGGGGTTTGCTTCTATATATTTCACAATGAAAAGGGCAGTTCATGGGTTTAAGCATGAATTCCTCTTTTTCTTCAGGGGTATGGATTGGTTGAAAAGAATCTTTACCATATTTATCATAATGACCTGAAGTAATAAACAATTCCTTTTGACCGATATGCGGAGTGATTACAGGCAAGTAACCATAGTCAACCTGTACTTTCCTTAAAAAATTTTCGAGGCGTTCGCGTAATTGTGCTCCCTTGGGCAACCACAAAGGCAGACCTTGACCGACTTTTTGACTAAATGTAAATAACTCCAGTTCCTTTCCAATTCTGCGATGATCCCTTTTCTTCGCTTCTTCAAGCAGAATAAGATATTCATCAAGCATTTTCTTTTTAGGAAAGGTAATACCATAAATTCTTGTTAATTGTTTTCTGGTCTCATCACCACGCCAGTAGGCACCGGCGATACTCAACAGCTTAATTGCCTTTATGGGTTCTGTGCTTGGTAAATGCGGACCACGGCACAGGTCGGTAAAGCTACCCTGAGTATAAAGGGATATATCCTCATCAACCAGTTCGCTGATCAATTCCACTTTATATTCATCACCTTTTCTTGTGAAATAATCCAGAGCTTCAGCCTTGTTTATCTTCTTACGTACATAACTGCTATTTTGCCGGGCCAGCTCGATCATTTTCTGCTCAATCCTGACAAGGTCATTGTCTTTAATGATCACTTCATCTCCCGGATCAACATCATAGTAAAAGCCGTTTTCTATAGCAGGTCCGATCCCGAATTTAATTCCAGGATAAAGAGACTCAAGGGCTTCTGCCAGCAAATGTGCTGATGAATGCCAGAATGCATGTTTTCCTTCAGCATCTTCCCATTTATGTAATTTTATCGATGTGTCCTTATTAATAGGCCGGGTTAAATCCCACACTTCATCATTAACAGAAATTGCATATACTTCCTTTGCCAATCGTTCATTAATGCTCCGGGCGATTTCAATTCCTGTAACATTATTATTAAACTCTCTTATGGATTTATCCGGAAACGTAATCTTTATCATGTGTTTGTAAACCAATTTTTAAAATAGTGTGCAAAGATAATTAATAAATATTAAAATTATGGTTACTAATCAGTTGAAATAAATTGTTTAATCCGGATATTGGAAAGATCCATTTGTGTTGGCCGGAACCCCCGACAGGGTTCATACCATTTCGTGAACAAAGTGAACGGAATGTCTCATGAGCTGCTTTCAGAGCATGGATTATGGGAGCGAAAAAACCCTGTCGGGGTTTATCCCTGGCAGGTCTCTCCCAGTCTCTTAGTCTCTCTTTCTCTCAGTCTCTAAGTCACTCAGTCTCCTTCACAGACTCTGCCAGGTTCTCCAAACCCTAGCAGGTCTCTCCCACACAGTCTCCGCCTCTCCCAGTCTCTCTATCAATCAGAAATCCTCAATCAACAATCCAAAATCCGCAATTCCCAATTCACAATTTTCAATATTTCCCCATGCGCCAAGGCCCATGCTCCTTGCGTCTTCTTTCTCAACCTCAACCTCAATCCCTTCACAGATTCTGCCATATCTCACCCAATCTTCCACTATTCCATTCTTCCATTATTTTATGGCATCATATTTGCCCTCTATTTTGTAAGATATTAATAATTATTTAGCCATGAAACGACTAGCACTTATATTATTGGTATTACCACTGATACTGACCTCTTGCCGGATCGAACCTGTTGCGGGTTTCTTTACCTCGGAAGTGGTTGTAGAAGTAGGTGATGAGGTATATTTTACGAACAACTCCCTTGATGCCAGGTATTTTGAGTGGAATTTTGGCGATGGTACAAGTTCCACCAATGTCAACCCAATTCATGTATATACTGCATCAGGTACATATACGGTAACGCTTTCAGCAATTTCAAAGCGTAACCATATCGACAGGGCTTATCAGGACATTACGGTTTTGTTTCCCACAACCCTTGAAATAGAAGTTCTTGAATATTATGATGAATACCCTGTTGAAAATGCCAGAGTAATACTTTATCCAACGTATGATGACTGGCTGGCTGAAACCAATATGATTATTGAAGGTTTCACGAATAAAAATGGCATTGTTATCTTTTCACGTATGGATCCTGCAGTTTATTATGTTGATGTTTGGGAACAGAATCATAATAACTATACTCTCGCAGATGATGATATTGACTGGATAAGAATTCCACAGTTGGAACCGAATGAAATTAACCGCTTTGTTGCCTGGGTCGATTATGTTTCCAGCAAAAGCGGGGAGAGAAACAGACAGTTGAAGATCAAAAAGTTAGATAGGAAATATGATGATAAAAAGAAGTAGAGAGCAGCAAAAACATTTACGGAATGATGTTGAATTTCCACTTTTAAGACAACCTCTTTCTTAATCCTCCACATAAGCCATAACTTCCATTTCGACTTGAAATCCATGATGTAACTCTTTGGTGGGTACGACAGCACGAGCAGGGCGGTGATTACCAAAAAAATTAGAATAAATCCTATTTACCCGATCCCATAAAGTAATATCGGAAACATAGACTGTTACTTTTAATACCTGATTCAGACTACTGTTCGATGCTTCAAGGATAGCCTTAATATTATTTAAAACCCGGGAAGTTTGTTCCTCAATAGAGCCAAGTACTTTCTCTCCTGTATCAGGATAAATTGGTAATTGGCCTGAAACAAAGACCAAGTTTTCATGAATAACAGCCTGGGAATAATGCCCGGCCGGTTGCGGGGCATTTAAAGTGGTAACTATTTTCATTTTCTGATTATTTTAATAAAAGTAAATATTTTTATGTCATTATTTGCTTAATAGAAATAAATTTCTTTACCTTTACGACTTCAAAGAAACCTATATGCAAGTGAACACTATACATCATCATCATTTTCTTTACCGTCAGGTGAGCTGGTGATGATATGTATTGTGTAATAATATTTATTTTCGAAATAGCCCGCCTGGTTTCAGGCGGGTTTTTTTTATTCCTTTTCCTGAGACCGGGCGGTCATATAAAAAAAGAAAAATGAGTGAAAAACTGAAGATCGCCATACAGAAATCAGGGAGATTACATGAAGGTTCCCTGAGATTACTCAAAGAATGCGGCATTTCATTTGATAATGGGAATGACCAGTTAAAAATTCAGGCAAACAATTTTCCGCTTGAGATTTTGTTTCTCAGGAACTCGGATATCCCTCAATATGTAGAGGATAATGTAGCTGACATTGCCATTATAGGTCAAAATCTGCTTATTGAGAAGGATAAAAGAATTGAGGAAGTTTTAAGGCTTGGATTTTCAAAATGCCGTTTATCCCTCTCCGTTCCAAAGAACGCTGATTATGCCGGGTTGACCTGGTTTAATGGCAAAAAATTAGCCACTTCTTACCCGAATACCCTGAAAAAATTTCTTGATAAGAATAATATACAGGCGAAAATTCATGAAATCTCAGGTTCGGTTGAAATAGCACCCAATATTGGGCTTGCCGATGGAATATGTGACCTTGTTAGTTCCGGAAGCACTCTGTTCAAAAATGGACTGAAAGAGGTTGAAATAATTCTTGAATCTGAAGCCTGCCTTGCCGCAAAAAAATACCTTGACGCAAAGAAAAAAATACTTCTGGATAAGTTAATTTTCAGAATGAAGGCGGTACTTACATCGAGGAACAATAAATATGTATTGTTGAATGCGCCTAATGACAAACTCGACGCGATAAAAAAAGTAATTCCCGGTATAAAAAGCCCTACGATTATGCCTTTGGCAGAGAAAGGATGGAGTTCGGTCCATTCAGTTATAAATGAAAACGATTTCTGGGAAATTATTGATCAATTGAAGGAAAACGGTGCCCAGGGAATATTGATCATTCCAATTGAGAAAATGATAGTATAATGCAAATATATAAAAACCCTGGTAAAAAAGATTGGCCGGAAATTTTATCCAGGCCGCAGAAAGATATTGGTAAACTTGAAATGCTGGTTAATCAGATATTTGATGATATCAGGCAAGAAGGTGATAAAGCTGTTCTGAAATATACCAAAAAGTTCGACAAAATTGTACCTGACAGGTTAGAAGTTACGGAGGAAGAATTTTTGGAAGCTGAGAGGCAAGTTTACGTAGAATTAAAGCAGGCTATAACATCGGCAAAGAAAAATATTGAAATTTTTCATTCTGATCAGGTTGAAAAGGTCCGAAAGATTGAAATTTCAAAAGGTGTTGAATGCTGGAGAAAGAGTGTTGCCATTGAGAAAGTCGGGTTTTATGTGCCAGGCGGTACTGCTCCCTTGTTTTCAACTGTTTTGATGCTGGGCATTCCGGCAAAAATTGCCGGTTGCAGGGAAATCATCCTGTGTACCCCTCCCGGTCAATCAGGGAAAATATCACCGGCCATTTTATATACAGCCAGGCTAGCCGGAATAAAACACGTTTTTAAAGTGGGAGGGATACAAGCCATTGGCGCAATGGCTTTTGGAACAAAAACCATTCCCCGGATATATAAAATATTTGGGCCTGGAAATCAATTTGTGACCATGGCAAAACAAATAGTTAGTAAGTATGGAATTCCTGTTGATATGCCGGCCGGACCTTCTGAAGTTATGATTGTGGGTGACCAATCTGCTGTTCCGGAATACATTGCAGCCGACCTACTATCTCAGGCTGAACACGGCCCGGATAGCCAGGTGCTTTTTATTACCTGGTTTGAAGATATGATTCCTGTGGTAATCAAACAACTCAATAACCAATTGGATAGTTTACCCAAAAAGGATTTGATAAACTGGTCACTGGATCATTCAAAGATTATTCTTGTTAGAAACAAGGAAGAGGCCATTGCTATAATAAATGAATATGCACCTGAACATCTGATACTTTCGGTTGAGGATAAGGAAATTTTTGAAAAAAATATTATAAATGCAGGTTCAGTATTTATTGGCAACTATTCGCCCGAGAGTGCCGGAGATTATGCTTCAGGAACCAATCACACCTTGCCAACCAATGGTTTTGCGAAGGCCTACAGCGGCGTATCAGTTGATTCCTTTGTGAAAAAAATTACGTTTCAACACATTACTGAAGAGGGATTAAAAAATATAGGTCCTGTTGTGGAAATCATGGCAGAAGCGGAGCAACTGGAAGCACATAAGATGGCCATATCCGTTCGATTAAGAACCAAACAATTTGATAACAACTGAAAAAACAGATAATATAAATAGTGTCCGTCTGTAAGTTGCAAACTTACTTTAATAATGAAATCCCAAATTTCAAATAACAAAACTCAAATAAATCTCAATGTCCAAAATATCAATTTCTCAAACAGTTTTGATATTTGGAAATTGATTTTTGGTGCTTGTTTGGAATTGTTACTGCTTTATTGGCAAACTCTAATTAGTTTATATCATACATTACAATATGGTTCAGATTAAAAATTTGGTCAGGGAAAACATAAAAAAGTTAGTTCCCTACTCATCTGCCAGGGATGATTTTGCCGGAGATGCATCGGTTTTTATGGATGCAAATGAAAACCCATTTGACACCAATATCCAGATTGGATTTTTAAAAGATTCAGAATCAGTAATGGTGTCGAACAGGGTTTATTATGAAATAGGTAAAACAAGCCTGGCTAAGCTAAACAGATATCCTGATCCGCTTCAACATGAATTGAAGGATAAAATAGCAAGGGTAAAATCTGTTTCCAGCGAAAACATTTTTCTCGGTAATGGCAGTGATGAAATCATTGATCTTTTAGTAAGGACTTTTTGTGAACCCGGTAAAGATGAAGTAATACTGCTTCCCCCAACATACGGTATGTACCGGGTTGTTGCAAATATTCACAATATAAACATAAAGGAAGTATTATTAACAAAAGAATTCCAACCTGATACTTCACGAATTTCCGAAGTGATCAATCCACGATCGAAACTTTTGTTTATTTGTTCACCGAATAATCCTACAGGGAATGCTATTTCTTATGAAATCATTAAAGAAATCCTTGGAACATTTCCCGGTATTGTTGTAGTTGATGAGGCATATATTGATTTTTCAGAGGATAAAAGTGTTCTTCCTTTGCTGGAAAAATTTTCGAATCTCCTGGTAATGCATACTCTTTCCAAAGCATGGGGATTGGCTGGAATTCGCCTGGGAATAGGTTTTGCCGGGCACGAAATTATAGAGATACTAAACCGTATTAAAATGCCATACAATGTAAATGAACTAACTCAGAGAATTGCTTTGAAATCCCTTGAACAATCCATGAAAAAACAAGCCCAGGTACTGACCATATTGGATGAAAAAGAAAAATTAATTTATGAATTGGAAAAATCGAATCAGGTTGAGTATATCTATCCGTCCGATGCCAATTTTATTTTAATTAAAGTAAAGAATGCCAAAATGTTATATGATTTTTTAATCGATAATAAGATTGTAGTCAGAGACCGTTCGGATATGCCACTTTGTGAACAATGTTTAAGGGTTTCAGTAGGTACTCCACAAGAAAATAAAAAACTAATCGAATCAGTAAAATCATTTTAAGTATGAGAAAGGTTTTGTTTATCGACAGAGACGGCACGCTGGTTAAGGAACCTTCCGATTGCCAACTGGATAATTTGGAGAAACTGGAATTTTTTCCGGGGGTATTTCAGAATATGGCCAGTATTGCTAAAGAGTTGGACTATGAATTGGTGATGGTTACGAATCAAGACGGTTTAGGAACAGTTTCTTTTCCCGAGGAAACTTTCTGGCCGGCTCATAAAAAAATACTTAAAGCATTTGAAAATGAGAGAGTGGTTTTTAATGAAGTATTGATTGACAGGACTTTTCCTCATGAGAATACTCCGACACGAAAACCGAAAACCGGAAAACTGACGAAATACCTGAGTGGAAATTTTGATTTGGAGAATTCTTATGTTATCGGTGACCGCTTAACCGATATGGAACTGGCAAAGAACATGGGCGCCAGGGGCATATGGATAAATACTCAACCTGATCTGGGTAAGGATGAACTGTTCATAAAAAATGACGAACTAAGTCCGGTCATTGTTCTGGAGACTTCTGATTGGTTCGAAATATACAGATATTTAAGAACGAAGCAGCGATCAGCCATTATCAACAGAAAAACAGGTGAAACGGACATCAAAGTAGAGCTTAGCTTGGATGGCGAAGGCAGATCAGATATTTCAACCGGTATTGGATTTCTTAATCATATGATCCATCAAATCGCAAAACATTCAGGCGTTGATCTTACCATCCATGTTAAAGGTGATCTTGATGTTGATGAACACCATACAACCGAGGATACTGCACTTGCTCTTGGAGAGGCTTTTAATAAAGCCCTTGGCGATAAATCAGGAATCGAACGCTATGGTTTTTGTTTACCGATGGATGATTGCCTTGCACAGGTAGCCCTTGATTTTGGCGGCCGTAGCTGGATTGTTTGGGAAGCTGAGTTCAGGAGGGAAAAGATAGGAGAGATGCCGACTGAAATGTTTTTCCATTTTTTCAAATCTTTCAGCGATTCAGCTAAGTGCAATCTGAACATAAAAGCTGAAGGGAAAAATGAACATCATAAAATTGAAGCAATTTTTAAATCTTTTGCCAGAGCAATTAAAATGGCAATACAACGGGATGAAAATAATATAAACGTACCAAGTACTAAAGGAATATTGGAATGATGGTAACTAATCAGTATATTGGGATAAGAAGTTATATGTTAATTGTTATAAGTTATACGTTAATTGCTGGATGTCCCGAATATTTAAGTTTTAAATTTCAGGTTTCAAGTTTCAAGTTAAAGAAAATCTCAAACCTGTAACCTGAAACATAAATTACGATGCTGTCGGGTTTTTCCATCCGCCAGTTAAATAATACAAAATTCTCCTCCTTGGAAAGGAGGAGTACCCGACCGAAGGGAGGGGGAGGTGGTTGAATTTGTTTGCAGATTTTATTGCGCTAGTTATAATTAATCAAAAAACAGTTAACGTTATTCAGGGATGGTCATATAACCCATAACATATAACTATTAACATATTAAAACTATCCTGAATATAAAGAAGAGACTCTAAAAAACTCAATCGTATCGAATGAGAAACATCGTAATTATCAATTATGGAGCGGGTAATGTACAATCAGTAAGGTATGCCTTTCAAAGATTAGGTGTTAAACCCATATTAAGTGATGATGCCCGGGAAATACAAAAAGCTGAAAGGGTGATCTTTCCGGGTGTTGGACATGCAAAAAGTGCAATGGAGGCTATAAAAAAATGTGGCTTGGATAAGGTAATCCCGGCATTAAAACAACCTGTGCTGGGAATTTGTCTTGGAATGCAACTTCTGTGTGAGTTTTCCGAGGAGAGTTCAACGTTAGGTTTGGGAATTTTTTCCGACCGTGTAAAACGTTTTACTGTCGGATATGGTCAAAGGGGTTATAAAATACCTCATATGGGTTGGAATCAGGTTGGCACACTTCATGGAGACTTGTTTAATAGAATTCCGGAAAGAACAAATATGTATTTTGTCCACAGTTATTACGTCCCTATGAGCCAATATTCTTGTGCTGTAACAGATTATTTTCAACCTTTCAGTGCAGCTCTTCAAAGGAAAAACTTTTATGCATGTCAATTTCATCCTGAAAAGTCAGGAAAAGCAGGAGAAAATATCCTGGAGAATTTTTTAAAAATATAAAATGTTATGATTGAAATAATTCCTGCTATTGATATTATTGGTGGAAAGTGTGTACGGTTAACCCAGGGTGATTATCAGTGTAAAAAGATTTACTCCGATAATCCACTGGAAATTGCAAAACAATTTGAGAATGCCGGAATCAGACACATTCATTTGATTGACCTCGATGGGGCAAGAAGCAACCATATTGTTAATTATGATGTTTTGTATTCAATTACTTCAAATACTTCCCTGAAGGTTGATTTTGGAGGTGGAATTAAGTCTGACTCTGATATTCAACTGGCTTTTCAATACGGAGCATTTCAGGTAACCGGTGGAAGTATAGCGGTAAAGGATAGATCCAGATTCAAATCCTGGATTAGGAAGTATGGCCCTGAAAAAATAATCCTGGGTGCGGATGTGGTAGGTCAGAAAATTGCTATTGAAGGCTGGCAAAAAGAAACAGGAGAAGATTTGTTTGACTTTCTTAATGAATATCTTCACAAGGTATACGATATGTAATTTGTACTGATATAAATAAGGATGGATTAATGATCGGCAGTTCAGTGAACCTGTACCGTCGTATAGTAGAAAACTTTCCTGATATAAAACTGATTGCCAGTGGAGGAATAACAAAGGTTGACGAAATAAATGAATTACATGATATAGGCGTATATGGGGCTATCATCGGGAAAGCTTTGTATGAAGGAAAGATTAAACTTTATGATTTAACTCAATTTATGAAATAACCATGTTAACGAAAAGAATAATTCCATGCCTGGATATAAAGGATGGTCGTACTGTTAAAGGGGTGAATTTTCTGAACCTGCAAGATGCAGGAGATGCAGTTAAGTTGGCGTGTATTTACTGTGATGAGGGCGCAGATGAGCTTGTTTTTCTGGATATTACGGCTACAAATGAAAAACGGAAAACGCTTGCTGCTCTGGTTAAAAGAATAGCTGAGACTATTAATATCCCATTCACAGTAGGAGGAGGTATTACCAGTCTTAATGATGTATCCGTCTTATTAAACTTCGGAGCTGACAAGATTTCAATTAATTCTGCAGCTATAAGGAATCCTGATCTTATTAATGACCTGGCAGCAAAGTTTGGTAACCAGTGTGTGGTAGTTGCTGTTGATGCAAAAAAAACAAATGGGGTTTGGAAAATTTATTTGAACGGTGGCAGAATTCCAACGGAAATGAATTTAATGGAATGGGTAAAGGAAATAGAAGACAGGGGGGCCGGAGAAATCCTGTTTACCTCAATGAACCATGACGGAACAAAAAAGGGGTATGCTAATATTGCCTTGAAAGAAGTATCTGAACTTGTTAATATTCCTGTAATTGCAAGCGGTGGAGCCGGGAAAATGGAACATTTTTACGAAGCCTTTACCCTGGGAAATGCTGATGCTGCCCTGGCTGCAAGTATCTTTCACTACAGTGAAATTGGAATAAGTGAACTAAAGAACTATCTAAAGAATAAAGGAATTATTGTAAGAATGACGTGAGCTCGGTTTCTTTTCGAACTTACGTTTAGAATATAAAATTTTGGAACAATGAAAATCAATTTCGATAAATCAAACGGACTGGTACCGGCAACAATCCAGGATAATAAAACCAACAAAGTATTGATGCTGGGTTATATGAACCGGGAAGCACTTGAGAAATCACTTAAAGACGGAATCGTAACTTTCTATAGCAGGTCGAAAAAACGTTTATGGACTAAAGGAGAGACCAGCGGTAATTATTTAAATATAGTAAGTATCAAAGCAGATTGTGATCAGGATGCATTACTTGTAAAGGTGAATCCTTTAGGTCCTGTTTGTCACACTGGTAAGGATACTTGTTGGGGGGAAGAAAACCTTGAAAATCAAACCCTTTTTCTGCTCGAACTTGAAAAAGTGATTAAGGATAGGAAGGCGAATCCAAAGGAAAGGTCGTATACGAATTCCTTATTCAGGAAAGGATTGAAAAAAATTGCGCAGAAACTGGGTGAGGAAGCTGTCGAGCTAATTATCGAGGCAAGTGATAATAAGGATGAGTTATTTCTGGAAGAAGCTGCTGATTTGATGTATCATTACCTGGTTTTGTTGACCGCAAAAGGGCTTTGCCTTGATGATGTAGCAAAAGTATTAAAAAACAGGAGGTTGGTTGCCACAGGAAGTAAATAGTGCTTGTCCATTAAGTCAATGTGTGTCAAATCAGATTCCTGCACCTTTCGCAAAATAACTTTCCCTGACTCTGTTTTGAACTATTTTTGAGTTTGGCGGAATATCTTTAGTAATCCAAACATTGCCTCCGATTCTTATACGCCCAAGAATAGTTGCTTCAGCATATATAATGACATTATCTTCAACGATCGGATGCCTGGGAATACCTTTAATTGGATTTCCATCGTTATCAACCGGAAAACTTTTGGCTCCTAAAGTAACTCCCTGGTAGATCTTCACATGATTACCAATAATACAGGTTTCACCAATTACAACTCCGGTACCATGGTCAATCATGAAAAAGTCGCCAATTTTAGCTCCGGGATGAATATCAATTCCTGTTTCAGAATGTGCCATTTCAGTTATAATCCTTGGAATTAAAGGAACATTCAGATTAAGTAACTCATGAGCTATCCGGTAATTGGTCAAAGCGCGAATTGAAGGATAACAAAAGATGACTTCCCCATAACCCTTAGCAGCAGGATCGCCTAAATAACCGGCTTGGACATCTGTGGAAAGCAAATGACGAATTTTAGGTAACCTGGACATAAATTCCATAGTTATTTTGATCGCAGTTTCTCCGCAAGCCTCGCAGGAAAGATACTTTTTTTCATTACAGGCAAAACATAAACCACGCCTGATCTGTTCCGAAAGGATATGTAAAAGCCTGTCAATGGTTACTCCCAGGTAATATGGCATGTTGTTCTGATTCAATGAAGAATTGCCAAAATACCCCGGGAAAATGATCTTTCTCAAAATATCAACTATTTCTGTTAAACTACTATTGGAAGGCATCAATTCTCCATGATCCGGAACATAATAAACCAATTTAAATGAATCTGAATCCGATAAAGCTTTTACTATTCTACCAAGCTGATTCGATATGTTCTTATTTGTTTTTTTCATTTTCGTTGAATAATGGTGTGCTTAAATACCTTTCGCCAGTATCGTTAATCATAACAACGATTAATTTCCCTTTATTATCTTTTCTTTTAGCAACTACCAGTGCCGCATATACAGTTGCGCCGGATGAGATTCCACATAAGATACCTTCTTCAGTTGCAAGCTTTCGGGCCATGTCTATAGCTTGCTCATTTGTCACCTGAACAATTTCGTCAATCAGGGCAGTATTTAATATTTCAGGGATAAATCCGGCGCCAATTCCCTGAATTTTATGAGGTCCGGGTTGTCCACCCGATAATACAGGAGAATCTGCTGGTTCGACTGCAACTGTTTTTAACCGTGGATTTTTTTCTTTAAGAATTTCAGATGTACCGGTTATAGTTCCTCCGGTACCCACACCTTGTACAAAAATGTCAATTTTCCCACCCGTGTCATTCCAAATTTCCAGAGCAGTTGTTTTTTTATGCATTTCAACATTTGCATAATTTTCGAATTGTTGTGGAATATAACTATTTTCAATATTTCCGGCTAGCTCTTCAGCCTTTTCTATAGCGCCTTTCATGCCTTTTTCCGCGGGTGTAAGAATCAATTCTGCGCCAAATGCCTGTAATAAATTTCTTCTTTCCACAGACATACTTTCAGGTAATGTTACTGTTAATTTATATTTTTTTACAGCACAAACCATTGCAAGAGCGATGCCGGTATTTCCACTTGTTGGTTCGATAATAACCGTATTCTTATTTATCAGTCCTTTTTTTTCGGCATCTGTAATTAATGCCAGACCTAACCTGTCTTTTATTGAACTGCCAGGACTCATAAATTCCAGTTTGGCTGCTATTTCAGCTTTGTTACCCCCGGTAATTGTGTTAAGGTATACCAGTGGTGTTTTGCCAATTAATTCAGTGACATCTTTTGCAATTTCCATATAATAAGTAGTTTAGTGAAAAAAAAGGCCGGTGCTAAATTGCATCGACCTTAAAAACTAAAGTAAATTTTTACAAATTGTATCTATTTTCTAATCAGGTCGACATAATAATCCTGTTAGGCAACAACACGAGAAATTGTTGTAAAAGTTTTCAGAATTAATTTTCGACCTTTTGCTCATTTGGAATTTCCACAGATTGGCAAAAATACTCATAATTATTCTTAATGAAACATCAAAGTCTTATTTTTTTTGTTCTAACCTGAATAATTCATATGGATTCCCAATCAAGTTGAGAATGATAGACTTATATTACTTTATTATCATTCCTGCGAAAGCAGGAATCCATTCATGTTAAATAGTTTAGCAATGTTTATGAACTAAGCGAAGCGATCTCACGTAAGTAATTAATCAGGTTAGAGCAATTCGGACTTTATTGATAAGATCAGCTTTGTACTACTTATTTTTACCTAATCAGTTTATAATGGAATTAATTCGCCACTAAGACACCAAGACTCTAAGTTTCACAAAGATAATATCTTAGTGTTATTCTTACTCTTAAGTTTGTATATTGAGCGATTCTTCGAATCGCAATCGACTCTGCCAGGTCCTTCGGACCCTGGCAGGTCTTTTTCCAGCCGAATACAATTCGGCTCTACATAAATGAGTTCCATGTTTTCAGTTCTCGGCCTGCCACGTGAAATGCGATGCTTGCCCTGCCTGCCCCGCAAGGAAGAATGACTGTGCCGGGGTGAAATTTGAGGTTCGAAAATATTTCATCAGGGAAGGAGCATATTTCACCGTGGTTTTCAGTTCTCGGTTTTCAGTTGCCCATGCTCTTAGCCCTTTGCTCCTGTCATCAATGTTACTCGCACCCACAATCCTTCGCTCATTCCCGCTCGTGAGGTTTGGCTACGCCAAACGTTCCACAGCTTCGCCTCCTCGGTCACATATTTCCAAGATGAAAGACAAAAAAAAAGGACAAAGTATTGTAAAAGATATTTGTGTTAACTAAAATCGATCAATAATGTCGATAAAATAAAAAAATGAATAAATTAAAAATTATTACACACCCCCCTATCCCCTCTTTTTAGAGGGGGAGGAAAGGTATTCATTTTTTTATTTTATCTCACCTTGCTTAAAACAATTACTTTATGGACAAACACTAATTAATAAAATTTTTCACTAATTCTTCGCAAATAAACTCAGCGGTTTTCCCGTCACCATAAAAGGTTGGGTAATTATAGTTCTTTCCATTATTAAAGTAATGGTATGCATCTACTATTTTCTTTTTATCGGCATCTGCTAAAACAGCTGTTCCGTTCTTAATAAGTTCTACCCATTCTGTTTCAGGTCTGAAAATGATGCATGGTTTTTTAAAAAAATGAGATTCCTTTTGTACGCCTCCTGAATCGGTCATGATGATCTTTGCATTTTTTTCAAGTAGGATCATTTCTAAATAAGATACCGGGGCCATCGTTTTTATTAACGTATTTTCTTCGATTGCCTTGAATAATGCTGCCGGTAATTTATTTTTTAAAGCATATGTTGTTCTGGGATGCAATGGCAAAATAATGGGTATTTTTTCGCTCAGGGCAATTTCATTCAAGGCATCAAAGATTCCTTCCAACCTTGTCTTATCATCCGTATTATGATCGCGGTGGATTGTTGCCAGAATGAACTTCCCCGGTTCAACACGTAACTTGTTAAGAAATTCTTGTTTTGTTTTAGTAAGCTCACCATAGAAAAGACTGTTATCGTACATAATATCACCGCTATGATAGATCTTCGGGTTATCAATATGGTATGGCGGACTGTTTTCGGGCCTGAATCCTTCTTTTATCAGGTTTTTAAACCCGGCATTTGTCGGAGTAAACAAAAACGTGGATACATGATCGCAAATGACACGGTTTATCTCCTCCGGCATGTTTTTGTTAAAAGAACGTAAACCTGCTTCAATATGTACAACCGGAACATGAAGTTTCGAGGAGGCAATAGCAGCAGCCAGGGTAGAATTGGTATCACCGTACACAATGGTATAATCCGGGTTCTGCTTTAAAATTATCTCTTCAATTCCTGAAATCATTCCGGCTGTTTGCTTGCCATGTCTTGCAGAACCTATCTGCAGATTATAGTCCGGTTTAGGTATATGCAACTCATCAAAAAAGACGGAGGATAATTCATTATCATAATGCTGTCCCGTATGGACAATTACCTCATGAATTGTATTAGAAAACCTATTACGAATAGCTCTGTTTATGGCTGATGCCTTAATTATGCCGGGACGTGCACCAACAATATTTAGGACTTTGATCATTTAATACAGATACTGATTTAAAGAATATGCAAAGAAAAGGAAAAAAATCTGGTTTTTCGGTTCTCAGTTTTCGGTTTTCGGTTGTATTAACCGAGAACTGAGAACTATTTAGAGTCTGTTTGTAATGTCGATAAAATAAAAAAATGAATAAATCAGAAATTATTACACACCCCTTTATCCCCTCTTTTTAGAGGCAAGGTATTCATTTTTTTATTTTGTCGCGCGTTGTCTAAAACAATTACTCTATGGACAAACACTATTTAGCGTAGTTTATAGCCCGTGTTTCCCGGATAACCGTAATTTTCACCTGTCCCGGATAGGTCATTTCATCCTGAATTTTTTTTGCTATTTCATAGGATAGTTTTTCGGCATCTTCATCAGAAACTTTCTCGGAGCCCACTATGACCCTTAATTCGCGACCTGCCTGGATGGCGTATGTTTTCATCACTCCCGGATATGCAAGTGCAAGTTCTTCAAGATCTTTAAGTCGTTTGATATAGGATTCCACGACTTCTCTTCTTGCACCAGGCCGTGCACCTGAAATGGCATCACATACCTGAACAATGGGAGCGATCAGGGTGGTCATTTCAACCTCATCATGATGAGCTCCAATAGCATTGGATACTTCAGCCTTCTCTTTATATCTTTCTGCCAGTTTCATACCTAATATAGCATGGGGCAGTTCGGGCTCATCATCAGCCACTTTGCCAATATCATGAAGTAATCCTGCACGCTTCGCAAGTTTAGTGTTTAATCCAATTTCAGCAGCCATGATAGCAGTAAGATTGGCAACTTCCCTCGAGTGCTGAAGGAGATTCTGACCATAGGATGAACGGTATTTCATTTTACCGATTAACCTGATCAATTCAGGATGCAGTCCATGGATTCCGAGATCGATAGCTGTACGTTTACCTGCTTCAACTACTTCTTCTTCAATTTGTTTTTGCGTTTTATTAACTACCTCTTCGATCCGTGCCGGGTGAATCCTGCCGTCCGTTACCAGTTGGTGAAGCGCTAAACGGGCAATTTCCCTTCGTACAGGATCAAATGCTGAAAGAATGATGGCTTCAGGTGTATCATCAACAATTATTTCCACTCCTGTTGCAGCTTCCAGAGCACGGATATTCCGGCCTTCCCTTCCAATGATGCGTCCTTTGATTTCATCAGAATCGATATTGAATACGGTTACTGAATTTTCAATTGCATTCTCTGATGCAACCCTTTGAATAGTATTAACGACAATTCTTTTAGCTTCCTTTTTCGCTGTCATTTTGGCTTCGTCCATGATTTCATTAATATAGGACATAGCCTCCGTTTTAGCCTCCTCTTTTAATGATTCAATAAGTTGCTTTTTGGCTTCTTCAGCTGACATACCTGAAATGGTTTCCAATTGTTCAACTTGTTGTTTATGTTGCCCTTTAAGCTCTTCATTCTTTTTCTCAACCAGATCCATCTGAACATTCATGTTCTCCCTGATGACCTCTATTTCTCTGCTTTTTCGTTCTGTCTCTTCCATCCGTTGGGATAAGATTGTCTCTTTTTGTTTCAGCTTGCTTTCCAGGATGCCCAGTTGCTTATTCTTTTCAATAATATATCTTTCGTGATCGGTTCTTAATTGCAGGAATTTTTCTTTCGCCTGAAGTATCTTATCTCTTTTTATGACCTCGGCTTCAGATTCGGCTTCCTTAATAATACGTTGATTCTTCTTAATCAGTGCTTTTCCCCAAGAAAAATAAGCTATTACACAACCCGCAACAAAAGAGCCCAAAATAAGGATCATTGTCATAGGGAGCGAAATAGCTCCTATTATTAATGATGGTATCATTGTTTATATAGTTTAAGTTAATTTATGGTTCATCCGGATAATGCATAGGTTTGTGATATTATAATATTATGAATACCTCTATAAGTCAAATTCAACTATGAAGGTTACACCAAGCTGATT
>JABUBO010000184.1_pt1 | contig 18968 bp, 17 predicted proteins | sample 7240361 | NCBI WGS metagenome assembly JABUBO01 (sample SAMN07256346, study PRJNA390944) | subsurface metagenome | isolation source: Methane hydrate marine sediment | place: Pacific Ocean: Eastern North Pacific, ODP site
TGAAACAATGCCAATAATTATTGATGGAAATTTTAGTTCTATAGAAGATGAATGGACAAACGCAAATAGTACAGAAGGATTTATTGATGATCTCCCTATTGAAATTTGGGTTTCTCATAATAAATCTAATTCATCACTATATATAGCAATTAGTATTGAGTTAGAAATCCATCCATCCAATGAATTTTTAGGAATAATTCTTTGCAATTCTTCAAATGAAAATGATACAGAATTTTTAGATGCAAAAATTGTTCAAAATTATAATTTGGATAATTCATCACTTCATAATACAACATATTTTGATTTTCATCTAGTTAATAGGACTAATTATATTCAAGATATTAATATAAATGGAAATGGCTCCTGTATGCTTGATGAGAAGAAGACTAAATATGAATTTGAAATAAAATTCAATGAAAATAATACAGATAAACAGGATGTTTTATTAAATATCTCACAAACTTATGCAATAAAATTCATATATGGAGATAATCCCAATTATAATAGCTCAAGCTCTATTTTAAAAGAATCTACAACTCTGAAAATAAAAATTGGTTGGATTGAAGAATCTGAAGAATTACCTCCAGATATATTAGAATTAGTTATAAATGTTTTAACAATAATATTTTTTATCAGTGCAGGTATTCTCTATAGTTATTTTGGTTTTTACATCTTTAAAACTAAAAACAAACATAAAAGGAGGAGAAAATAAATGTCTAAATATAAAAAAATTCCCGAAAAGGAAACTGTAGAAAAACAAAAACCTAAGAAAATATTATCAACGGATGAATTGATAATAAAATCGGGAATTATTTCGTTTTATTTAGCTAGTATATTCTTTGTTATTTCCATATTATTCAATTCGGGTATTGTTACCATTTTTATGAATCAAAATCTTTACTTAGATATTGTTGATATTTCAATTAAAACAATTTCAATTATACTATTTTTCTTATTTTTAAGTGTTGCAGTAGGTAATGTAGAAGAAATAAACGGAAAAATATTTGGTTGGAAAAAACTCACTATCCTCATAATTATATCATTAATTCAGTCCATAAGAAATGGTTGGGTATTTCTTTTTTCAAGCCTAGGAATTATTATACTAATCCTTTATCTATGGTTACTCCAAGAAAGTAGATAAAAAAGAAAGAATAAGTTTATAAATTAAGTTAGCCTGCCTAGTTCTTCTTTTAAGAGGTCCCTTACAGCCATGCGAATTGCTTCACTCCTATTTGGATATAGATCTCGCGTTACTAATTCTTCCAATTTATCTATATATTTTTCAGGTAGATGAATTGTAATTAATTTCATGAAATTTAAATAAGAAATCAAAAATATATTTGCGTATATTATTTCTGTATTATAAAATTGAAATAAAAAAAGCTTTTTTTAAATCATATGACAAAAAAGATTATCTTAATTGCTCATCGCGGAACTAAATTAGAGTATGATGAAAATACTATAATTTCATTTTCTAAAGCAATAGAAAACGGAGTAGATTTTATTGAATTTGATCTCCATAGAACAAAAGATCACAAATTAGTCATTAATCATGATAATACTTTACAAAGAACTTATAATGGAAATGGTATCATTTCCAATATGACTTATGCAGAAATTTGTAAGTTTAGAACAAGAAAGGATGGTCATAAAATGCCACTGTTTACCGAAGTAATTTCTGCATTTAAAAATAAAACTAAATTTATAATAGAATTAAAGGGAGTTGATGTAGTAGAACCTGCCGCAAAAATAATTGAAAAATATAATATTATTTCAAATTGTGTGATTAGTTCAAAAAATCTTTGGAAATTAAAAAGGATCAAATCTTTTTTATCAAATTGTAGAATTTGCTATAATATAACGAAAGGAAAAGAATTTACGTTAAACGAATTCTTAAAAAACAATTCTTTAAAGATTCAATCCATGAAATTTGATATGATTTCCCTCCGTTCTATATTGGTTTCAAAACATTTTGTTAGCGTTTGTCACTCTAATAATATTATCGCTTTGGCTTGGGATTTTATTAATCTCAAGAATTCCATTTTAAAGATCAGAGAATTATTAAAATTAGATATTGATGGAATTCTCTTTGATTCATTAATTAATTTAAAAATTATCAGAAATGAATTAAAAAATTAAAATAAATTAAAAAGCGGGTAATTTTATAAATGAATGAAGAATTATAAAATTTTTCAACGCTCTTCGTTTATAAAATCTTTCTACCCGCTTTTTTTTATCTTTCACCTCATTAACATTAAGATATAATTTAAAAATTTAAGGAATTTTATCGGACTCATCTAGGTCACTTTTCTTTGCAAAAATTTCTTCCAACCCGCTGCAGATTTTGCTAAAAACATATTTAAGCGATGATTCATTAATTTAACACATGGTTGGAAGAAAAGAAAAAGTTTATATGCCACTTTGGCGACTTATCGAAGTTCAAAACGAGAACGGAACTCGATTTTCGCTAGGGAAAATTCAAATTTGTTGTCCTGTCTGTGGGAATCCTGAAGTTGGCACATATGGAACACATGGAAGAAAAGACACCAGACTTGAGACGTTTCAATGTAAAAATCCTGAATGTCCGCACAAAAAAAGCTTCAAAACACTTAAGCAGTTTATATTAACTACGTCATATAAGTTTAAAGAATTGGTTTTCAACAAACTGAAAGCGTTTTACGAGGACTTAATGAAGGATGGGGCGAAAAATAAGACGATTGCAAAAAAATATGGGATCTCCGAGTCGCAGGTATCGGCGCTTAGGTTAGAAATCGAGGCTGCTATTGACAAACTTAACGGACTGGATTCGTTGGTTTTAGAGCCTCAACCCGATACTGCCATCGCTATCGACGAGACTTTCTTAAAAATCGAAGGAACATCCATCTACGTTATAATCGCTACGGGATATAGTTCTCATAAAACTCTGGGAATAAAAGTATCAAAATCTCGTTCAGAAGAAGATATGCGTGAAGTATTCGACGAAGCAGAACGGAATACTGAACAACAAATTACCACGATAACTTCAGATGCCTTGAACGCGACTCAATCAATGGCGAAAAACTTAGGTCGGGAAATTACTCACGTCATCCATCCTCACAAAAAACCGTTTAAGAAGGTTATAATAAGGCATTACAACTATGAAGGAAACGAAAGAGTAACAACGACGATTGGCGTGAAAAGCGACTTCTTTAAAAAGCGCGGTAAGCGTCAATTTAAGTACATGGAAGCTAGAACGGACTTAACCCCTAAAATCAAGAAAAAGAAGGGGGAGGCCAAAAGGCTCTAAAACTAAAAAGAAAAAGAAAAAGCTGAGAAAGAAAAAGAAACGCGGGCGAAAAGGACTTTATACCGTTTTTGATAAAGGAAAGATCGGCTACGCAAAAATTAACCCTTATCGGGAGAAAATAAAGTTGAGTAAAGGGATGTCCAGCCAGGTGGGCGCCGGGTTGAACGCGACATTAATTTTGTTCGCTCTAATGTCAATTCAAAATAATCTTGCTGAAAATAAAAACTCTATCCTCCGAGCCATTTTGCGGTTAAGAGGTCCAAAAACGATAGAATCGGTCGAGAGACGCATTAGAGCTACTTTAAAGGTAAGAAATCATCCCGAGCTCTTAGACGATCTTCGAATAAACCGAAACGTAAGTGGGGATTTTGCACTAAACAACCTAAAACTTGTAGAATGTGCCGATTTACTAGAAAAGGGGATTATCACGCAAGAAAATAAAAAAAGGGGTTAATTTATAATTGATCATTCGTTTATGAAATTAACCTAAAAAGCTAATATTTCCGAATTTCCAGCTGGGATCAGTAATATTATATCATCTAATGGTAAAATATTCACCCACTTTTTTAATTCATTATCAACTTTTTTTAAAAAAAGATTTTTTAATTTTTTAGCAATATTCCCTGAAGATTTTCCAAACTTCTCAGGAGTCAATAGTTCATAAATCTCTGTTTGTTTTTTAATAGATGATTCCGGTCCTGAAATTACCTTTGGGTAAAAATGTATTAATTCGGGATTCAAATCATCCTTAATTTTTTCAAATATAATTCCAATTGCTAATATTAATTTTGCTTTTTGAATAAAATTCTTTTTTCCCGATATTATAAATGAACCTTTTGGTAAAAATTCTCCCGAGGGAGGCGTTTTACTTACTTGTTTAGGTAGAACATAAAAAATATCAGTTATTTTATAACCTTCTTTCCATGCTCGAGAATAACAACCAACAAAAATACTAGCTTCATTAATAGTACTTGGAGGGATTTCCTTATTTTTTGGATTTTTTATAACTGTTAATGGTGATCCTCTAATTTCTGAATGTAAAACTAAATCATTAGGCTCAATATATTTTCTATAGATGGCTTCATTCGAACTGATATCTCTTCCTCCAATTACTAATAAATCATCACTGGAAATGAACCATCTATATTTTTCATACCATTTTTTCTTTGGTTTTCTTACCAAATGATCAACAATAACTTGCTCACTATCTTTCTCAATTATAAGTTTTTTAATCTTTTTTTTTGTTTCCTCAATGGCAGAATAAGTTCCTTCAATTTTTTTTTGAGCTTTTTTACCTTTAGAAAAAATTAAATTTGTATTTTCTCCAATACTTTTATTTAAATCTATGATAAATTCATTTCCATCTAATTGAATAACAATTTGCTTTTTAGAAGTTATGATTTTTCTGAATGGAATTGTTTCTTTTATTCCTTGTTCTTTTCCAGAAATTAATTTATCTTCAATTTCATTCCATTGATATCCTTTTTTTTTAGCGTCCAAAATTGTTTTTAATAGTTTTTCTAATTCTTTGAAATTTTTATATATACTCTCTCCAATATTGTAATATTTTTCTTTTTTATTTTCTTGTTCTCTTATGTATTCCATCTGTGTTTGTAATCTTTTCTCTAATTTCTCCATCTCTCGATTATATTTTTCAAGTGGTTGAGGTATAATTTTCGCAGAATCTAATTTTGAAAAATAATTATCAAGGCCTTCATTAAAAGATTCAATATATTGTTTCTGATAACCTTCATATATGGATAGATCAAATGGTACTACATCAATCGCTTCATTCTTATCATCTAAAATAAATTGAGGTTTTAATTTTTCAGTTTTTAATTTTAGAGCAAAGTCCTTTAATACATTAAATAATTTACTAATTTCTTCTTCGCTTAATGTGTTTGATTTAACTTTCTTATCTAATTGGGATATTTTACAAATTTCTTCACTATATAATCCTGCGATATTAACGTTTCTTGCGATTATTCTCACTAATTCATCATTGGAGGTATAAATAATTTTAGATAAGGAATGTTTATCTAGTGAAAATAAATCTAAACCTCTTGATAGAGGAAATTTATATTCCCTTTTAGCTAATAAATCTCGATCTTTATATTTTTTATATTTCTTTGCCACCATAACTAAATTTTCTTCATTTATGAGAATGTAGTTGCCTTTAGCAAAAAGTTCAATAATAAATTTCCATGAAGATGTGTTTTGATTACTCAACTCAATTATCAATATTCTATCCAAATTATGCTGATAGACGCTTAAAATTCGACGGTTTTTTAAAAATTTTCTCAAAGAACTACAATATTGACTTGGATATTTTGGTACAGGATAATTATAATTGGTAAGATTTACTCTTGAATCTCGTTCAATAACTAGATTTCTATTTACTTCTCTAGTTCTAATTTTTATTATTAATAAATCTTTTACCTCGTATATATTGTCAATAAATCCATCACATAACTTAATATTTAATTCCTTAGCTACAGCAAAAACATCAATATTGGAGAGTTGTGTTTTCATAACAATAATTATTTAAAATAATTATATATTATTAGATTTTATGCCCAATAAAAATGAAGAAGAAACTGATCTCATGGAAATACGATTGAAGAAAGAAACTAAGCTTTATTGGATTAAGGCAATAACAGGTGCCATAAGCGCATTAGTTGGAAGATTATTTATTGGTCTAATTGGTTGGCCTATGTTTATTTGGATGCTCTCTTTTTGGTTCGGCTTTCCTTTCATAATTGGTTTTTTGATTTCTCCTTATGATAAGGAAGAATGGAATTGGAAAATAATATTAAAAACTGGTATTGGAATTTTCTTCTTTACTTTTATGGTAGTTGGGACTTTAACCCATACGATTTTAAAATTTTTATAATTGTATTCTCTGTTTTATTCTCTTTTCTCGCTTTTTTTCAATAAAAACTAATTCATCTAAATTTAAAATTCGATCACAATAAATACATTGAATTTTTAAAGGTTTTTCATTTAATACATTAAATTCAGAGCCTATTGGTTCTTTTTCAGAATTAGAAATGCAAGTACTATTAGGGCATTTTATTAATTTTTTAATCATTTTTGGTAACTTTAATTTTAATTTTTCGATTACATTAAAATCTTCTATTAACGATATTGAAACATTTGGTGTGATTATTGAAATTTGTTGAATTTGAGTTTCTGTTAGAAATACATTTTCAACTTTAATAATATCTTTTTTTCCATATTTTTTTGATTCAATATTAACACCAATTGTCATTAGATTCTGTGTTTCTCCTAATCCAATAATATCCATAATAGATAATGCATATCCTGCGTCTATATGATCAATCACTGTCCCTTTTTTAATTTTTGGTATTTTTAATTTGTTTGATTCTCCCATCTCTCTCTCTCTTTAATGATGAAACCTAAAATTATTCTTTATTTATCTTTTAAGAAATTATCCATAATTAAAAACTTTACAATAATAAATATATAATAATTGAAGATATTATTAGGAAACTAAGATTATCATCTATTGGCAAATCAAGATAATCTATTATCCCAATTATTAAAGCAACTGTTAATGAGATAAAAAGTATTTTCTGAGGGCTTATAAGGTTCGGAAAGAATTGAAAAATTAAAAATAAAAATAAAATTCCAGATAAAAAAGAAAATAATATGCCACCAATTAATCCTTCATAACTCTTTTTCCCCCCTCTTATTTTATGACGTCCTAATGTAATTCCTATTAAATTTGCTGAACTGTCACCAACGGAAGATATAAATATTGAAAGACTAACTATTAACGGACCAGTGTTTGATAGAGGTCCAAAAATTAGGATTATTGAAATTATTCCCACTGCCATTGTAATATGAGGTCCTATTCTAGTTTTTAATTCTCTTTGTCGTAAAAGTCGATTAATTGATTTCAAAGGATAATCTTCCGGAGCAATTATTCTCACATAGTCTGCTGTTAAAAGTCCCATTAATGAAATACTGGTTAAAAAAACAACTAAATATTGAGTAAAATCTGCATTATTTAAAAATATTAAATTTTCCCCATAAAAAAAATTTTTAATAAAATCGGGAAGAATGGAAATAAAATTATCTAAAAGGAATTTTGTAAATACTCCAAATATGAAATAGAAAAAACAAATGCAAATAACTATTAAATGAGCTAATTTTCTGTATATCTCATATTTAAGAGGTAATACTCTCAATCCTTCAGCATCAACACGTAATTCAGTTAAATTATTCGTGCCTTTTTTCATTCTTTTTCTTTCTCTATATATTAATAAATGGAACACAAGAAAAAAGGGGAACATAAATAAAATAGCAAAGAAATCAAATGGATATATTAAAATTGGATTAACATTTGGGTTAATAATAGGTCTTAACATACTTGCAATAATTGCGATTAATAATGTTGAAGTAGTAATAATATTATTAATAAAAGCACTCATCTCATCATACTTATATGAAAGAAATGAAAGTTTAAATAACGTACCACATGTCAAGAATAGCAAAAATAAATATATTACGTACGTAACTATCAAAAAAATGCACAATTACTAATTTTTATTATTAAGTAAAATATTAAAAAAAATTTTAACTTAACTAAAAAGAGTATGAATATGATTAATTAGTAAATAATATATTTAAATTACAGTTTTTCGACAAAATTCGTGATTTTTTCTATTTTCTTTGGAAATCCATTAGATTTCTTCAACCTAATTGGGCAGCTATCATCTGGTTCTGTTTAATTTCAACTTTCACCAATTTTCATAATAGATCTTACCCGAAAATTTAAATTCGTAAAAAATAAACTTATATTTATGGAAGAGGAATCTCATGATGGGATAGAATTAGAAATTCGAGAACACACGGATGCAGATTACTTTCCTGAGGAGTGTCCTTTTTGCGGCGGGCAAGATCTCAGACGACACACTTATAAAATGAGGGAAGTCCAAGATCTCGGGTCACCAATGATTTGCCGCAGGATTTATTATGAGAGAGTTTATTTTATTTGCAAAAGATGTAAGAAGATTTTTAGTATTGAACATCCCCTTATTCCCGTTGGTTTTCGATACATGCCCGGTGTTATAGAATATGCTCTTTCTAGAATATTAGATGAGGGAGATTCAATAAGGCGTGTTACAAGAGATCTTAACAAGCTTCATCTTGTAAAGGTATCTTTAATTACTGTTGAGAAATGGGTTAATCAATACGGAAAGAAAGGTAAAATAAACATGGATTTTTCCGAAGAGAAGCCACCGAAGGGTTTTTCCGGATATATCTCTATAGATGGGACATTTAAATCGGTGACAACAAAAAAAAACGACCAAAAAACGGATTAAATAAAAGAGGTTTGCTTATTGCTCACGATTCAATTGAAATGAAACCGCTTGCTGGAGCTATAGTTAAAAGTGAAAGCGAAGAGGACGTTGCTTATTTTTCCCAAGTTTTAAAAGAATGGTTACCATATCAAGTTAAAAACATTACTTTAGATTTTTCGAAACGTATTGAAGCGGGTGTTAAGGTAGTATTCCCGGATGTCGAAATACAAAAATGTGTATTTCATGCAACGCATCTCTTAAATAGAGGTCTGCTAAAGGAATTAACACGAATAAAAAATGAGAAATTTCAGGCGTATATAAATGAATTGAAGTTAATAAGGGCAAATTCTCTAAAAATGGAAGAATGTAAGAAATTAGAAAAATTACGCCAATTGAACTTCGAAGATGTAAAAAACGCTTGGCAGGTTTATACGAAGTTACGAACGATTTTCTCGTCAAAAAATTTTCGAAAGGTTGAAATTGACTTTGAGAGATTTATCAAGAGTACTTTGTTAAAAAAATGGAAAGGAGCAGAATTATTTATAGAAAAATATCCTAAGATCCTTTCTAAATTTAATTGGAGTCAAAAAGGCATCAAATATATTAGAGAAAAGGTTTATAAAGCGTGGAGGGCAGTTATCCGTAAATTTCGTAAAGAAATAGATGATGTTAAAAAAGAATTCAACGAAATAAAATACCTTATTCTAATGAACCCAATTAACATGAAACCATTTCATAAAAGGAAAATGCGAGAACTTCTAGCGCAATTTCCTTGGCTACGGTCTTATCGGAAGATAATTACGAGATTTTATTATCAATTTCGACTTTCTCCCGAAAAAAGGCGTTCTTTAAAATTCCTATTAAATCTTGTTCTCGAGAACAGTCATTCAAGGCTTAAAAGTGCAATTGATACGCTCATAGAAAATGAGAAGCAGATCTTTAGGTTTCAAGTGATTTATAAAGAAAATCCCCAGTTAAGAGATAATAAAGCATTAAAAGTAGTATGGGAATCCGGCATGAGAAAGATAAACAAGCTTTATCAAGCACAATACGGACTTCGAACCCTTGAAAATATACAGATGAGAATATCAAATTATCTTAAATGCCCGATAATCGTAGCGCCAAATGCATTAGAAGAATTTTAATACGAACTAATAATAAGTGATCATACTCACTAAAAAAAAAAAAAAAAAATTATTAAAATTAAAAAAAGGCTTCGTTTATTTTTGGCATATCCTCTGCAGATAACGCCTTTTCTATTTCTTCCGTTGGCATCTCATAATCTTTTAAGGCACCATCCATATATTCTTTATAAGCTAACAAATCAAAAAATCCATGACCACTAAAATTAAATAGAATTGTTTTTTTTTCTTTATTTTCCTTAGCTTTTAATGCCTGATTTATTGCTTCCTTTATCGCATGACATGTTTCTGGTGCAGGTAATATATATTCTGTTTTTGCAAATAAAAGTCCCGCTTGAATAACATCTGTTTGATGGTGCATAACTGTTTTTATGACTTTATTCTTCAATAAAATAGAGAGGATTGGTGCTATTCCATGATATCTTAATCCTCCCGCATGAATTGGAGAGGGAATAAAGTTATGACCTAAAGTATACATCTTCACAATAGGTGCCATCTTTGCTGTATCTCCATAATCCCACATATACTTTCCTTTACACATACTTGGACATGCTCTAGGCTCAACAGCGATCATTTCCGTTTCGGGGTACACACCCCTTATCTTTTCTCTTATAAAAGGAATGGCGGTTCCAGCAAAATTTGATCCACCTCCAGCACAACCAATCACAATGTCAGGATATTCTCCTATTTTAGAAAGCTGGGATTTTGCCTCCTGACCGATTACTGTTTGATGTAAAAGCACGTGATTTACAACACTTCCTAAAGAATATCTAATAGATTCATCCCTTAAACAATGTTCTATCGCTTCAGATATTGCAAGTCCTAAACTTCCATTATGATTATTATCTTTTTCCCAATATCTCCTTCCAGATTCTGTGAATTCTGATGGACTAGGATGTACTTTGGCATTAAAAATTTTCATTAAAATTTTTCTTCCTGGTTTTTGTAAAAAACTTATTCGAACCATATACACTGTACATTTTATTCCAAATAAATTGCAAGCTAAAGCTAAAGCACTACCCCATTGTCCTGCACCTGTTTCTGTCACCATCTCATTAATACCTTGTTTCTTGCAAAAATATGCTTGTGCAAGTGCAGTATTCAATTTGTGGCTACCAGTAGGGCTTACTGATTCATTTTTATAAAAAATCTTTATATTATCTCCTTCTATTCCAAGTTCTTTTTCCAATCTGTATGCTCTATGAAGTGGTGTAGGTCTTCCTATAGATGCATACATTGCTCTTAAATCATTTGGGATTGGAATTGAGTTTTCTTGTGATACCTCTTGTAAAACACATTCCTTTGCGAAAATCCTCATTGCTAATTCGGGAGGTGCTGGTTTACCATCGGCAGGATTGACTAATGGTGTCATTGGAGTTGGTAAATCTGGAAGTATATTTATCCATTCTTTTGGTATTTCACTAGTTGGCAATATTATTCTGCTATTAAATAAATCCATATTCAATTCTCCTTCAATATTATTTTTAATATTACAATTTATTCACATCTAAGATGTGATTCATCTCTTATTAGATCTTAATAAGAATAATGCAGTTTTAGAATGCGAAATAGTTATTATAAACTATTTAAGTAATAGTTAATAAAGTTGCAAGATTATACTAAGGAAAGACCAATGCCAATAGGCTTATCGATAACAACGCCAAGCCCACTGCCAACGCCATGAGCAATTAAAAAGATTACAATTAGCTTCCTTAATTTTCAAGCTTTTTTAACTAATTTTTTTTATAATTTCCTAATATTAAAATGTGATATTCTTTAAAATATAAAAATCTTTTTTTTAAAAAACAAAATTAGAATATTAGACTCTGCTTAGAATTTCTCTGATTTTATTTGCGGCGATTCTAAATACCTTCACTGTTTTCATCATTGTTTGAATAATAGTTCCTGCTCCAACTAAAACGAAACGACCAGCATTTGATACAATAAAATAACCTGTTTCTCCTCTTACAATTATTTCATTAATATTTTCTCCAAAAAGTGAGTTCATTGCGCTTCTCGCTGTCATTAGAATTGCCGAACTTAGACCTCCAAATCTATCTCCATCCATTTTATATTGTGGGAGACAACTGAAAGCTATGACATATCCTTCTTGGCTTACAAGCGCTAGTGCCTCAATTTCACAATTTGATGTGATAAAAGTTATTTGAGGGGCAATTTCATCAATAACTCGCTGGTCTAATCCTAGGTCAGAACCAAATTGCGTTTATTCTCACTTCCACAAATTTAAACTTTTTTTATGACTAATATAGTTCTAATAAGGAAATGGTTATTTATTTTTTTTTCTTTTAAGAATATTTTTAATTAAAAAATGTAAGTATGATTTCAGATAAATTTAGGATGGAATAAATTAAAAATAACGATATAATTATTTATATAAGATTTTAAGATAAATATAAATAATAAAAAAATTTTTTTGATTTATTTGATTACTACACGTGAATATATTGAGAATATTTATACCATAATCTTTGGATATTCCTCTCCAGATCGAGATATAAAAGTTGGAGAAGTTATTGGACCAGGAAAATTAACACAAGAAAAAATAAAAAATTTAGTTGCTGGATTATTGATGTTTCAAACTCAATATAAAGCAATGTTGAAAGATTATGCTGGCTCAGAAATTTATTTCATTGAATTTGAATTATTTAATATTGATGAGAAAGATGCAAAAACTAAATTGTATCCAAATTCTATGATTTTTATTCCAGGTTCTTTTAAAGATTGTGAGTCTCTTTTACTTGCATTAAAACCTGAAAAAAAAGTTTTAGAAATTCATAATTCCCGAGAATCTCTTAATAAAATCAGTAAATTATTTTTTGAAGTTGAGGAATTTACCAGACGTCCTGATTTAAATAAATTTCATAAAGAAGCGGTTTTAGCGAAATTTGCCACTCATTTCACATTTAAACTACAAGGAGATTTATTGGAGGGAAAATGGAATAAAAAATTAGTTGGAATAAAATCTTCGACACCTACTGAAGATGAATCAATGAATGTATATAGCACAATTAAGGGTGATAATACATTTTTATATGGAGAATCCCCCCCTGAAATACAAGTTGAGAACCCCACATTTGTAAAAATTCCTTTAAATTTTAAAGAAACTGTTATTAATGAACATACCAAATATTTTATCTCATCACCAAGCGCATATTTCATTACATTAAAGACATTGAAATTGGGGGCAAATTTATTGAAAATTGCAAATACTGGTACAATTGACGAAATTCAAGAAAAGATTGTTACTTACTTAATTGAAATTATTGCTCAAAAAATTCAACCAATAAAAGAGCCTAAAAATGATCAATGGTTAATTGATAAGATAAATACAATATTAATGAATTGTTCTTTATCTTTTAGTAAATATTTCGATTTCATTTTTAAATTCATTAAAACGGGCGAAACTGGCAATTTAGAGGAAATTATTGAAAAATTATTAAAATATATTTCTCATAAAATAGAAATAACCGAAGAAAATTACAAAGAATATAATTATATAGTTGAATTTACTCTGAAACAATTGTTAAAAGAATATAATTATATTCACGCTGCTGAGCTCGAATCAACACTAAACTATTTGAATGAGTTATTTAAAAAAACCTTAAAAATATTCATTATCATGCTTCCAAAATATTTTTTTGGATATCGATTAAAATTCTATTTAAAGAAATATATACAAAGTCTCAGAATCTTGATGGAAAATAAGCCAAAACTTTCAAATATCCTAGGAAATAAATTTATTGATAAATTGGATGATTACATTAGTAATTTAATAGAAAAAAGATTGATTATTGAAAGAATAAAAAAATATGATGAGACACAACCAATTGAAGAAATTAAAGAAATAATTAATTCCAGTATAATGGAATTTTTTGAAAAAATAGATTTCAATATATCCGATCTTATTTCTTTTTCAGAGATAATGATGGATGAAGACCCAAGCCGAATTCGAATACATTTAGATAAGCTTAAAGTTTTTCCTCAAGAAATAAAATTTCTATTACATTTCATTTTACGATATTCTACAATTAACCGATTCCTTAGAGAAATATCTATAGATGAAATTCAGGACCCAGTTACCTTTGGAAATTACTTTCATAGATTCTTACAAAAAAGAGTAGGTGGGATTGATTTAAAATGGAGCGAACATTGTCTAAATTGGATAAAATTATATGTTAAACAGCACTTGAACATAATCGAAAGGAAAGATTGGCAGATTTATGAAATTGTTAATGAATTTATTGATTTCTTGGAAAAAATTGAAAAACAAGATCAAGATCCTAAAAAATTTAACGAAATTTTAAATAGATACATCGAAACCATTACTAATCAAGAAGAAAAACATCTTCTCTTGAATTTCTCTAAACATTATCAAGCTACATTAGAAATTAAACAAGATTTTCCTAAATATATAGAAAACATTATAATTGAGGATCTAAAAAAAATTAATTTTGAACTAAAACCTCAAATACCCATTAAATTTATTTTTCCAGATGATTCTCAAGAATCATTATTTGAATTTTTAGAAAGAAACGAATTAAAATATTTCTCGAAATTAATCGCACGACCTATGACAATAACTCTAAAGCATATTTTAGATGAAAATGAAAAAGACCGAGTTAAAGAGGAATTATATCATGTCCTTGATTTTCAGTATTGGCATAATAATCTTAAAATTCGTTTAAAAAATAATTGGAATGATATATATAAAGAGTGGATGTCATATTGAGCATTTCTGGAATAAAAAGAAAAACTACAGCAGCTGAGAGCACTCAAAAATATTTTCAAACTATATATTTAATAATTTCACACTTGAAACGTAAGGCAGATAAACAGAAAATTTTTGAATTAATTGGGACTAAAAATAAACTTCATAATGTGCTTATAGCGGCTGCTGCAATCCATGCATATCATAATTTAGGTATAAGAATACAAGATTCATCTAATTTAGCTCAAATCTCTGTGGAATCTACATATAAAATTGAAAAAATGGAAAAAGATACTTTATTTAAAGAAATAAAATCATTTGCAAAAGATTCATTTGATTATGAGATAAAACTAAATAATGAGAAGTTAAATCTAAGAAAGAACATAATAATCTATTTACTAAATTGTGATAAGTTGGCTGGTTTTCAAAAAAAGCAAGAAGAACAGAAAATTAAACAAGAAATGGAAGATTTTCTTGTACTACTAATACAAAATTATCCTGAATATCATTTCTATGATTTTATTGGAGATCTTTTAGGATTTAACCAACAAATAAAAGGTGATATTATTGAAGAAGGATCAGAATTAAAAAGCATTTCTATTGAGATTGAGAAGGAACTAGCCTTAAAAGAAAAAGAAGATAAATATATTGAATTATCTTTAATTTCTCGATTAGAAGAAACGTTAAAAAAAAAATTTGAATTCAAGTCATTTAAAGATCTCCAAATGCAAACAATGTCTATTAGAATGATTTTAAGAAAAGCTTTAGAATTTAATTTTGATACTTTTCCCATTTCAAAACGTGCATTAAATTTATTTTTAAAAGCAAATCAAACAAAACAAGAACTTGTAAATAAAATTGAAGATGGTCTTCAACAAGAAAAAAATTATGAAGATTTTGAGAAAGAAATAATTGGATTCATATTTAATGATCTTGCTCAAATAAATAGTAAAAATGTTAATGATTTTGTCTATTACTTTCAAAGTTTAATGAATTATTCTTTTTCCGATACCATTTTTATTCTAAATAAGTTTGGTGTTTTTAACCTTAACCATCTTAATAAAATTTCATTTGAAGTTGTAGAAAATGTTATAGAAACAATAAAGAATTTTAATATTGATAAATCAGATATTAATAAATTGCGAGATCCTCAAAAAAATCCAATAATTATGGCAAAACTTTTTTATAATCATCTAAAAGAGACTCATCCTCAAGGACTAACTACTTTGAAAAATGGAAATGAATTAAAATACATGGATTTAATGGAATTATTCTCAGATGATAAAAATCAAAAAATAATTGAAAGAATTTGCAATGGTATTGGTACATCACCGAAAGAGTTAAAAACATATAATCTTAAGCACCAAATTATTAATAATCGAATTATAAAAAAATATAATCTTCAAAATTATTCTCATTTATTAAAAATATTAGAATACAAAGAAATATTATTAAATCTCGCAAAAGAAATATATTTTAATATTTTTTCAGAAATTATTCGACACTTAGGTCGAATTCTTGAAGCATATATTAAAATCAGCGATGATAAATCATTATTTTTAAAAGGATTAGAAAGAATATTCGGTACAACAAGTACTGAAGGATGGGTTAGTGTTAAAATTGAAGAGTTAATGATTGAGAGAATGTTAAGAAGACAAAAAGAGCTAAGTAAGATATTTAACGCACAGAACAATCCTTTCTTAGTAAATGGTTTCATTTTGGCAAGACTTACAGATAAATCATTAAAAGAAGGTATTAATGAATTAAAAACTGAAGTTAGTCCAATTTTTGAGGATTTTGTTTCATTAACATTAAAAGAAGAATATATTTCTCCAGTTTCTTATGTAATTGCATATGATTTAATTCAAAGACTAAAAACATATGAACAGCTTAGAAAACTCAAGGTTGAAGAAATCTATGAAGAAAAGAAACAAAAAGAAGAAGAGAAGAAAAAAGAAATAAGAGAGAAACAAGAAATTAGCACGTTAAATTGGATAGAGAGAAAAATAACCTCATCATTAATGAGAATTACCAGTCCAGGAATAAATCCTCATCAATTATATTGGAATGAAAAAGATACTAAAACAGCAGCTGAAAATTTAAAACTTCATAGTGAATTAAAAGGAGATCCTATTGAATTATTCTCTCAATATTATTATTATGCATTACAGAAAATAAAAGAACGCTGGGATCCTATCCGAATTCCGGCATATGAAGACATAAAAGAAATAGTAATTAAAATTGCAACTCCAATTTTACAAACAAGAATGAATCGTGAGCCAACTTCTGAAGATTTTAAAGTAATGATTGAAGGAGAACGTTGGGGAATTGCTAGTAATATATCAAAAAAAATCGGAAAATTTTTGGATAAAGCATTATATGAAAAATTCAAAACCCATCGAAAAAAATAATATAATAAAAGTAAGTATTTAATTCTTAATTATTAATTCTCCTATTAAAACAAATTTCTGAATGAAAATTAAAGAAATTTAAAAAAACCTAAGGATTTAAATAAATCTTAAATTATTTTAATAAATTAATTTTTCTTAATTAAATATCTTTTAATCATAATAAGTGCAAAAAATTGGGGACCTTCACTATCTGGCTAAAAAACCAGTTCAAACATCTCATTATATCTAAATCAGAAATTATTATGGCTATGTTGGTTTTTAGTTTGGCGGTTAGTGGAGTTGCTGTTGCCGCAATTTTGAGATTTCTTGAATTTGACGGATTAATTATTTTATTTTGTTCAATAATTATTGAATTAATTTGTATTTCCCTCCTTTATTTTTTTCTAAAAGGTTTTTTAATATCAGAAGAACAGAAAAAGCCAATTAAAAAAGGAAAATTAAATAATTTATAATATAATTAATTTAAAATTATTTTTTTAAAAATATTTCTCCCACTTTCTATCTCCATAACCATGATTAATTAAGAAATCCTTGATGTCTGATAATAATATCTCTGGATTATATTCCCAAACTTCCCTCAAACTAAATGAAATGCAACGTAATTTCTTGATTTTTAAAAGATTTTTTATTAAATTCCCATATGTTGCTACTTGTGGTAGGCTCCACAGGAACCTTCCCTCTGGTTTATAGTCAATAACTTTAATTAAATTTTCATTTGCTTGAATTAAATCAATATGTCCAGTTAAAGATCCATTTTGACCTCTTTTCCAAACTGGAATTTCTATAGCAAGGGATTCCTCATCTTTTATGAGAATATTTTTTAATACGGCTTCATGATTGGGTTTTTCTTTTAAACCGTTCTGTCTAAAATTTCTAAATACGCTTTGAACCATTTTAGCATATTTAGAGGTTTCATCTAATCGTTTTATTTTTCCTTGTCTTATCAATTTTGTTTTAAAGGATCCAAGTAATTTAGGACTAATTCTTGATAATTTAAATTGTGATATTCTTGGAAGATTATAATCATTAAATAGTTGATTCGGTATATCTCCTTTTCCAATTCTTTCAAAAAAATTCCAAAGTTTAATAATATCTGGGTTATTTGAAATCTCTTTTAATTTTTTATGATTTTCCAAATTCCAATTAAAGGAATAAACTAATCCCTTATGATGAAAATTCTTTCTTTTTATCAAAAAAATAACTTTAAAATTATTAATTCAATTTAATATTAGATTTATAAAAAGATATAACTAATTGTTCTTAATAAAATTAAGATATTAATGAATTATTAATTTTACACGATTTTATTTGAGTATATTACCGACAATATCAAAAAAACCTTACTCTAATTCTAAAAATAGAATAATTATGACGATTTGAACATATAGAATCATTAACACCTCCAAGAAGTAATTGAAGGGGATGAGATAACTCAATATTATATTAATAGTTCAATTACTTCAAGAATTTTTGGAATCCTTAAATTAGCGGACCTAGGCGGATTTGAACCGCCGACCCTCGGATTAGAAGTCCGATGCCCTATGTACCCCTTTGAAGGTCTTAATCCATCTTTAAATCCAGGCTAGGCTATAGGTCCATTGATAGAATTATTTTTAATCTAAATCTATTTTTAAAGAAAAGGTCATTTAAGTTAAATTTTTCTTTTAAATTAAAAAGATGATATGATTTTATTTCAAAAATAATTTTGGTGTTTTGAATTTTTAAAAACAAAAAAAATACAATAAAGGTAAAATCATTAAGTTAATTTTGGAACATTCAATCCTATTAAACAGTGTATAAATAATACTAAATGGTTTTTTGCCTATTTCAATTAAATTAATAAACTTAAAAGATAAATTTCTCGATGATAATTAATAATATAAAAAATTTTTTATTATTCAAAAGAGTATTAATAATCGCTTCTCTAAACTTATAATTATAATCATCTTTTGTTTGTGAAGAAATAAATGAGTTTAGAAAATGAACTTGAAATAAAAAACCTTCAGAAAGAATTAAAAGAGATTTCAAATAACCCAGATATTATTAAACTTTGGAATTTTTTTGAAAGAA
>JABUBO010000185.1_pt1 | contig 18968 bp, 20 predicted proteins | sample 7240361 | NCBI WGS metagenome assembly JABUBO01 (sample SAMN07256346, study PRJNA390944) | subsurface metagenome | isolation source: Methane hydrate marine sediment | place: Pacific Ocean: Eastern North Pacific, ODP site
CAGACAGGCAGGTTTTGCACTGGGATAATGATATAGGTAGGAACAAGGTTGATTCAGCCGCCGAGAAGTTGAGTCAGTTAAACCAGGGCGTGCAAATAGAAGCTGTGGAGGAGACGATAAACGAAGCTAACATTTCCCGACTTGTGGCTGGCTTTGATTTAATAGTTGATGCCATGGATAATTTGCCAACCAGATATTTGCTAAATAAGGCGGCAATAGAGAACAACATACCGTTCGTTCATGGGGCAGTTTATGGTTTTGAAGGAAGGGCTATGACTATAATCCCGGGCAAAACAGCCTGTCTGAGATGCGTCTACCGGGGGCTTATCCCCCAGGAGAAATTCCCGGTGATTGGGGTTACTCCAGCCGTTATCGGCTGTATCCAGGCGACAGAAGTGATAAAGTATATCACGGGGATTGGTAAGCTACTAACTAATAGGCTATTAGTCTATAACGGGCTGAATATGAAATTCAGGGAGTTCAAGGTCAAGAAAGACCTAAATTGTGAGCACTGTGGTCATTCAACAGGGAAAGAGTAGGAAATGAGCATAAAGATAGAAATTCCTTCATATTTGCAGCCTTATACCAATAACATGGAAGTAGTTGAAGTAAACGGAAGCACGGTTGGCGGGTGTCTTAACCATTTGGTTAAACAGTTCCCCGACATTGAGAAGACGCTATTTGCTAAAAATGGTAAGTTGTTCGGTTATGTTGCTATCTATGTTAATGGAGAGGACGCTTACCCGAAGGAGTTAGCTAAACCGGTTAAGGATGGAGATGAGCTCGACATACTATACATAATTGGTGGAGGATGAGATAGAAGCTACAACATCTATAAAATTGGGAGCGCTGCTTTGGAATGCTCAAAAAGAGGGTAACATTGGGCTACACCATTAGCCAAGAGAGTTTTGACAGCATTGCTTCCTATTGAACCGACTGGGGACACCGTTTGAAGTGGGATTCGGTCTTCGTTTTGCCTGCCTGGTTGAAGGTCTGGTGGTGAGAGTTTGGCTCCGCTCTGAACTATACTTGTCCAGTAACTACCTGTAAGATTCGGCATTTAAACCTTGTTGTCTTGCTTGAAGTGCTAGCCAATTCCATCCCCATCCCCTCTACCCTTGCCTGTATACCATATATGATGTATAGTATAATGTAATAGCTAACTGGCAATCTATGACCATTTGTCCACAAGGGGAATGTAATGGCTAAACCATCTCAACCGAGAATCTTAGTAGCTATACCAGCCTACAATGAAGAAAGATACATTGGCAGCGTCATCCTCAAAGCCCAGCAGTATGCGGACGAGGTCATCGTCCTTGATGATGGGAGCATAGACGACACTTCCGAGATTGCCAGGCTGGCTGGGGCAACTGTAATGCGACACGAAGAAAACAAAGGTTATGGGGCAGCCATCCAGAGCCTACTAGCTGAGGCAAAGAAAAAAAACCCCGATATCCTTGTCCTCCTCGATGCTGACTCCCAGCACAACCCTGAGGATATACCCCCTCTCATCAAGCCTATTTTGGAAGGCTTTGACCTCGTCGTCGGCTCAAGGGAGCAGCAAAAGGTCAAAATCCCTGCCTACCGCCGTATTGGACAGAGAGTGCTTTCATATCTCTCTGGCATCCTCTCAAGGAAAAAACTCTCTGACTCTGAATCTGGGTTCAGAGTTTTTTCCAAGAAAGCGATAACCGTGTTAGAGCCACGGGAGAATGGAATGGCTGTATCAGCCGAGACAATAGCCGACGCTGCCGAGAAAGGTCTCAAAATTACTGAGGTTCCCATTTCTATTGTATACACTAAAGATGGCTCAACCCTGAATCCCATCAGGCATGGTCTTGGAGTTCTTGCCCGGATACTGGCTATGATTTCTGAGAGAAGACCGCTCTTTTTCTTCGGGCTAGGTGGGGGCATTCTGGCAACGCTTGGACTTATTGCCGGTGTCATGACACTCAACATCCTCTCGGCTGGAGGTATCATGCCAACTGGGACTGCCCTATTATCGGTGCTATTACTCACCATTGGGGTATTCAGCATATTCACCGGGATAATATTGCATACATTGGCCGGACGAAAAGGGTAACCCGTATAATTCAAGGTCAAAGCTCAAAGACAGAAGGTAAGACGGATGCTCGACATTAAAGTTTGCCAAATTAGAGGTATATGCCCGGTATATAAAGTGGGTGACAGGATGATAATTGATGGTCCCAGAATTTTGCTTGATAAAACGGACGCAGTCTGTGTCCACGCCCTATCCACCTTACTACACTATGTAGTTGCCCTTGAGGAGGGCGCTGACCCGGTAAAGCTGGGGCTATCAAAGGATAAAGGGCGTGCCTACATGCAGTGTGTAGACCCCGGCGAACCCTATACTGAAGGCGGGACAGTGATTTTTGAGGTTTGTAGAATTGAAGGAGAAACCGGCAGTTGAAGATTACCATAATCGTTGGCACTCGCCCCGAAATAATCAAGATGGCACCTATTATCCGGGAACTGGAAAGGCAAAGCCAGGAGTATTTTATCCTGCATACCGGTCAGCACTATTCATATAATCTAGATAAAGTATTCTTTGAGCAGCTAAAGCTCCCGCCGTCTAAATACAATCTAAAAGTGGGGTCGGGCTCACAAGCTGAGCAAACGGCAAAGATACTCATCGGTGTGGAAAAGGTCTTAGAGCAGGGAAATCCCGATGTAGTTCTGATTGAGGGTGATACTAACTCTGTCCTTGCCAGCGCTCTAGCAACGGTCAAGCTCCACATAAAAGTGGGGCATGTTGAGGCCGGCTTGAGAAGCTACGATAGAACTATGCCCGAGGAAATAAATCGCACTCTTGCTGACCACTGCTCCGATTTCCTGTTTGCTCCTACTGAGAAGGCGAAGGCAATCCTGCTGGGCGAGGGTATCCCCGAAGAGAAGATATTCATAACTGGCAATACTATTGTTGACGCCATTTATCAGAACCTAGAAATAGCCAGAGGCAGTGCTAATACCGTTAGCGCTTTAGGCCTAAAGCCACAGGAGTATTTTCTGGTAACTGTTCACCGCCAAGAGAATGTTGATAACCGGGCAAGATTTGCTTCTATCTTAGAAGGTCTTGACGGAGTTGCTGGCGAATTTGAGATGCCGGTAATCTACCCCATCCACCCTCATTCCAGGAAGACGATGGCTGAGTTTGGTCTTCAACCCCGACGCCTCAGGCTAGTTGAGCCAATGGATTTCTTCAGCTTTTTGCAACTTGAGAGCAGTGCCAGGCTTATCCTGACTGATTCTGGTGGTGTCCAGGAGGAAGCTTGTATCCTCAGCGTGCCCTGCGTTACCCTGAGAGATAACACTGAGAGACCGGAAACGCTTGAGGTTGGCTCCAATATCCTGGCTGGTGTCTCACCCGACAGAATACTCAAGCATACCAGGCTTATGCTTAATAGAGAAAATAAGTGGAGCAATCCATTTGGAGACGGAACCGCTGGGAGAAGGATTGTGGAGATACTGCTGCAATAAAGGATTTAAGTGGATAAGAGGGAAATATATCAAAAACTTAAGAGGAATCCAGCAGATGTTAGGTTCGAGGAGATATGCAAGACAGCAGAGTTATTCGGCTTCAGGTTTAGAGGTGGCAAAGGTAGCCATAGAATATTTGTTAGAGCCGGAGTAAGAGAGATGTTAAACTTCCAAGAAGTTAAAGGAAAGGCAAAACCATATCAAGTCAAGCAGTTTATAAGGGTTATTGAGAAATACAACTTGCTGGAGGAATAGAGATGGCCGTTAAATATGCTATTGAAATATTTTATAGCCAGGAAGACAAAGGGTATATTGCCATGGTTCCGGAGCTTCCCGGTTGTTCGGCATTTGGAGAAACCGAGGAGGAAGCTTTAAAGGAGGTTAAAATAGCTATTGACTTATGGCTAGAAACTGCTGAAAAAGAAGGCAGAGATATTCCAAAACCATTTGGAAAGGAGCTTCTGAAAACTTTTATTGAGAGCAGGAGTTGAAATGACTAAAATTCTGGTTACCGGTGGGCTAGGGTTTATCGGCTCAAACCTTGTTCCCGAACTCAAGAGGAGAGGGCATGAGGTCTGGGTCTGTGACCTGAGCCATTCTGAAGGACCAAATTACATCCGCTGCGATGTCAGCGAATATCGGCAGCTGGAGAGGCTCTTTGAACAGCATGACTTTGACTATGTTTATCACCTGGCAGCGGAATACGGGCGCTGGAACGGTGAGGACTATTACGAGAATCTGTGGCTCACCAATGCCGTTGGTACCAAGAACATGATAAGGCTTCAGGAAAAGAAGAAGTTCAGGATGATTTTCTTTAGCAGCGCTGAGGTTTATGGAGATTATGAAGGAGTGATGAGTGAGGAGGTGATGGACAAAGTACCCATAAAGCAGATGAACGACTATGCCATGACCAAGTGGGTAGGAGAACTCCAGGTATTAAACTCATCGGCTATGTTTGGCACGGAGACAGTCAGGGTTCGCCCCGTCAACGCATATGGACCTCACGAACACTACAGTCCCTACCGCGGGGTAATACCCGCCTTCATCTATAAAGCACTAAGAGATGAGTCCTACACCGTTTATCTAGGGCACAAGCGCATTTTTGACTACATTGAAGATACCTGCCGCACCTTTGCCAATATTGTGGATAATTTCAAGCCGGGGGAGGTCTATAACGTTGGTGGCAAGGAGGAATGGGAGCATGATATTAAATATGTCTCTGACCTCATCCTCAAATATCTGGGTAAGGATGACTCCAAGGTTATCTATAAAGAGGCAGAGCCCTTCACCACCAAGGTCAAACATATGGACTTCTCCAAGGCGAGAAGAGACTTAAGCCACGACCCCCAAGTACCCCTGGAGGAAGGGATAGCAAGGACTATTGACTGGATGAAGAAAGCCTATGGCTTAAAGTAGAGAGGAATGTTTAAGGTAGCTTTAATAAATCCTACCCAATTCACTAAATACCCACAACCCCCTATGGGGTTAGCTTTAATAGCGGCTGTTTTGGAAAGAGAGGGTTATCAGGTAACTGTGCTGGAGGCTAACGCACTGAAGCTTAAGCCTGAGGGCGTGGCTTCACTAGTAAGCGCCGATGTCGTTGGACTTACCGCAATGACCCCCACTATAAATACGGCTATAGCTATCGCTCACCACCTGAAAAAAGCCTACCCCGATTTACCCATAATCCTTGGCGGTGCCCATGCTACATTACTGCCTGAAGAAACATTGGTTACCGCCCCTGAAATTGACATATTAGTCAGGGGAGAGGGTGAGGAAACCATTATTGAGTTACTGCGAGCCTTGGAGTATAAACAGCCATTAAGTAAAATTTTGGGCATCAGCTATAGGAAAGATGGTGAGGTAGTCAGCAATCACGCGAGGTCTAAAAACATTGATTTGGATTCTCTGCCTTTCCTTGCCTACCACCTGCTCCCGTGGCGGAGATATAAGCCGCATCCCCCCCATGGACGAGCCTTACCGTTTGCTGCCATCATAACCAGCCGGGGCTGCCCTTATAGGTGCAGCTATTGTTCAAAACCCATCTTCGGCAATAAGTTTAGGGGTCAAAGCCCAGAAAGGGTGGTTGAGGAGGTTGCTTATCATAAGAGAAAATTTGGCATAAAGGAATTCGCCTTTTATGATGATGTCTTTACGCTAGATAAAAGGCGAGCCTACGCTATAGCCGACGAGATAATAAAAAGAGGGCTGAAAATACACTGGACGTGTGAGACCAGGGTCAATCTGGTAGATAAAGAGCTATTGCGCCATATGAAGCGTGCCGGCTGCTATTCCATTGCTTATGGCATAGAATCAGCATCACCGGAGATACTTAATATCCTCAACAAAGATATTACCCTGGAGCAGGTGGAGGAGGCAGTTGGCATAGCCCAAGAGGTCGGCTTGCAAACCACAGGTTACTTTATGCTTGGTTCTCCAGGTGAGACCCCTGAAACCATCGATAAGACTATTCAATTTGCCAGGAAGCTAAAACTTGATTTTGCCCAGTTTGCCATCACCACCCCCTTTCCTGGCACCAAGTTATATGACTTATATCTAAAGGATAAAGGGGGTGATATTTCCTGGGAAAACTTCTCCTACGAAGGGACGAGCAGTAAGATAGCCCCGGTGTTTGAAACCAATGGGCTTAGCCGAACTGACCTTCAGTATTGGAGGGGAAGAGCGTATAAGGATTTCTACCTGTGCCCTTCTTATATCTGGCAACGCATTCGACAGGTTACCTCTATTGGAGACCTAAAAGTTGACATTAAAGGCTTAGCTATGCTCTTGGGGAATGTAAGGGCTACGCCGAGGCACCGAGAATGAATATCCTCTTTGTCCACGAAGTTGATTGGCTGAAAAAGGTAGTATTTGAAATATATAACCTTTCCGAGCTTTTGGCGCTATCGGGACATCGAGTTTACGCTATAGATTATGAAAGCATGTGGACTAAAAACGGGTTTTTTGACTTCGGAAACCTTAGGCCGAAGGTGCTTAATGGTGTAGCTCGGGCTTATCCTGGTGCCTCGGTGAGCTTACTGCGCCCCGGTTTCATTAAAATTCCTGGCTTGAGCCGCATCTCCGCTGCCTTTACCCACTATCTAGAAATCCAGAAAATTATCAAGGACAAGAATATTGACATTATAATACTTTACTCAGTTCCTACCAATGGGCTGCAGACTATCCATTTAGCCAAAAAGTTCAACATCCCGGTAGTGTTCAGGTCTATAGATATTTCTCACCAGCTTGTTCCCTATCCCGTGTTACGCCCCATAACCAAGTTCCTGGAGAAGGAAGTATATTCCAACGTAGATTTGATTTTAACCCGCAGTCCTACACTTTCCGACTATGTAATTAGAAGAGGTGCCCGAGAGAACAAGGTGAGGTTACTACTGCCAGGTGTAGATACCCACCTATTTCGCCCCTCTGTTGATTCCACCGAGATTCGACAGAAATGGCAAATAAAGGAGGGGGAGCATATTATTGTGTTTGTTGGCACCCTGTTTGAATTCCGTGGACTTGATACCTTCCTTTACCGATTTCCTGAAGTCATAAAGCAAATTCCTGAGGCAAAACTACTAATTGTGGGTGATGGACCGCTGCGCCCTAAGCTGGAAGGAATTATGGCTGAGCTTGGTCTGAGAAGGCAGGTAATCATCACCGGTTTTGAACCATACGCGACTATGGTGCAATATATAAATCTTGCCACCATATGCATAGACCCTTTCCCTATCACTGAAGCCACCAGAGAGATTATACCAGGTATGGTACCGGGTAAGATATTCCAGTATTTAGCCTGTGGCAAGGGGGTGGTATCTACACTGCTGCCAGGAATAACAGCTTTACTCCCCAGTGAGTCTCACGGTATAGTTTATGCCAGCAATGCTGACGACATGGCGATTAAAGTAATCTTCCTTCTCAACTCACCCGAGCATCGGCAACAACTAGGGGAAGCCGGTCTAAACTATGTGAGGCAGGTTCACAGCTATGAAAAAATAGCTCGTCAACTGGAAACAACCTTAGAGGAGGCGATTAAGGAGAAACACAATGGCGCCATATCTAAGCGAGCTTAAAGGTAAAAATATCCTTAGGTTCATGGTGTCCCTATAACCGCGTTAAGATGTACCTCGCTCATTCTCCAGTTATAGCCCATCTCGGTGCGGTTATTGTGGCGGTGCCTCTTCCCGCAGACGGCGCTCCTCTCCACATTCCAATGGCTCACCTTTCCTCGCGATACCCAAGCACTTGTTGCAGGAGATGCACCTGGCAGGTCCTCCCTCTCCCCTCTGCCAGCGGGCGACTAAGCCTGGCTCTCGAATGAAGGGACGGCACATTGAGATTAGGTCTGCATCACCACCGTAGTCGTTACGGCTCGTCAAAGTGATAGGTTAACAAACTGACGTTTTGTTCAGCGAGGTTTAATTGCACAGGTTAGTGAGAATGTCGCTTTCCGGTAAATCTATTCCCTAGCAGTTTTGTCGCTTTGCCAAAGCTAGACCTGTTATATTTGTCCAAAAGGGTGCTAATCTTTAACACTTGGGAGAGCAAGTAGAAACAGTTGAGCCTAACGACTATATAGAGGAATCCCAATGTTGCGACAAAATGCAATACCCCTAGCTTTGAGAAGCCGACAAAGAATAGGTAAATAGGAGAGACCAATAGCGACAGTCGCTTACAGAATCTGAGGTGGCAGAGGGAAACTGGATACCCGTTTGTGAACCAGCTACCAGCCAAAATGGAAACTTTCTGATTTCTTGCCCACAGGAGCATCATTTCCACCCTGTAAGGAACCTGACAGTGCAAGGCCCATGAGCTACTGGCTTTTTGCCGACATTTTGCCGACAAACTGTTTAGCACCCAGTGACACCAAGAAGCACAGCCAGATACAAAATGAACCTAGTCTACGGACTTGACGACACATCGTGCTATCTAGGAGAACAGGGTGGAACATTACGTTTGGGTCTCTTAATCAGCCGGTTGGAGGTTCGAGTCCTCCGCGGCTCACTTTGCCCATCCTTCTGATGCTAATTGTCAAGGGGATGTTATTGTAAAAATGATAATGTCAGGAGAAGGGGATACAGGGGATAGAGTTGTTAAGTTACTAAATCAAGCCCAAACACTTAAGTCTATCCCATACTGCTGATTCTGGAACATCGAAGACTTCTGCCATTCTGCCTAAATCCTTAACCTCGGCCCACTTTTCCTTTACCCACTCTCTAGGCAGCAGGATACGTTCTTTATGGTCACTAATGCACCAGCCACCCCCCAATCTTAGTTGGCAATGGCTATAGAGAGGGCAGTGCATACCATCGCCTGTCAATAACTGGACAAAAGTCGTCTATCAGGGAGAGAAGGTTGAAGGGCTTTCTCCCTCCCCTGAAGAAATACTAATTAGGGGAGTTTAACAGGGGCTAACGCCCCTGTTTTATTATTTCCCGCTGATGACAGGAATATGTTCGTATCAGGATGGAAAAATAACTGCCCAATTTCTTGACAAAAGTGTTTTTTTATGCTAATATGTGCTATAGTGTCCAAAATAGACGATATATGAGTAGGGGAAAAACGACCCTCTAAACCTGGTTAGGAGTGGAGGAAATGAGTGAAAGGGAAGATAACATTATCCAATTGGCTTTAAAAAGGAGGCCCAAACCGAAAGATGGGAGCAAATGAGTTCTGGCTAGTTCTACTTAGCGGGGTAGTCATGGGGATGCTACTGAGTATGTCACTCAGGTGGATAGGTAGACGACTATTAAGCGGAAATCAGCAGAAAGAAGGAGGTGGTGCCAATATAGGAGGAGATAAATTAAAAATTCAACCTCAAAAAAAATAAGGAGGTTAATAAGTTGAAAAGGAAGATTTTTAGTGTTCTATTTGCCCTGGTGCTGGTTGTCTCGCTGGTGGTAGGAGGAGTGTTGCCCAGGGCAACACCGGTTGAGGCACAGGGGACGATTATATATGTGCCAGCCGATAATGCTACCATTCAGGTTGCCGTTGATAGTGCTAGTTCCGGCGATACCATCATTGTCGCCGCGAACCTTACCGATAACTATACCGAGAATGTCGACGTAACCACGAATAATTTAACTATCCAGGGCGCCGGGTCGGCGAATACCACTGTTGAGGCGGCTAATGCAGCTCTGCCTGTTTTCAATGTAACCGCCAATAATACGACGATAAAGAACTTTACTATCACGGGGGCAACAGGTAGTAGCGGGGTCCGCATCGATGGGTCTAACTGTAAGATTGACTCCGATAACATAAGCGGCAACTACAACGGAATCCAGATTGCGGGGAGAGAGAACAGGATTCGCCGTAATACCATTACCGGCAACAGCAATTATGGCATCTACTTCGTCTCCAGTACGATTGGTGACGGGTGGAACGATGTGCAATATAATAACATAACCGGTAACACTAAGTGCGGCGCCTACGCTGACATAAAGCCAGGCGAACCCTACTGGATGCAGGGGGCAGGCTTTAACTACTGGGGTGATGACAGCGGACCCAGTGGTTCCGGTCCGGGAACAGGTGACGCAGTAAATGACTATGTGTGGTATAACCCCTGGCTGAATGACTCTTTTAGCGCGATTCTTGCCTCAGGGATAGCTGATATCAGCATGGCTATTCCCCTGCAGACCGGCTGGAACACCCTAGCAACACCGCTTGCCCTTACCGGCGTTGACAATGCCAACCGATGGGATCAGATAGTCACCAACTCCGGTCTGACCTACGATGCGGCTTACACCTACGACCCCGATACTCCTGCCTGGGTTGAGCTGGAACCAAGCAGCACCACAGTGCTGAATCCGCTGGATGCGGTGTTTATCCAGATGTCATCGCCCGGTACGGTTACCCTCAAGGTCAGCATAGCGACAACCCCACCTCCCACCAAGACATTGAGCGCTGGTTGGAACCTTCTTGGGTCAGCCATGGCGATAACCGAGAGGGAGCTGGAGATGTGGAAGGTGCTGAAGAGCGTGGAGCAGACCCCTGCCGGTAAGGTAGGTTATATCATGGTCGTCAGTCCGCCGCTGGCAACCCAGCCGTCGTGGGTATATGTCAGGGGACAGGAAGAAACCACTGGCTTTGAATGGCAGAAGATGGACTTCGGTCGCGGCTACTGGATATATATGGAGAATATCGACGAAATGGCTGGCTTTGGTTCCACTCCCATCACCGCCAGGGTCTGGGATTAAAGGTCTCGCATTAGGGGGGAGAAAACATAATAAGGGTCTCCCCCCTTTAGAAATCAGAGGGGTGAAGCAACTAGCTCTGGTTACTTTAAGTCCAAAGCGATTACCCCTAAAAGGGAGGCTATAGGTTATGAAAACGATATTACGGTGGCTCGCCTGCCTGACTATACTGGCGTTGTTTTTTGCTTTGCTGGTGCCTGTTGCCCATGCCCAGCCGGCGATACCGCATACCTTTTATGGCACAGTAAAAATAAATGGGTCCGATGCCTCTGTAGCTACCACAATTACAGCCAAGGTTGGCGGAGTGGCATGTGGCAGTTATACCACCACTGAGGTCGGTAAATATGGAAATCTGGCGGAAGCTAAGCACCTCGTTGTTCAGGGTGATATTGATGAGGGGGCAACTATAAATTTCTATGTCAAAGGTGTTGACACCACCCAGACGGCATCATTTATCCCCGGGGGCGGACCAACTGTGAAAAACCTGACAGTTACTATAACTGTACCGCCAGCGGTTGGAGGTGGTGGAGGCGCGCCCCCAGCGGGTCCCGCTACGGTTGAGGCGAGTCTCTTTGGTGAAACCGTGGAGTTCAGTATTGATAACGATGGCGTGATACAGGAGACGATAGAAGCCACCTCAGAGGATGGAAATCTAACCATCACCATCCCCGAGGACACCATTGCCCTGGATAAAGATGGCGACCCGCTGGACAGTCTGGAAGCAACTGTTGATGAAAGTCCACCTGACCCACCTGAGGATGCCCATATCATCGGGCTGGCCTATGACTTTGGTCCGGATGGGGCTACCTTTGACCCAGCGATAACCTTAACCTGGACGTATGACCCCGATGATTTACCTCAAGATGTAGCTGAAGAGGATTTGGTTATAGCCTACTACGACCAGGCAGCCGGTGAATGGGTAGAGGTGGACTGCGTGGTTGATACCGAAAACAACACTATCACCGCTTCGGTCGAACACTTGACCACCTTTGCCATCATTGGCACGGTGACGCCAGCGCCGCCACCGCCACCCCCACCAGCACCAGCTGCCTTCTCGGTGACAAATCTGTCTATTAAGCCGGCAGAGGTCAAGCCCAAAGAGCCAGTAACTATCAGTGTATCTATAGCTAATACCGGCGGTACCGAGGGGAGCTATACCGCAGTCCTAAAGATAAATGGGGTGAAGGAAGTAGAGAAGAGGGTAACTCTGGCTGCTGGCAGTACCGAGATGTGGTTCCTTTTCGTAGAGAGGGAGGAGGCCGGCAGCTACAGTGTGGTTGTGGATGGTTTGAGTGCTAGTTTTGCTGTAATAGCGCCGCCAGCACCACCCCCGCCACCACCTCCACCGGTAGTGCCACCGGAAGTCAGACCACCAGTCAACTGGCCTGTGCTTGGCGCGGTTATAGGCGTAGTGATAGCAATAGGGTTGCTCATTTTCTTACTGGTTAGACGCAGAGCATAAACAGTGAAAGATGTGGGCTAGAGCTTTCCGTTTACTGGGCATAGCCGTAGTGTCACTGTTTCTCGGTTATCTTATAGGCAGCAATCATATGCAGCCCGAAGTGGTGACAGTTCCCGAGCCACTGCCACCGAAAATAAGCAGGGTAGAAGTGCCAGTGGAAGTTGTGAAGGAAGTAGAGGTGATAAAGCAGGTTGAGGTTGTTAAGGAAGTACCTATAAAGCTGCGGCACTTTGACAGCGTCCAGGAATTGAAGGACTGGCTCCGGCAGGTGGATGGGCAGATACGATTGAGAGCCAATTCTGAAGGCATAATCCAGCTCCAGGGTGCCTGCGAGGATGTGGCTATGTATTTGCAGGATAGGGCAATAGAGGACGGCTACAAGATGTCCATAGAGATGCTGAGCAGGGATGAGTATCACAGATGGTACGGTGAGTGGCTTGACGAAGGGCGGCTGCACGCTGTGAACAGCGCCATCATAGGTAATGAGGTTTGGTTCATCGATTTTTCCAGTGATAAGGTATGGTTGGCAGCATACTTAGATGACCCGAAGTAACTGCATCCTATGAAACTGGAAACAAAAAGGGGTAAAAATGGCGGATTGTGAATTACTCTCCACGTGCCCATTTTTCAACGGTAGGATGCACGATATGTCTGAAATGCCGGAAGTGTATAAGGAACAGTACTGCAAACGGGATTATTCTTGTTGGTGTGGGAGATACCTGACTTTTAAGGCGTTAGAGAGAGAATTAAAGAGAGAAAAAGTTCCTTCCTACTGACATACGTGTCTGAGATAGATATACCTACCATCATATACGACAAGGGAGCTGTAAAACTTGATGTCGAGGTGTCCGACCCATTTCTATGGGAGCGTCTCGAGAAGCATTTAACGGCAGAATTTCCTGAACTTAGTCAAAATCTTGGCGACTGGAAGAAGAGCATAGCCACCATTGTGGAGAAGTGTCACGGTATAACCAAAACTATCGTAGACCGACTCGCCCAAATGCGTTGGGATTCCGCTGAGCCTTATCTTGACCCGGCTAGTAAAGACTATGGACCTGGCGTCTTCTATAATATACTTGCTGACTTAATGTATAAGTGTGTGATGGCTCACCACGTACCAAAGTTTCCGCGGGTATCCGACTCACACGGTTTATTAATCCTCGTTATGGACTACTCTGCAGGGAGGGAAGCTATTGCTCGTGGTGAGAGTACCTTACTTGACAAAGTAGAACGATGCTGCAATGGTATAGCGGCTAACAACACTGACGAGGACTCTGAAGAAGAGCCAGACCCAACTGCCATCATCATTAAAGGGAAGGTTGATGAGGTTATCGGGTTAGCAAAACAAGCCGAGAATGCACAAGAACCCATTAAGCGAAACTTACGAAAAGTATTAGAGCGAGGCGCTTTTAAAGGGACTTGCTCAGTCTGCGCTGATTTAGTTAGTCAGGGGAGTTAGCGGCCAGAGGGAGCAAAACGAGGCTCTGGCCGCGGTGGCAGATGAATTAACCTAGTCCTAGCCCTTCTACCGGACTTGCCCCGTTTCTGTGTGCCTCAATAGCCTCTTCCTGTTTTAAGCCCTGAGTGTACCGCCGGCTCATTGTCAGATCCTCGTGCCTCAGGAATAGTTGAAGTAAGAAAGTATCGTGGGTTGCTCTCAGATACTGGAGGGCACTGGTATGACGGAGACGGTGCACACGGCCCGGACTGTTTACGGCAGCACGCTTCTTTAAACGTGCAAAAAATGAGCTAAGCCCGTCAACAGTGAATGGTCTACCTTCTTCGGTTACCCATAAGGCTTCGCATTTTGCGTGTCGCTTTCTCTCTATCAAATAAGCCCAGAGAGCTTTGGCCGTCTTGGCTGAAAACGGGCATATGCCGACTTTATTTCCCTTGCCAATCACACGAACCCACTTTTGCTCTAAGCTGAGGTCGGTAAGTCCTAACTGTGTCAGCTCACGCGAGCGTAGTGCTGTGTCAACAAATAACAGGAGCACAGCCTTATTCCTTAAGCCGATAAAAGGAGTCCCAGTTCTAATATCAAGCTCGCAGACGGCCAGAAATCTCTTTAGCTCCTCTATGCTATAAGGCTGAATTGGAGACGGTGGCGGAGGTTTGAAATGAATACCCTTGACTGGGCTCTCCTCAAGGAGGCATTCCTCAACACTCCAGTTGAAAAGCCGCCGCACCGCCTTATAGTAGCGCCATGCCGTCGATGGTTTGGCCTTGATGTACCTACAGCTCCCATTACCTGCGGTAGAATTGAAAATCCTCGAGCCAACCCAGAATAGAAACTGCCTAATGTGCTTAGCACTTAGAAGGTCAACTCGATCAGGCCAACCCTGTTCTTTGGCATAGATTAAGAGGTAAGCGAGAAGTTTATCGTAATATTCATGTGTGAGAGGAGCACGCCCATCGGCTTGGAGGGAGAACAGGAATCCCTCCACCAAATCCTGTAGCCCGATTGTCTTGTTACAATGTTTCACCTTTCATTGCGGTCGGCCCATCTTTTTTATTTTGTTTAGTCAACTGGTCGCTCTCAGCTTCACTCCAGCTTTGAGAAGTCGATTAAGTCTTCTGGTCGCCCAGCTTTGCGGTGGCAGCGGAGGGATTTGAACCCACGACCAAAGGCTTGAGAGTAGCTGCCTGTCCAATAGTAACATTGTCTGCCATCTTTATCAACTCCTTTCCGAGCTATCTTGTTCGATCCCCACTTGCTCAAGGCGGGAAGACCGGGGAAATTAGCTCTCACCGGTTTCGCCTTTAGGTTCTTGCCCGCCAATAACTTCAACCTCGCCAGTCATCTCATCATATACTGCGTATGCTGGCGGTTTAGCTTGAGCCTTATTAGCAGCCTTCTTAGCCAGCTTCTCAACAGTCTTTTCTCCCGGACTCTGCTTGGGCTTGGCAGTCTTCTCGGCTTTAGGCTTCTCGGCCGGCTTACCCTTTGCTCGGTCTATAATCTGCTTCACAACAAGATCACTCGAGTCAAAGCGGTACTCTAGCCGATTGCCTTCAACCTTGGTTTTGCCAGCCCTATTGAACTCTTTACGAAGAAGCTTTCTTAGTTCAGTGGGGCTTATTCCTGCCTTCTCTGCCAGTTCCTTAGCTGTGAGTAACTCTGCCATTTGGTTTACCTCCTTTCTTATTGATACGTAATTTTAAGGGAGGGGGGTGGCTATCTAAAGGAGAGCCGGGCAAATTTACTACGTTTTATGTCAACTAGATAGTAGCTTAGGAGAGAATAACCACAGAGAACCTGCACGTGGCTATCATTTTTGACCGTTTTGGGGCGAGTTCCTAACTATTTTGAAATAACCCACAAGATTATACGAATTCGGGCCAAAATATGTGGGAAATTTCTCACACGGGTTGAGATCAATTTGGACCCAATAGGGGGGATAATTCTATCAGAACTCTAACTTTAAGAGTGGTATAATTATTGGGAGCAGGTCAACATGACAGTTAAGACCAAAGAATTGCTTGACAGTTTATGTAATAAAATGTACCAAGCTGGCTACGAAGAATTTAGGATAAGCCGCGTAAGGGAACTAATTTACGAACTCCAGCAAGGTGGTATCTATGGTATAGATAGATTCACTAGAAAGCTATCGCAAAGGATTACTGACAAACAAGACTATATGGATATATTTGTGGAGGGACGATTCGCCATCATTCTAAGTAGGAACGGATTTTCACAGATAAGTTTAGAATACTCCGGTACAGGGCCAGATATAAGAGCAAATTATAATCGTCAAACCCTCTATTTTGAAGTGACAAGGAGACGACCAAAAGAAGATGAATGGGCAGAATCTTTTGATACTAATGCTGTGAAATTTGATAGCCCGCAGAATATAATATCTAAGATTCACGAGGAATTAAGCCAACTTTTGAGTGGTAAAATCAATATAATAGTTTATTGGAGTAGCACTATCAGAGTGCAGTATTCTAAGCTGAAAGACGCCTTCCAACAAGAGATTAGTTCAAACCCGAAGTTCTATAATAAATTAAGCGGCATACTATTCACAGAGACCGAAGCAATCAACTTTTCAACGCTGAAGCAATTCTACCTGGTTACGAACGATAGGGCTTCTAGACCACTAGGAATTCGCCTAATTAGGAAACTAGGAGATCTACATAGTAAACCTCTTAAAGAGCTGCAAAGACAACGCAAAGATCTCTTCGCCGCATATAGGCGGTTAAAGGACAGGAACATCTGATATACAACCTTAATCTCTATTGTAAATTTCTCACGCAAGTTGAATTCAAAAAGCACCCAATAGGGGGGATAATCCTGGTAGAAAAGAATATAGGCAGGAATAACTTCAGAGATTAGGTAATAAGTATTAAATATTCAAACCACTATGGAGAAGCCTACTGTTTGACAGGCATCTTCATAACTTCTATAACCTCAGTCAAATTGGATTTATTTTCAATAGTTATCGTTGCGCATTCTCCACCGTAGAATCTTTTTGAACCTTCTGATACTGGTTCAACCTTGTGGTGTTTCAAAGAATTACGTATAATTTCTTCACCAAGCATTAATACTACCGATAATTTCTTCTTTCGTACGTAGATGTAAGCGAAGTTTTTCTTGTCTACTATTGAAATATAATATTTCTGTGGGTTAAATCTAAGACTTGGTTTGAATTCTAACAGACTCGATTGAATCGCTTGATAAATTTCCTTAACTTCAAGGGCAACACCATCTAAATGATATTCCTCGGTATGTGGCACTCTCCCCGTTGTCTCGCCCTCTGTCTTTACTCCAGAGATTTCACCCAGCACAACACTTTCAAAATCTGGCGTAAGAGATAACAGTTTGTCCTCATTGCAGCGATATTCTTTCAACGTCAGTAGCTTAACCATCTTGCTCCATTCAGTGTATGTATCTATCATTTCAAGCAATTCAGGTTTCATTTCGTCAATAACAATAAGTATGTTTTGACTATTCTCGACTGTATCCTTTACGAACTTAAAAATTTCTCTTGATTTTAAGAACTGCTTAAATTCCTTCTCTAGTTCTTTATCTGTTTGTATTGCCGAGAATATTCTCTCAATAAGCTCATTCTGAGCTTTTGAATCTCTAAAAAAGGCAAAGAACCTAGTTATTTGTGGGAAGATGTGTCTGTAGAAATCGTGCTTTGCTAATTCAACCTCAACCAGATAAAATTCGGGATTGTCAATGTTTTTCAAGTCAAAGAGCAGTCCATCAGGAATCGAGCTGCCAAGAGATACGGTATCTATCTTGGACTTTAAATCAATATAGATTGTAGACGGACCAAAAAGGAGCTTCGTGTTGTTTTTGATAAGTTCTTCAAAACTAGATTCAGAACTATTCGTAAATTCGGTGTATTTATTATCTTTGTGGAAAATCACAGATTCCATACCAACACCCCCTGAAATTATCCTCACATTAACAAACAATTATGTTTTCATATTATTCGGCTTCATTGCCATTAGAAACCTTAATTATATTATAAACCATTTTTTGTATGATTTATATGCGCCTATATCCAAAAATCTTTGAAAATTTCTCACGCAGGTTAAATCCGATAAGCACCCAATAGGGGGGATAATTCTGGCAGGAAAATAGTCTCGAGGGTAATTTGGCACCACAAATTATAGGTTATGGCTCCACATAGACATTTTAAGCGCCCCGCCGGGGGCAGAAGGGTGAACACTCAGCCGAGTGACAAACGAATTCGAACTGACCCGTCTGTGGATAGGTAAGATAGGCAATCTGTGGGGTTGAGGTCTTGATAAGACAGAAGGTCGGGAAGATTTTGGGCGTATGTTTGAGCGGATACCTATATTATCACACTAGGAATATAGTGGTTATACATTTGTCTATCTACCCCCCTAAAGGGGGGGTAATAGATAGACAAAATTGTCCTTAACTTGAATTCGAAAACAGCATGAAATTCTATGATTTGTCTACAGTTTGTCTACTAGAGATCCCCTATATGTGAGAGGGGCAATCTGAGCAACTTGCCATCAGCTATCACTTCACCTTGTTGCTCCAGCTTTTTTATCTGCCTATATGCCCAAGCTCTTCCTATACTTTGCTCCTCCATTAGTATCTGCGCAAGTCTAGGTCTTTCCATTGGCCAATCAGTAATCTCCTGAAGGATAGCAGAGACATCACCAAGCCCCCCAGTCTCAACCATAAACGTATCAAAGTCATAGGTGATACCTAGTCTGGTAATTCCCTGTTGCCTTCTGGCCGGGCGGTTCTTCACCCACTTTAGGGTTCTGTCTCTAAGACCAGACTTTGTCACCGCAATTTGCGTAGTAGCTGCATCAAGAATAGCAACACTCCCCCTAGGTCTCTCCCTCTCTTTCCAGCCCGTATGCATAACGTAAAATATGCTTAGATCATATAGAGCTATCCACTCACTGAACGGAGTTAGTACGTAGGTATTCATGTCCTTCTCCACATTGGGATCAACACTATGAAACCTTGCGTGATTGTCAATAACTAAGAGCTTTGGCTTTACCGCTTCTATCTCGTTAATTAGCTGAAGCCTGTCTCTGTCTATATTGATCTTGAAACTTGTCCGCTGCTTGCTGGGAATACTTATTCCGTGGAAGTTTTTTCTAGTTATATCCGGGAACTGGGGGAGTAAGGTCTGGATGCGAGTTCCAAATTCGAACTCGCCCATCTCCAGATCAAGATATAAAACTACTTCCGGATTGGGCACCTCAAAGCCAAGGAATGAAACCCCACCAGCCAGACTAAGAGCTAAAGGTAAAGCTCTTTCCATTGGCCAATCAGTAATCTCCTGAAGGATAGCAGAGACATCACCAAGCCC
>JABUBO010000186.1_pt1 | contig 18944 bp, 13 predicted proteins | sample 7240361 | NCBI WGS metagenome assembly JABUBO01 (sample SAMN07256346, study PRJNA390944) | subsurface metagenome | isolation source: Methane hydrate marine sediment | place: Pacific Ocean: Eastern North Pacific, ODP site
CGCGCGGCAGGCTGCGCCAGTCCTGCTTGTACCTGTCCGGCCAGGCCGTGGCGAAGTGCGGGATGCCGAAGTGTGCCATATTCACAAGGCAGGTCGAATCATCGATAATAAAACTGACCGGCACACGGTTCTGCGGATTGAGCACTGTGACACTGTCAGCCTGCGTTGGCCGTTCGCCTTTGTCTTGAGCCATCACAGTCCTGCTGCGGATAACAGAAGCGGCACCGGCGGCGGCCATCGCTGTTATCTTTACAAAATCACGTCGAGTTATTTGTTTTTGCTCATACATATCATATCCTCCCAAAGATTTAAAAACGATACACTATTTTGAAGAACGCTGCACGGACTTTTTCGCCGTCAACTTCATAATCGTTGAGCAGTAAGTACAGGTCGGTATTATCCTTCATCGGCCAGGAAAAGAGCATAGTCAGATTATGGCGGTCCTCTGAGGTTTGCTCGGCGGTGAACTTGATTCTTGCATTCCAGAGGAAATGATATTCTGTAACCGAGCGCCATAGCCAGATATCCTCATTTCCGTTTTCTTCTTTTACACGGTAGTTGCCTTCAAAGGTAGTAACCAGGCGTTCGGTAATTTTCATAGGTTTTTCCAGGGAATATTCTTTATAAGGTTCCTCTTCATATACGCCTTTTGCAAAGCCGACGGTGACCGAATCCCATACATCCACCTCCTCATTATATTCGACTCTGATTCGGTCGTACCAGTTCTGATAGGGGGCATGAAAACTATCGCCCCGTACGTACCAGAGCTCGATTTCATTTCGAAAACCTACCCCCGCTCCTTCTACGAAATCACGCAGATTAATATCATGGTCATTGTTTTCATAGATGTCAACTTCTGAAAACGCACCAATTGATTTAAAAATGCCTTGGTCAAAATACTCTCTATACCTCAGGTAGGAACCAGGGCCGCGGATGTCCCGCCTGGGGATGTAGCCCAGGTCAGGCCGAAAACCACGTGAAATGTCACGATAGGTCGCTTGCCACCAGAGAGGCCTGCCTCCTGTACTGAATGCTGTATATAGGCCGTACGCATCATGGTCGTTAATACCATCAGTTTCGATGCCCTTTGAATCTCTTAACCCCAAAAACTGTGCGGTAAACGAAGTTGTACTGTCAAAAAACAGGCGTGCATCTAATCCGCCGGTTATGTTCGTACCGTCCGAGCGGGCGGAGTTGGCCCAGATGCCGCCGATGTGGGAGCTTTCTCCTATGTTATAAATGAACCTGCCGACATTGTAGTTTCCAGTAAGTACTTTGTCATCCCGCTCGATTTCGCCCTGAACATCCAACAGCCCGAGTGCCCAATTTTCCCCCTGCCCGGTAATTTTTGCTCCAGCGTCAATGTCCATAAAACGTCTGCTGTAATAGATATTCAGCGGCGAGCCGAACAGCTCGTTGCCCTCACGGAAAAAAGGACGTCGCTCCCTGAGAAATCGCTCAGTGTCTCTGAGCTCAATAGTGTCGGGGTCGGCCTCGACCTGGCCGAAGTCGGGGAAGATGGTAAATGCGCTTGTTAACTCCGAATTTAACCGCATAGACATGTCCAAGCCTGTGGAAAGTTTGTTACTGTTATTGTTTAAATCCGAGGTGGCGCTTAAATAGGTTTCGTAAGCAGGTTTACGATTGACTTTAACTTTTGCAAGGTCCAGATTTGTCAGATGGCCGAATTCGTTCGGATATCGGGCCCGGCTATTGCGATAGCACCAATAACTTCTTTCCTGTATGCCTTTCTCACGCCGGTAGAAATTAAGGCCCCAGGTAGCTGCGTCTTTTCGGTCGAAGAGCATATTGCCAATCGGGATAGCCATTTCCGCAAACCAGCGGTCTTTCTCAACGGTACAGGCAACCGACCAGTCGCAGCCCCAGGTATCATCCTCACGATAATCGAAAAGCCCCATTCGCGCATCGAAGCGGGTTCCCAACGTATTCACGGCAAAAATATAAGCACATCGATGGTCGTGAAAGGTGTCAATCCGAGCAGTTACAGAGTCTTCCTCATGGAGCGATTGGTCATATTTTCGTTCGACGCCTACGATGCTATTAGGGTCAGGTTCCACACACTCAAAGGCGATGTATATATTCTCATCGTCATAGAGTACCCGTACAAACGTTTGTTCCTTGGCCGGTTGTTCGATTCTATAGTCGGTGAAATCCGTAGCCACATTCGCCTGTGACCAGCATTCCTCATCGATTTTTCCATCAATTACCGGAGGAGTGTCCGTGCGTACTGCTACCATAGAACGCGCTGGTCCTCTATCCTGCGCTGTGCCTGTGTTTGTTAGCAGTATCAGTGCCGGCAGGGCTATAAACAGTACCGTAGCGTGTTTCATAACGTTGTCTTTATTTCTTCAGCCCCACCGTATTATGAACGGGTGTTTCCCATATTGACTTTCAGTTGTATAACAAAGGGTAAAGCTTGTATTTTACTTGATTTGCATCTTTTATACAACCTTATGGACAGGATTTTCGTTTTATCCGCCGAGGCTTCCATCTGGGCTGCACAAATAACAAAAACAGTTGTTATTTGCCGATGCAGTAGAGATTCCGGGCGGTACGGATGAACAGGCGGCCGTCAGCAATGGCAATGGAAGACTGAATTGGACCTTCCTCTATTTTTGTCTGGAAGATAATCTTGAACTCACTGCCGCCTGCGGCGAGCACCACGATTTCGCCGGTTTCGTTGATACAGTAGAGTTTGCCATCTGCGCCTGTCAGTGAGGCGCGCCAGGGACCACGCCCGCCGATTTTGCCCTGCCAAATTTGCCGGCCGGTTTTCGGCTCAAGGCAGGTTACCACTTTTCCGTACCTGACGCCGTTCAGCACATACAGACGCTTCTGATAATAAAGAGGCGTGCTGGCATCGGGTGAGGGGCCGTCAAATTCCCAGACGATGCGGCCCTGAGATGGATTATTGGGATTGGGGGGTTGAAGAGCAAAGACGCCGCCGTGTTTATGTCGGGTGCCGAAAATCAGGCCCTCACCGGTTACAAGAGAAGGAATGATGCGCGAACCTCTGACTTTGGATGTTTGGTATTCAAAACGCCATAATTCTTTTCCGGTATCCGGGTCGTGCGCGGTGATAAAGTCGGCACCTGTATTGAGGATTTCGGCGCGTCCGTCACGAGCAAAGGGAATGGAAGTACTGTAGGTTTCCATACCCTCGTCGAATGCGTTGGTTGGTCGCTGTTGTTTCCAGAGGATTTTGCCTGTTTGTGGGTCAAGCGCCATCAGGTATGAATCGAGAGGCGCATCAGCGTCCGGCCGGCGATAAGGTTTGTTGCGGAGAACCGCAAGGATGAAGAGTTTGTTTTGGTAAAGCAGCGGGCTGGAACTATATCCGAACTTTAGGGCCAGATTACCGTATTCGGTTTCAATGTTACGCGACCATAGCTTGTTCCCTTTATAGTCGAGGCCGACAAGGTCACCAGTACCGTATAGAAAAAATACGTTGTTGCCATCGGTAACCGCAGATGGCGAGGCCATATTATTGCGGGGAAATCTGCGAGAATCCGACTCGACATGCTTTTCCCATAACTTTTTTCCGTCCCGGGCGTCGAAGCACAGTGCGACGAAATCGGGACTTGACTTGACCGTGGAACTAACGAACACCTTAGAGTTACAGATGACGGGAGTGGCGCCGCTGGGACCGGGAAGCGGGCTGACCCAGGCGATGCCTTTGGTTTGACTCCAGGAGCGGGGGAGGTTTTTTTCGTCAGTGGAGCCATTAAAAAACGGTCCGCGCTATTGAGGCCAATCAGTGGCCAAAAGCGGCGCAGACATCACCAATATTGTAACGATTGTCCAAAGTAAAATTTTCTTTTTTGTCATCTATTGTTTCTTTATGTAACCGGCCCATATCGCGGTCCCAGACTCGGCGCCAGCTTTTTGCCATATTCAAATAACGAGGTACGCTGCTCTTCAGAGAGCGGTTTGTATTTTTTTACAAACTCTACATTTTGTATGGCTTGTTCGACAGTGTAAGGGCCAACTACAGCTACACTGACTTTTTCAAGGTCAAGTGCATAGGCCATTGCATTAGGCAGATAAGCAGGTTCAGTGACACAGCCGATATGGCCGCTCCTGTGATTGCGGAAGCCTCCTTTGATGCCGGCATAGACCTTCATAGCCACGCAGCCGACGTTGCGTTTTCTCGCCTCTGGCAAAACCTTGCTCTCGAAATCATAGATGTTCCTGTCGGCGTAATTCATCACGCACATAATCACATCAATCTGGTCGGTCTTGAGCATACGGACGAAGTTGGGTGGTCTGTTATGGCCTGATATTCCAATGAAACGTATCTTGCCGGCTAACTTCTGTTTTATCAGATATTCGAGGACGCCATCCTTGGCCAGGACGCGGTCAAGATTTTTGCTGCCGATGCTGTGGATATGTACGAGGTCGAGGTGGTCGATTTTAAGCCGGCGCAATGATTCGCTCAGGGAACGTTCTGCTCTATCTGCATTATCGGTCGAGACCTTTGTTACGACAAACAGCTTGTCACGGTGTTTCGGAACCAGGTGACCGAGTATCTCCTCGGCGTTGCCGTATATCCTCGCTGTATCTATATAGTTCACGCCGCGGTCGATTGTTTCACCGAAGATTTTAATGCCCTCCTGGACATCAATGGGACCTTCACCCACCGGTGCCGTGCCGAGACCGAGGATGGAGACTTTCTGATTTGTTCGGCCAAGAACCCGTTTCTGCACTTCGCTGACCGGCTGAGCAGATGCCTGCCGGTGAATGGCGGCAAGGGCCAATCCGGCTCCGGCGCAGCCGGCCCTTTTCAGGAATTCGCGTCTGCCAATTGCCTCACCCTGTCGTGATAATTCGCTTGTGTTCAAAGGAACATTTTTTTTGCGAGTAATATCGTTTTTCATAATAGTTACTCCTTCTCGATATACTTTCTTTCGCAGCAAAATGCGTTTCTTACTTCTCCACGACAACTCTTTTCTGAGCTCCATTTTTCAAAACAAAGGAGTTTTTTGCAGCGGTAAGCTGGTTTCCAACCAGGAGAATGTCTTTTGTGGTTTTTCCCTTAAGTTCCAGAAAGCTCTCTGTTCCGGGAAATGCCCTGCATCCGTGGATAAAGGCATCTTGTACGTTTTCCATCCGGACGACAGGCTCATCCGCGAGCGGTTTTGTGGTTTTGATTCCATTGAGCTCGATATTTTTACAGTTCCTGATATCGAAAGCAGGCCCTTTGTTCGTGTTGACCTGCACGTTTTGCAGCTCAAGACCCACAGTGCTGTCACACAGTAATCCTACCTCGGTTGAGGCCACCACGTCGGTTATACGCAGTCCCTGTATTGGCATCTCTGGCAGGCCGAGGATTTTCGCCATACACGGGGACTTCTTGATAGTAAAATGGCTTATGGCAATGTCACGAAAGATTGGTGTCCGCTCTGAAACAGGCTCCGGGTCGGTCTTTGTGTAAAAAGTCGTGATGTAGATTGGCTCTCTGACGTTTTCGACTACAAAGTTGGAGAAGCGGATGTTTTCAACGACGCCGCCACGGCCCCGTGTGCTCTTGATGCGGACAGCACGGTCGGTTCCCACACAAACGATATTGCTGACGGTAACGTTGCGGACATCTCCTGACATTTCACTGCCGATGACTACGGCGCCGTGGCCTTTGTACATTACACAATTGGTAATAGTGACATTCTCCGTAGGTCTGCCTTTCTGCCTGCCCTCTTCATCGCGTCCGGATTTCAACGTGATGCAGTCGTCGCCTGTGTCGATAAAGCAGTTCGAGATTCGCACATTGCGGCAGGATTCGGGGTTCACGCCATCGGTGTTTGGGCCGGATTCGGGATTGATAATCGAAATACCGTCAACCACGAGGTTTTCACAACCAACCGGATGGACCGTCCATGAAGGAGAGTCAACGATGGTAACTCCCTGGAGCAGAACATTGCGGCAGCGATAGAGGTTAATCACCCGCGGCCGACCATAGGTAAGAATTTTTTCCCGGCCTTCTTTCCTGTTTTTATCTTTCCGCAATGCCTCCCACCACGGCCTGCCCTGACCGTTTAGAGTACCCCTGCCCGTCACGGCGATGTTTTCAAGGTCGATACCGGTAATCAGACTCGAACGTTTCGTGTCGTCTGACAGGATGCTCCAGCGTGGTTTAAACGGTGGAAAATCCTCGAAGTTGGTGCTCGCCAGCAGCGTTGCGCCTTCACTGATGTGCAGCGTTACGTTACTCTTGAGAAAGATTGCGCCCGACAGATACTTTCCTGCTGGAAAATGCACCGTACCGCCCCCCGCGGCCGCGCACATGTCCACGGTCTTCTGAATGGCCTCGGTGCATAAGATTTTCCCATTCCCCACTGCTCCATAATCGGCTACGTTAAAGAAAGGCGAAGTCTTGGCCGCGTGGGAGACAGATGCATCCGAAAAAAGAATAAATCCAGCAAGAAGAGCTGATAAGATTGAGGTAAAGGATTTTCTCATGGCTGCTCTTTCCTTATAATGTCCATCGCTTACTTTGCTTCAATCAACAACACCCAGTCATTACGGTCAAAAGTCTTAAAAGTCTGTGGGGATTTTTCGAGCTTACCGGCGTCGAGCCAGCCGCCGGTGCGGGGGTGATACCAGCGAGCAGTTGCGTTTTTGTTGAGCGAATCGGTTTTTAGAGTGACGGAGCCGCCTTCGGGAAGATAGACTACCGCCAGGTCCCCTTCTTTTGATTTTGCGGCCGCTATGAATTTGGAGGTATCTTCTTTCCCTGGTTGTTCGGTGAGAATTTCCGGTGCAGGGACCAGCCGCCACCATTCGATTGACTTGAAGAATTGGTGCAGATATTTCATACTCAATGCGCCGGGAAGGTCCTTTGCGATGTGCCAGGGTGAGCCAAGACCAGTGCTGATGTGGTCAGCGGGGGCTTGTACCTTTGTATGCCAGCCCCAGATTCCCTGACCGCCGTAGGTTACTCCCGCCGTGGGAGAAACCAGCAAGCTCCAATAAGCGGCGCGACGGACAGAATGGTCGTTATGGGCTTTTCGATAGGTGTAGCCGTTGTGAGCTTCGTAGTTGGGTTCGATATTGATAACGGGCAGGTTGGGTTTGTTGCTCCATTCGGAGCTTGGAGGACCCTGATTTAGCCAGCGGAAGGTTTTTTCGTCATCACCGTGTCCGCTCTGGTAACCGATGAAACTGAACCACGGCTCATTGCGAAATTCCTTGCCGACCCAGCTTCTTCCCCTGACGTGCATTGTCGCCAGGCGATGCTGGTCTTTGTTAAATACCGCACGACCGACTTTCTTCCAGGTTTCAGTGTTTTCTCCACTGTAATTACCGTCACCACCGAGGAACCAGATTACCTGATGGGCGCCGTATCTGGCTATCATGTATTCGGCCAACACGATTTTCTGGTCTTCGGGCAAATAATAGCCTGGATTGTCATTGCCCCGAATCGCCCAGAGCAGGACGGGTACGGCAAGAAGCCCTGCGTCATTAATCGCGTCCATGTATTTGTCCAATCGCTGAAAATATGGAGGATTGACGGCGATTTTGTCCTTGCCCAAAAAAGTGGGATTTCCCTCCGCGTCTGTTTTGGTCATACGCCATTGGGTCATTACAAACTGGATTGCAGTAAATTCTTTCCAGACGCGGTCTTTGAGGAAGATGTTCCAATCATTCAGGTCCGAAAGGGCCGGACCGCACCAGACGGTATCGGCCAGCCAGAAAAAAGGAGTACCATCAGCGTGCTCGAAGTATCGCCGATTGTCAGAAAGACGCAATTCTCCATACCGGTAAAGCGGAAGAACACCACGGTATTTTTCACATTCAAACGAGCCGGTTTGGTCGTGAAGTCCTTTATTATTTGTGTCCGAGCATATTGTTTTATATGTCCACTTGCCCGGTTCATCCGGCGAAAAGCGTACATGCCATACACGGTTTCCGTCCCAGAAGGCGAGAAACATTCTTTTGTTTCCGCTCGGCGAAGTAAATTCTGCCGTTACCTTAACGTCCTGTACCGGATTATTATAATCCTTTGAACTTTGAAACGTGTCCTCGAAACGGGTCCATTGTTCTGCAATACTATTTGCGGCCAGTGCTGAAGTGTTACAAGAGAGAGTAAGAACAAATCCAACAACGAGAGCGAACAAAAAAGAATTGGTGCGTTTCATTATCGGCCCCTTAGATTAAATCAGTTTATTTTCCGGATTATTTTACTGCATAAAGTTTCTTCATTGTAGCAATGTATAGCACGCCGTTGGCGGCGACAGGTGAGCCGTGCATGGGGCTGTCTAACTTAATCGAGCTGAGAATCTTCTTGTCTCTGTCGGCGGCAAACACCCAGAAATTACCACGCCGATTGCCGATATAGACTTTTCCATCGGCCACAAGTGTTGAGGCCCAAATTTCGTCCCCTGTATCATGGGTCCAGTAAGGTTTTCCGGTCTTGGCATCTACACAGTGTATATATCCCCCACAATCAGCAACAAAAACCAGGTCATCGTGGACGGACGGCGTCGAACAGCAATGATTGTTGAGCTCGTATGACCAAAGCTCGCAGGAATTCGTGACGTCGCCGGTTCTGGTCGCATCAATGCACTTCAACCAGGCCTGGTGTTTGCCCCACCAGATGTCACCTCCAAATGTTACATACACCCGAGAATCGTGGAAAACCGGCATACTCTTAATATTACTTGGACTTTCCTGGCGATTTCTAAGGTATTTGTGTATGTTTTCTTTCGGAGCGGTAGGGTCACAATCGAACTGCCAGATATTTTTCAGATTCTGTACTACCGGCGCCTCCGGTGCAGACAGCAATGTCTCGAAGGCATAGCAGACACCATCGCCGCCACCAAAGAATACCAGTGGCCGACCATTTACCCGGCCCATAGCGGGTGATGACCAGGTGCAATGGAAAATCCGGGTACTAATCTTCTCATTTTCCTGAGCTACCAGCCGCCCTGTTGTTTTGTCAAGCACAATCAGGCTCGGAGCATCGGGAGCGGCAATACCTTCGTGTTTGCTGTTAAGGCCATTGCTCGTGTTGACGTATAAGTACCGGCCGTGCAGGAGAATCGAGCTGTTTGCCGCATCATGTTGGTGAATCCCTACCTCGGCGAGCATGTCGAACAGCCAAATGATGTCGGCGTCTGTTTCTGTTACTTCCAGAGGCTCGGCATTTTGCGGTGTCATGTGCCGACCTTCGTCCTGGTATGGCCCATCGTTGCCGTCGGTCAGGCCGTTGAGGTCGAGACACATTACCTCGCCGCGATTGCTCACGATATAAACTCTGTTGCCTTCGACAGTAGCCGGTGAGCATATACCTGAGCGTGGCCAGTCCCGATATAAGGCGGGTATTAGTTTGGGCACGACGAGCTGCCAGCAAAGGCTGCCGTCTTTTTCATCTAAGCACAATAATACGCCGCGGTCTCCCTTTTTCCGAGGGTCTCGCGGCCTGTCGTTGTTCGTGCCAATCAGCACCCTGCCGCCGCTCACTACCGGCGTCGAGTAGGTTTCTGTACCAAGATCGGCCACCCATTTTATGTTTTTGCCGGTGGCCGGGTCAAAGGTATCAGGCAGGCCGGTTTCGCCCGAGACCATGTTTCGGGAATACATCTGGCCCCACTGCGGCTGGTCAGCCGCATAAACAGCAGAAATGACGATTAGGCTAAAGATTAAGGTGAGGATTAACAACTTAGATAGTATTTTTTCTTTCAACATAGCTTATTACCATCGTATCGTTTTATGTTAATTATGGGTAGGTAGGAGACACAAAATATCACCGACCGAAATAATAATAACTTAACCGAAGCTGTAATGGAAGTATTAAATGTAAAACGCTTTTGAATGATTCGTTCCGTTCTCTGTCATCCGGCAGTTACCACCTGATGGGCAACCAGACGGTCATCTTCGGCTCCTGGCGATTGTTCCATGTGTAGTACGGAATCATTGTGATGTCTATGTGACGCGGTTTGATAGCGTTTATTTCCTGGTAGCCGCCGATATCTTTTGCTGTGGTTTTATCAATGAAAATAGCTTTTGTCTTCAATACAGTTACACCACCGAGCAGGTCGGGCTCATGTTGAACCTTCCATTTCGCATTTGCGGCAAGGCAGATATCTTCAAACCGAACCTCTTGCGGCACGTCGATAGACTCAAGGCAATAAACGACCGGGCCACGCATTACCGCGACCTGGTTGCGGGTCTGCTCCACTCACGGGTCGGCTGTAATCATTCTGACCGGCATAGGAAGGTCCAGCTCGATGACGTCACCGGCAGCCCACTTTCGTTCAATCGCCGTGTATGATGCCGGCTCGTACCGGAAGATGTCAGTTGGTTTATGGTTAATTTTCAAGTTCCCGGTCACCGGTAACAGAGTAGATGTAACAGGCGCTCTCAAGCCACTTGTAAACCTAGGCATCCTGCCAATGAGTCCCCCTCGAACTTACCCCTTTTGATACCTGCGGCAATTCTCAGGTTTTGTATGGCGTGTCCCTTCTCCGGGTTCGATGCCAGCTCCCACAGCCGCGGGAGTGTAACATCGCATGTCTGGGCAAACCGCTCCGCCCAGAAACCCTCAGTCCAGCGAACAGCTCTCAAGTCAACGCTCATTAGTTTGGCATACGGGCTGTCCTGGTTCTTGATGATGCCGTAGTCGCGCTTGACCGTCTCAGCGTGCGACAGTGCGGTGCTCAGCAGAACAGCAATTGAAACAATCGCAAGTCTTATTGATAACCTGCTAATTTTCCGGCTCCATTACCACTCCCAAACGTTTTTTATTTCGGCTTCAAGCGCTTTTCGTACTTTTCTGAAATCTCGTTTATCGGCGAGGTTTTCTTTTTCAGTCCAGCCGTCCGCCATTTTGTATAATTCCGGCGGTCGTGATTCATTCAATATCAGCTTCCACTGGCTCGTGCGCGCCATAGCTGTTTTGTTCTCGGCCTTCCATGTAATATCTTCTACGCGGGTATGGAACGGGACATCGCTATCAGGCTCATAAGCCGGTTCGGGGTCATCAAAATAATTCGGCGGTAAATCGCTATAGGCCGCGGATGCAAAGACGGTGAAATCTTTTTCTTTTTTCGATTCACCCTGCAAAAAGGATTTTAATGACCTTCCGGGAAGTTCGCCGCTAACTTTACCGCCGGTCAAATCCGCTAACGTGGGAAATAAGTCAACGCCTTGTGCCATATTTTTTATGCGAATGCCACGTTTTACCAGTCCCGGAGCATACCATATCATCGGAACGTGCAGCAGCGCATCATAGAGAAACATACCTTTTCGAACCATACGATACTCACCCATAAAATCGCCGTGGTCCGAAGTAAAAACGACGATTGTATTTTCAACGAGTCCTTTGTTTCTTAAAGTTTCTAAAATCCTGCCCACCTGGTAATCCACACCCCATTCTATCGCAGCATAATAATATCTCATTGTCTCGGTCAGGTCCGTATCTTTTATACGGTCGTAATGGAGGGCTCGACATTGTTCATCCAGCCTGGCGCTTAACTTTTTGGGGTGCACAAACGGTGGAAGGAGCATCTCTTTGCCGGAATATTTGCTTGTATATTCCGAAGGCGCCATATAAGGGGGATGCGGGTCGAAATAGCTGATGTGAAGAAAAAACGGCTCATTCTTTTTTGTGCTGTTTATGAACCTTATAGCATCATCTGTGTTCATCCGCGGATGACACTTTTCTTCGGGCCATAAGGTGTCACTATGCCAATACGGCGGAACAAATTTACTATAAGCCCTGAAAGGTTCCCGTGCCCGAATCACACACAAATCCAAGCTCCCAAGAATTTTTTTTGAGTATGTGTGATTTTTGCCGACCCATCCTACGCGGTAGCCGCGCCGGTGAAAATGACCTAACATAGAGCCGGAAAGCGAGTCTATAAATTTTCCGCTTTGATTCGTAAGTTTGCCGTGCTGATGCGGATATAGTCCATTAAATAAAGTGACCCTTGACGGAGCGCAAACGGAATTATTAACAAAATAGTTTTCACATAATGCTCCTGCCGCCGCCATCTTATCTAAATTAGGGGTGCGAGCATTTGGATGTCCAAGGCAGCTCAGGGCATCGCCGCGCATTTGGTCACAAATGATAAAGACGACATTTGGTGGTGAGTCGGAGTTTCTTCCCTTCAGGATTGACGAAGCGGTGAACGCCGCTAAGGCGGCCGCCGACGTTTTTGCCGTTTTCTTCAGGAAATCGCGTCGATTGAGAGTATCGCCCATACTTAATCTCCTTATAGCGTTCAAGTCTTTGTCAATGTTACTCGAGAATTATATATTCCTGCAATTGCTTTATTGATGGTCGATGTCAGGGCTACGCGCGGTTTATCTATTGATATAGTGCAGTCCGGTTGAAACAGGCGGTTCTACTTCCATTTGCATTTGCGATTTGTTAGGCGATGCTCGCCGTGGCAGTCGGTACAATATTTTTCCTTGATAGTGTTGGCGAAGAGAGGCTTGTGTTGTTCGGTGTTGATTTTGTCCCTTGGATGACAGCCTATACAGAACGGATTAATCTTTGTCCGAGGATACATTATGTCCGGCGCTGTACCGTTTCCGCCTGAGGCCCAGGATTCATCTGCGATGTGCTCGTCGGATTCACCATGACAATTCGCACAGCCCATGTTCACCCGTGCATGAGTAACGGCGATATCCTCATCCATGTAATTAATGTGGCAGACAAAGCATCGGCTGTTGTCGGCCATCGAATCCGTGGACGAGTCTTCGTCCGGGCCATCATAAAGTAACAATAGTGGTTCATCTTCAAGCAGCAGAGGTTCATCATCTGTTTCTGCTTCCGGGGCTGCCACATTTTCCGGGCCGGCTGCCGGTTCCGGGTTTGCCTGCTTTTTTTGTGCAGACTTTACTTGCTCGCAACCTGTTCCGACAACAGCCACTGCCGCCAGAATAAACGTCAAGAAATAGTATTTCATACCTTCTATCCCTGTATTTATTTAAACGGCAAGGTGGGTACTATTGCTTTCCCTCATCACGAACTGTTAATTGGACGAACATTACCAATTAGACGTACTCCCAGTTCTTGAGCCACTGATAGTTAGCCGGCAGTTTCGCCCATGCCTGTTTGTTGGCATTTTGCAGTTCAGCGGTTTCCCTGACGTCAAGTTCGCGGCGCTCCATCACGGCCTTTGCGACGTTATCGACGTAATGGATGCTGTTCATTCCTGGGATTGGGATTACGGTGTTGGTGTGCAGAATGTATCGAATGGCCAAACGTGCGCGTCGGTCCTTTTCTCTCTGGTCGCCTCTGCTGAACAGTGAGCCGGCTGCAAAAGGCTTGATGCCGAAAGCGCCGACGTCCTGCTTCTTGAGGGCTTCGAAGACACTGTCCTTCGGGGCTTTCTTGCTCATCGTAGTAAAGGGGAAGCAGATACAATCAATTTGCGGGAAATACTCAATCATAAACTTAATCCATCTGCGGTCGTGGGTTGAGAAGCCGATGAAACGGGCCTTGCCCTGCTTTTTGGCTTTTTCGAGTGCGCCGACGAACTCACAGGCCGTATTGAAGGTGTGTCTTCCGCCCGGTTCGTAGCAGGTGATACGCCATAAATCGGTGTATTCCTGGTTCGATTCTTTCAGCAATCCATCTAAGACTTCCATCAGCTTCTTGGTGGTGCGGAACTCCTTCTCGCGCACCTCGTGCCCGCAATGGGAAAGTGCCAGATACATCTTGTCGCGGCGTCCTTTGAGGGCCTTGGCATCTCTGATGACCTCGCCCCTGGTGCATGCGTCGATGTAGTTTATGCCAATGTCGATACAGCGGCTGACAATTTCATTGCGTTCGGCCTGGTTGCTCCGGGAGTGCCCACCAAGGCAGACGGCCGAGACCATAAGATTGGTCTTGCCCTGCCGGCGATATTCCATATTCGGATTATAATTGAGAATCTTGGATGTGTTGACGGCCTTGGCATTTTGGCCAATGGCACCGAGGCCGGCAGCTACACCCGCTGCGGCCATCGCACTATCGCGCATAAACTGGCGCCGAGAAACTTTAATATTGTCCATTGTTTGTCTCCTATGAATACGTAATGTAGTCTAATTTTTCTGCGATTTAGGTAATGGGCGATTACTTTGCAATTTAAACAGGGCGTCTATCTCGTCCTCCGAAAGAGCACGGTCGTAGATACGGACATCGTCGATGAGGCCTTGGAATTTTCTGCCAATCCTGACATCCAAATCGCTGCCTGTGTCGATTGGCCAGAGGTCTAAAAGACCAATGTCATGGATTTCCGCCGGCTCACCATCCTTATAAAGTTTGACATCGTCATGGAGATTCGGCAGTTCGGCCTCCTCCACCACCGCCGCTACATGATGCCATTCATCATCATCGGTCTCCTCGTTAATATAGAGATACCCGCCGTTTGGTATTACACCTATACGGCCCCTGACAAATCCGAATGTAAACATCTTACCGTAATCATCCAGGCCCCACGATAGGATTTCGCCATTTGACTCTGTTGTTTTTATCCAGGCTGCCACGGTTCGAGGTCGCGTGCCGGTAACGCCTTTGTATTTGGTTATCTGTACGTAACCATCGCCACGACCGAACTTCAGGGCCTTTCCTACCCGGCCTGAGGCGGAATCTTTCTCGAATGACATATTTTCCTTGAGGGCACCTTTTCGGTTGTGCTTGGAAGAATCTGCAGCGGTTTTGCCTGATACCTCATCGAGCTTCCACCAGCCGGCAAGATTCGGGTCCGTGTCAAGAGTCATTGGCTTGTCTTTGGCCTGGGTAATAGTACCCAACACCAGGCAAAGTACTAATGCTAAAATAAAAGAAATTAGAAAATCTGGTCTTTTGAACATGATACCTCTCCTAAATTTCATATTTCCCTATTTGAACCTGCTTAGCTTTGTCGCTGTGATTTAATTTTAATTTAGTCAGTGTATCAAATTTATCTCGGAAATCCAACTGCTATGGCTTTTTTTCACATTTTTTATTCAAGCGAAGCTATAGGTCAACGCCGGCCCCCACATTCCTTTGAAAAAATTTTTCTTGACGAGAAGGTAACTGATCTGATATAAATATAGTTGTTATGGTCTATGGTTTTTTAGCTTCTGAGGTACGGAATATCAAGTAAAGGAGGAGTTTTTTGTATTATGCGAGGCACAGGGTTGGAATAGAAGCTTTGTGCTGCATAGTTCAGATTTCTACAATTCAATTAACAACCTATATTATTTAATTTCGAAGGAGGACTATTATGTGTAGAAAGATGCTTTATTTATTCCTGGCGCTCGTTTTTTGGCTGGCGCTATCGGCCCACGCCCAGAATATCGTCTGGCTCTCGGAGACGAATGCGGATGCCGATCTTGTCTATTTTGACCAGGGTTGGATCGACCTTCTTGAGGATGCAGGGTACACCGTTGATTTCCAGCCAGGCGAATGGATGACCCTCGACGCCGACAATTTAGCGATTCTTGAGTCGGCGGACCTTATTATTGCAAGCCGCAATAGTAACAGCGGTAATTATGCTACAGATGCAGCGGAGATAACACAGTGGAACTCTGTTCCTACACCAATGTTAATGATGACTGCGTACTGGCCCAGGAGTAACCGCTTGCTATGGATAAACAGCACAACCATAGAAGAGTATTCTCCTGAAGCAATGCTACAGGTAGTAGATAGCACCCATCCGGTGTTTAAGGGCATAACACCTGTTGATGGTCTGGTGGATGTCATTGATGAAACCGTAAACAATGGCGAAAATTCTTTTATTATTACCAACGATGTCGGAAATGGAATTTTGATCGCCCAAAGAGCAGACAATGAAGCTGTATGGGTCGCTGAGTGGTTACCTGGCATAGAGTTTTACAATGGAGCGGCTCAGATACCCGCAGAAAGGAGGATGCTGTTTCTTGCCGGTGGCGGGGGAGGCCAGGAAGCCGGCTCATTTAACCTCACCGAGGATGGTATCAAGATGTTCTTCAATGTGGTCGATTATATGATCGGTGCTGAGCCCCGATTAAAAGCCTTCGTGCCGAAGCCATCTAATGGTCAGAAAGATATATCACTCGAACCGGTTCTTAGCTGGAGGGCTGGAAGCCTTGCTGAGACTCATAATGTGTACTTTGGAAAAGTTTTAGATGATGTCAACGAAGCTGGCATAACCGATATGCGGGGCGTACTTGTCAGTCAAAACCAGAACGATACTACTTATAATCCCGGCCTTCTCGAATTCGGCCAAAGGTATTACTGGCGGGTCGATGAAGTCAATGCTCCGCCCGAGGCCACAGTCTATAAAGGCGATACCTGGAGCTTCAAGGTAATAAACTATCATGTCGTGGACGATTTCGAGGACTACAACGACTACTCTCCCGACATGATATTCGAAACTTGGATAGACGGATGGGGGGTCGAGACAAACGGTGCCGTTATAGGTCATGACGCAGATTTTTCCAAGGGAGAGCATATTGTTGAGACTACGATTGTCCACAGCGGTGAACAGTCGATGCCATTTTATTACGACAATAATATGAAATATTCGCAAGCACAGATGACATTAACTTCGGGGAGTGACTGGACCAGGGATGGCGTTACAACGTTGTCGCTGTGGCACAGTGGTTATATGGGTGAGGTGGGCAGCTTCACAGAAGACCCGGCAGGCACCTATACGGTGACCGCTACCGGCGCAGATATCTGGGACACCTCCGATGAGTTCCACTTCGCTTTCAAGGAGCTTACCAGCGCCGGCTCGATTATAGTAAAGGTCGAGAGCGTCGAGCAGACGGACCCATGGGCCAAGGCCGGTGTGATGATTCGCGATACGCTTGATGCGGATTCCGTCCATGCAATGGTGGTGGTTACACCTACTCAGGGTGTTTCCTTTCAGCGTCGCAGAACGGTGGGCGCTGCGAGCATCGGGACGGATATAGCCGGGATCGCTGCGCCGCAGTGGGTGAAAATAGAACGCAACGTTGGCGGCATCGTAACGGCCTCATATTCAGCTGACGGCAGCTCGTGGACACAGGTTGGCACCGAGGGCGTCAACATGAATATTCCTATGTATATAGGTCTGGCAGTGACCTCACATAACACCAGCGAGGTCTGTGAGGCCAAGTTCTCTAATGTTAGTATCACCGGTACGGTCTCCGGACAGTGGACGAACCAGGATCTCGGGATAATCAGCAACACTGCTGAGCCGATGTACGTGGTTCTCAATGGCAGTGCTGTGGTCCCTCACGACAATCCGAATGCAGCGTTGATAACTGAGTGGACGGAATGGAATATCGACCTGCAGAAGTTTGCAGACCAGGGCGTGGACCTTGCCAATGTCGAGACGATTGGTATTGGTTTTGGCGACAGGGATCCCGATGTTTCGGGACAGCCTGGCGGTTCGGGTATAGCGTACATTGACGACATTCGGCTGTATCTTCCCCGGCTGGTTGAGTGACCAATGCTTGTTACAGTTGAAAACCCAAGTTTTTAGCTGCCCGGAACAGACAAAATTGAGATAGACTCGGGCAATGTTCCAGGTTGAACACAGAGCGAGGATACCTCGGCAGCCGTGGCAAACGGCTGGGGCCCCACCGACGGTGAGTGGACCGCCTATATGGGCACCGGTGACGTAATTTCCCAGCTCACTGTTCATATTATCCAGGCCGGAGAGGTATATAGCCTAACATTTGATGCAAAGGAAACCGCGGGCGGTCATATCCTTTTAGGGAAACTATATGCCGACGTCGGAGCAAAACGGGTAGTACTTGCGTCGGCTTTGTCTTCGTCTTTATAAGTCCTGCATAATTAGGCTTTTTACTCCTTCAAGCTTGAATATATGACTTGTCATTCCTGCGAAAGCGGAGCAGGGATGACAACGCCATAAACAATGTTGCTGATTAAAAAACTACAGTTGAGAAAAAACCCACCTACAAACGGCAGATACATCCGAAGAATGCTTTGAGTTCACTGAAGGGGTTGTAAAACAAAACAGGATTTGTTATATTACTTGTCTGTTTATGAATATAACAATTGTTTGGTTGAGATGAAAAGGAGATGAATATGAACAAGTCAAGAAATTCAATTAAGCTTTGGGTGTTGGTGTTCGTGGTATTGACCTGCCTGCTGGGCAGAATGGTGAACGCCAAATCCAGCGTTGTTTTCAAAGGCGACAAAGGCCCGGGCCAGGGCAAGCACATTGTCTTTGTCATCGGCGACGAGGAATACCGCTCGGAAGATTTGATGCCCCAGCTCGCCAAGATTTTAGCTGTGCACCACGGCTTTAAGTGCACAGTGCTTTTTGCCATCAATAAGGAAACCGGAGAGATTGACCCGCAGACGCTTGATGATATCCCCGGCCTCAAGGTTCTCAATAAAGCCGACCTGATGGTGATGTTTTTGCGTTTCCGTGAGTTACCTGATGAGCAGATGAAATACATTATTGATTATACTAACTCCGGTAGGCCCATTGTAGGATTAAGAACATCAACGCACGCTTTCAATTACACTAAAAACAAAAACAGTCCCTATGCCAAATACAGCTTTCGAGACAAGGAATTTGACGGTGGATATGGAAGACAGGTTTTTGGTGAGACGTGGATTAACCATTATGGACGTCACCAGAGTGAAAGTACACGCGGACTCATCGCAAAAGGCATGGAAAGTCATCCCATAGTCAAAGGCATTGAAGATATCTGGGGCCCGTCCGATGTCTATGGCCTAACAACACTGACCGGTGACAGCAAGCCGCTGATTATGGGTCAGGTACTTTCAGGTATGGACCCGAAAGATAAACCTAATCCGGATAAGAAACTCGTGCCGGTGGCCTGGACCAAGACTTATACGGGCGAAAAAGGAAAAACTGCCCGTATCTTCACTACCACAATGGGGCACGGAGGCGACCTTAAGAACGAAGGTTTCCGCCGTCTTCTTGTGAACGCCTGCTACTGGGCGATGGGAATGGAAGATAAAATCCCGGCCAAAAGCAAGGTTA
>JABUBO010000187.1_pt1 | contig 18871 bp, 19 predicted proteins | sample 7240361 | NCBI WGS metagenome assembly JABUBO01 (sample SAMN07256346, study PRJNA390944) | subsurface metagenome | isolation source: Methane hydrate marine sediment | place: Pacific Ocean: Eastern North Pacific, ODP site
AGTTTTCATGAGTTTTACTCTGGAGTTATTTGATACACCTGAAATCCCAGCAATTCTTAAAGAGATAAAAAGGGTACTAAAATCAAAAGGAGGGCTTGGTGTTGTTAGTATGTCAAAAGAAGATGGAGAATTTAGGTTGTTAAAGGCATATGAATGGGTTCATAAAAATTTTCCTGCGATGGTTGATTGTAGACCAATATATGTTGAAAAATCAATAAGAGATGCTGGGTATTCTATAAAGAGTAAGGAAAAAATAAAGTTATTTGGCTTGCCTGGAGAGATTGTTGTTGCAAAACCATAAAAGGCGAGCCTCAGACAACTTTACATACCTGTAAAACGTCGTATTTCTAACCCAAAGACCCACGAGCCAATAAGTTTCGATAAGTCCGTAAATAGCCCTTGAAAAACCAGTCCACACCAGATCCCTCCAAACAGATTGACAAACACTGACCTTTATTTTACTCTTCCAAGAGCGGATGCCATTAGCGAGTTTTCAAATAAGTGGTAAGTAGGTTCGGATATCACTTGTTATCGGAAAATGCAGCTTTTAACGGCCGTTCTCCAAAAATATTTAAGTCAATTGAAATTTACCTAAATAGTGACGTATAAACCATGAAAATCAAAAAATCTCTAAAAAACTTGTTTCAATTTAGATGGGAACCAACAAAAGATACTGCAATAGCGTTTATCTTAGGTTTTTTGGTAATTGCAGCCAGCATTGGATTACTTCTCCTTTCCTTCGATACCATCACAGGTAAAATCGGATTCTATGTTTTGCGTGATTTTATTATGATATTCGTTCTTGGGTTTGCCATTCCTTTATACTATGTTCTGATCATCAAAAAACAAGGTCCCAGTGAGTTTGGAATAACTAAGAAGAAATGGCTTGTTAGCTTAATTGTTGGTATAATCCTTGCGGTTCTATTACTATTTCAATTTATTAGTGAAGCCGGAACAGCGGGTCAAAGAGTGTTTTTAAATTCACAGATAATTGGTCCTATTTTTTATCTGATGGTAGCGGGTATTTTTGAAGTACTATTTTTCCACGCTTTTCTGCGTCAAAGATTTGAGAATGCATTTGGCATAATACCCGGCATTCTCTTGGCAGCCTTATTTTACACTTTTCATCATATTGGCTTACAACCGGAATTTGTGAAATTGTTTTTTGTAGGGATCATATTTGCCTCTCTCTTTAGGATTACAAGAAATATCCTTACTATTTACCCGTTCTTTTGGGGAGTAGGTGGCTGTTGGGATGTACTGGTTAAATATGGCGCAGCACAAAACGTATACCATGATCCTTGGATTAGAGGTGTCGTCATTCTAATGTTTATGGTTATTTTTATGGTTTATTTAAGATGGAAGTTGAGAAAAGCTTGAAAATTGGTATCGAGTCCGCCCCGCTGTTTCACGCCATACCTTCTGAGTCAACTGCATCAAAAAACGAATCGACCAGAGTCCTCCGAATTGACAAATGCTGAGATTTACCTTAACTTATTCCGAGAGGATGCTATTAGACAGTTTTCATACAAGTGGTAGGTTTGCATATAACAAGATTAGCTGAAATACTTATTCAGGAGGGACACAGATATTTAGAACTAATCTCCAAAATATTGCAGGTAAATATTTGTCTATTTCTGTTTTCCAAGATAAATGGAAAAAAGACCAGAAAATAGGAGGAGGTTACTACTATGCATTAACGTACCCTTCTATCCTCTCCTTTTTCAAAGAACATCCGCCCTTATCCGATGCTTTAGATCTAAAGGTGGCTTTCGTCTTTTCATGGAACCCAAAAATTTGTGAGGTAACTCCAACCCGATTCGAACAAGCGAAACGTGAATTGGCCGCCCTGGAACCTACTAGGAAAAACCTTAATACTAAAGACATTTCAAATATTGATATAAACAAGGTCATTCGTAAACTTTGGGGTCCGGTAAAAAGGGCTACTTCTTCCAGGGACTCGACTCCCGGAGTGAGTGTCACAAAATTCTTACATTTTAGTTTTCCTCATATCTTTCCGATGGTTGATTTGAATACGATGAAGAATCTTGGAGGCACAACTGTCAACCGGAAGTGGCACTCTCTTTTCCTTTCAGAATGGAAGGATTTGTATAAGCACTCGAAGGTATCTTTCGAGCAAATCTCCAATGCCGTCAATATGCCAGTGGCACGGGTGCTAGATATAATGATTTTTACTCCACGGTAGCATGTTTAGTATGAGTACTCCAGCTAACAGCCTATTTGCAGTTCACCGTTCGGGCTCATCCAAATATCTCGACAACTTCTTTTACCCTTGAACGTTAATTCTTTAAATCCAAATACCTACCAGCCAATAGGTTTAGATGATGGGTTCGGCAGGAGATTGATGGGGTTGTTAACTGACTAGCTTGACAAATTGGTGGAAGTGTGGCTGGACTTTAGGAAGTTTTGCAGGAGAGAGGTTGATTAATAACTCTCTTTCGTTAAATTAAGCCTTAGAGCAGAGACCTCCTGGAGAATAACAGGCATTTGCGGATGAAAGCCTTCAGGCCACGTTGCCTTTCAAGACAGGTTGAGCCGTTTTACCTTGAGGCTCTGCTCCTTTTTCCAATTATCCCTGAGTTGTTTGTCCTCTTGTCCCTCATAGAAGCAGTCCCCACCAGATTGACAAATGCTGAGATTTAGCTTAGGCTGCGTCGAAGTGCACGGCAAAACTTTACAAAAAAGGAATTTCCCATACAATTGAGCGAGAGGGTAGGTGGCAGCATCAGAAAGAGAGGCAACGAGAGGAGTCAAAGTGTGTGAGTTTTGTACCAAACATGGTGAAGGAAAGAAATGGTATCTCCAGATGAAAAACTATGCGGACGAATTACTCCATCAGGAACTCTCTTCTACCCAGAAGAGCATCGTTAAAGTGAAGACTCGCTCCGAATGGCTGGGCCGCTACTTTGAGACCTTTGTGATGCCGGCGATTACCGGCGTGCCCAAGAAGGGAGACGACCTACTAGGTGTACCGGTAGCTACCAAATCTCCCGAAGTTCATCTTAGCGAGGACGAGATCCTGAGACGTCGGAAAGTCGCGCAGTTTGCTCAGGTACTCCCGATTGAGGACGTTGAAGAAGTGATAGGCATGGTGGACTCTATCACGAGGATGCCCTGTGGATGTCGGTTCATTTCCACAGGAAAGACAGACAAACGATATTGTTTCGGTCTCGGGGTAGACAAATGGGGTATACTAGGTAGGTTTCCTGATGCCGCATCATCCTTGGAGATCCTTGACAAGGAAGAGGCCAAAAGGATCTTTCGCAAATACGATAAGGAAGGCCTGATACACACTATTTGGACCGGTGTAACCCCTTACGCTATTGAGATATGTAACTGTGATCGTGATTGTAGGCCCTACAAGGAGTACATTGAGAAGGGAGGCGCTCCTCGGTTCTTCCGAGCAGAATACGTCTGCAAAGTAGATTGGGATCTCTGCAAGGGGTGCAAGTCTTGCATCAGTCAATGTCAATTCGGCGCAAAATTCTACTCGTCTGTACTTTCCAAGGTCCATATCGACCCCACCAAGTGTTTTGGATGCGGCGTGTGCAGGTCAGTCTGTCCAAACCAAGCGATTACGCTTGTTCCAAGGTAAGAACATCCTGAGGCTACAAATCTTTGGTTAAGGAAGACAGTGAGGTGAATCCTTCCACTGAAAGCTGATTCGCCGTGTGGAACCGGCCATCAATTTCGTCCAATGGCGCCTGACCGGCCTGGCCCCATGCCCCCTGCGTCTTCAAACCACCGTCACGTGGACCAACACGTGATTGACAAAGTGCGTTCAGTAATCGTGGAAATTAATCCCACTATTCTAAACACTCACCAGAGCCCTCCAAACAGATTGACAATGACTGGGATTTGCCTTAACCTGTCTCCTGAGGACGCCGTCAGAGAATTTTTGGGTATGTTGTAATGTAGGTAGATGCCCACAACAGTCTATGATTGTACACCGTGAGGTATCTTTTGGGTTACTTGGGCTAAAGTAAAGACGAGTTCGTATATAACCAGATAAGCAAAATGGTAGCCTGGTCAAAAAGGGAGAAGAACGATGGCTACAGAGGAACTGTATGCAAAGAGCTATGAGGATCTGATCCGCTTGGTGCGGGTCGCTAGGGGCTTAGAGGCAGGAGGATACTACAACGCTGCCAAACTCTTCTGGGCAACGGCGTTCTGCCAAGAGCTCCGCGCCAGCAATGAGCAAGGTCTACCCCTCGAAGCCGATGACCTTGACCGCGAGATACAAACTGCCATTGATACCCTGGCGACTGCTGGGGCCAAGCCGGAACTCGTCGCTGCGCTCCAGTATGGGCAGCAAGCTGCCCGAGAGAATCGTACCATCCCCTGGACTGAAATCCCGCAGGTTTATGTGTGCCGTACATGCGGCGAGATCGCCCTTGGCCAAGCCCCACAGCGGTGTCCTACCTGTGGCGCTCGGGCGCTAACCTTCCGCGAGTTTCCACCTGTGTACTACCTGGAACCACTTTCCCCACCGCAAGTCATGGCAGCCCTTGTTTCTGGGCCTGATGAGGTGGAGGATGCTGTCAAGGGCCTGAGCGAGGAGCAAATGACACAACCGCCCCGACCCGGTAAATGGACAGTCCGGAACGTACTCTGGCATTTGCTCATGGCACAAAGCGTCTTCGCTGGTCGGGTGGAGAAGATGCTGGCGGAGGACAATCCGTCGCTGGAGGGGATAGCAGTTTGGACCATTGAGCGTGAGGAGTCGCTCTCAGCCAGAGATATTCTGGCACGTTACCGAGACTCACGCATGGCCACTGTCGATCAACTGAAAGCGATGTCTCTAGGTGACTGGTGGCGTACTGCTCGGCACGAGGAATTCGTGCAATTTACAATTCTGCAACAAGCCAGCTACTTTGCTAAACACGAACGCCATCACCTTCGGCAAATTGACGTTATCCGCCAAGCCACCGGAGCATGACTGAGCCAAACGGCTTTGAGTCAATGAGGTCAGATGAGAGGGGTTAATTCTTGGGGGAAGCGTCAAGGATGAAAGAAGCCGGTGCCAAAACTCCTCTTTCGCCTATTCGAGTTTCAAAAATTTCTTAACCATTGCCAAGTTTTTCGCACCTGGTTTGACATTCCTGAGCTCCCAGTTTATAATTGTGTCAGATGTGACATGAACCAATCTCGCAAGTTCTTTTATTTGTAATCCTAAATCCATTCGTTTCTTTCTCAATTCTTGTCCAAAGGTGTTTGGATTTCTAGGGTAGGTTGGATTAGCTAATAAGTGTAGGTTAACCAATTCAGAGATTGCATATGTAAGTCTTGATTTTTCTAAGAAGTGTTCCGCATGGTTGCCCTTGCGTCGCGGCTATCAACATGAAATAAACCTAGCCTTGATTTATAGTGACTCCCTCAGATACGTATCCACGGCGTCTCTAACCAGCTCAGTCCTATATCTTCTTGTATTCTCAGATATCCTTACGAGAAGATTCCAGTCAGATTTGCGAAAATAGGTAGTTACGGTTTTGTAATGGTCTCGTGTTGCTTTTGGGAGAGCGGAGGCAGCTATACTAGCGGGATAATCTTTCTTTCTTACAAACCGGTATACTTCTTCTTGGCCGAGCCCAGATGGTGGCTTACCTGTCTTCTACTCCGTTTTTTTTGGACTGTTCATAATCGAAATTTGAGGCTTCAACCCAGAAACACACTATTTCTGTTTTGTGATTTTGTCCTATTTTGCGGTCAGATTTTCTTAGTTGAAAACAGGGTGCAACACTAACGCGGAAGCAGGTTTGAGTTGATTTTCCTCGATTCCAGGGGGACTGGCTGAAGACAGCCAGTAATCGGATTCCACGTATAACCCAGTGAGCCATCCTTATTTTCTACCACTCCATTTTTGTTCTATTCATGACAAACTCCCTGACTTCGGTATTTCCCTATATTGAACCAATAGCAATAGGTATAACGAAATTCGTTTTTGGCGAAGTTTTTGAGACCCACCAACATCCTCTCTCAGGCTATGTAAGGTGCGCAAAATGTGGACATTTTTACTTTGAGGACGGAAGAAAACCCGTTTACTATTGCTTCTTTAAGCACAGCCAAAAGCTCTCTCCGAAAGTACCTCTCTCATGAACCGGTTGATTTGATAACGATTCCCTGGCCAATTTATTTTAGTCAATTGACTGTAGGTTGATGTGTGCTATTATTTTTCCAGCATAAAGAGTGATGGATAAATTCAATGGCTCTCAGAAAGATAATCCATGTAGACCTTGATGCCTTCTTTGCCTCGGTGGAGCAGACGGACAATCCCCAGCTTAAAGGTAGGCCGGTCATTGTGGGTGGCAGTATAAAGGGGAGAGGAGTTGTCTCTACTGCCTCTTATGAGGCAAGAAAGTTCGGTGTCCACAGCGCTCAACCTATTGCCCAAGCTAGAAAGCTTTGTCCACAGGGAGTATTTCTAAAGGTGAGAATGGATAAATACCGAGAGATCTCACGTAGAATACTAAAGATCCTTTCCTCATACACTCCTAAGTTAGAGCCTATGTCCATAGATGAGGCATTTCTCGATATTACCGGCTGGGAAAAGCTTTTTGGAAAAGCTGAAGATATAGCCCGAGAGATTAAGACTCGTATAAAAAAAGAGGTAGGCCTGAGCTGTTCGATGGGGGTAGCCCCAAATAAATTCTTAGCAAAGATGGCCTCAGATATGAAAAAACCTGATGGATTGGTGGTGGTAAGGGAAGATGAAAAAGAAAGTTTTTTAGCCAATCTCCCTGTGGGTAAGATCTGGGGTGTAGGAAAAGTCACGGAAAGAAAACTTCAGCAAATGGAAATTTGCACAATAGGAGAGTTAAGAGAACTATCCTTCTCTCGGCTAGAACATACCTTCGGTAAATTAGGAGGAAGGTTATATACCCTCTGTCGCGGGATTGATGACAGCCCGGTTATCACGAATAAGGAGATCAAGTCCATAAGCGGCGAAACTACCTTTCCTCATGATATATCTGAAAGAAAGATTTTAGAAAAAACTCTTTATCAATTATCGGCTAACGTGGCCAAGAGGTTAGGAAATGAGGATCTATGGGCGAGATCCATCCAGCTAAAGGTGAGATTTTCTGATTTTACCACAATCACTAGGAGTCATACTTACGAGGAAGCTACCAATCTTGCCGAATCAATCTGGCAAAGAGCAAAAGAGCTTTTGGATAAAAGGGTTAATCTTTCCTCTCGGAAAGTTAGACTGATTGGTGTGGCTGCCTTTAATCTAGCCGGTCAAAAACAGACGGAGCTTTTTACCCAACACAAAGTAGAAAAACTAGGGAGGGCCGTCGTGAAGATAGAGAGAAAGTTTGGTGCACGAGGAATAAGAAAAGGTAGCACTCTATGAGAAGACATAAAAAAGTTATTTTCTTTGGAGATAAGATAGAAACTTATGGAAACTTTGTCTTAATCGCAAATCCTATCTTCTGTGCTGACCCCCCCTATTGTAACATTCCTGCCTCAGAAATGGTGTGGTGGGGACTCCTGAAAGGACGAATGCCCACCAGGGCTTGATGAGTGAAAAGAAGGCCGGGTAGGCATCTATTCCCTAAAGAGCACTAGAGTAGACTTTGGCCAGCATCCTTTTTATCCTGTTATAATCTAGTCTAGTTTAGGAAGGATGTCAAGAAAACGCATTAACATTTCTCGGCTCCCAATTTATGATTGTATCTTGATTAACTATCTGCCTTGCCTGCTCCATCCCCTATCAAAATACCCCCATCGCCTATAACATGATGTTTTGAAAGGAGTCTGATTGCTTTCCTGCTGCTCCGACACTTTTGAGTCTCCTTTTCAAATGAGGCTTATAACCTATTTACCATGATAAAAAAGATTCAGCTCTTTTAAGATGGCAGAGACAGTTGAAACTGCCTTTTCGGCCTTATCAATGGTAACTTCTTGATAAAAGGTGGGAGAAATTTGTAATCCCTTCTCTGCTATTTCAAGTTCTTCTAAAAAAGCACCTTGAGATATAATACCAGCCTTCCTTAATTTTCTTTGATAATCTGGGATTAAATACGCAGATATATCACCTCCACCAAGATTGAAGGAGCTTACAAAATAGTCCTTTTCTCTAAATAAGACACCCGATATATATTCCCAAAAGTCTTCTTCATATGTTCCGTCGGCAGTGGATGGCCATAGAAGGTGAGCCCAAGGCGAGATTTCAAAAACTGGGGGAGGCAAGGAAACCGTGGGGTTGACACTTAAATTTAATGTATTATAATAATATTGTAAAACAATCTTAAGGATGAACCTGTGCGAAAGGTAAGAAGAACGACGCTACCTGTACTGGTGGCAGAGGAAATCAAGCGGGATATTATTCATGAGAGCTTAAAACCAGGGGATAAACTCCCCAGCGAGAAGGAGTTGAGTAACCAGTTGGGAGTAGGCCGCCCCACGGTAAGAGAAGCTTTGAGGATATTGGAGGGGCAGGGGTGGGTTACATCTAAATTTAGCGAAGGAGCATACGTGATGGACAATGCTAAAATATCCCAGAAGACCTCGGTATATTTTCAAAAAGAGGAAGCGTTGGAACTCATTGAATACGAGATAACTCAACTGCAACAGGAGGGAAAGAATGTAACAGATGATCTCAAGGAAGAATTTCAAAGAATAAAAAAGGAAGGCTCACCAAAGGAGATAGAGGAGTTTTATGAGAGGCTAGAGAATTTGGAGAAAAGAGATGAGTACCTTTATAATGAACCCTCGGAAATGGAGGAGATTCAAAATACATTTCCTGCGGAGAAGATAACTTTCCCAAAGATTTTAGATAAAGATACCCTTTACGAGCATATACACGGCGCCTGGCTTGGTCGCTGTATTGGTTGTCTTTTGGGAAAACCTGTGGAAGGATGGCCAAAGAAGGAAATAGAGGAGTATCTGAAGGCTACAGACTCTTACCCTCTGCGGGATTATTTCCTTTATGCACCAGATAAGATTAAAAATAACGAATATACCTTACACCCCTCAGCCGAGGAAACAACACGGGGAAATATTAAGTACATGGCTCGTGATGATGATATAGATTACACTATCCTCAATTTGAAACTTGTTGAGGAAAATGGCCTTGAATTTAGTACTGAAGATGTAGGTGAGGAGTGGCTCTCAAACCTTCCTTATAAAATGGTATATACCGCTGAGTATCAAGCCTATACCAACCTTGTAAGAGGCCTGAAACCTCCTGCCAGCGCTACCTACCGTAATCCCTTTCGAGAGTGGATAGGTGCTCAGATAAGGGCTGACCTATTCGGGTACATTGCTCCTGGGAATCCGAAGTTGGCTGCCTCCTTAGCATACAAAGATGCCTATCTCTCTCACACAAAAAATGGTATATACGGGGAGATGTTTGTAGCAGCAGCAATATCTGCTGCACTGGTGGTGAGTGAGGATTTAGAGAAGATAATTGATGCGGGTTTATCTCAGGTACCAGAGAAATCTCGTCTGGTAGAAGTGGTAAAAAATGTGATGCTGTGGAGCAGGAAGGAGAGGAGCTGGGAGAAAGTATGGGAGAAGGCAAATGAGAGGTATGGGGGGTATCACTTTGTGCATACACTTCCCAATCTTGCCTTTGTCCTGATAGGCCTTCTCTGGGGAGAGCTTGATTTTAGAAAAACCATATCCATTGCTGTGATGTGTGGATACGATACTGACTGCAATGGGGCTACTGCTGGCTCCATTCTTGGAGCGCTACAAGGGATAAAGGGGATTCCGGAGGAAATGTCAAAGCCTCTAAACAATAGAGTAAAAAGCATTGTCCCTGAATACTCAGATATGAGGATAAGTGATCTGGCAAAGAGAACATTTGAGCTGGCCAAGAAAAAGGTGCAGCTTAAGTTTTAAAATGAAAGAGCTAAAAAATAAAGGGGGGAGGAGGTGAGAATACATAAAACCAAGCCTCTTATCTAAAATCAAACCTAAAAGCAGGAGGTGTTCTCATGAGGATGAAGGGTAGGTTCGCTGATAACTTTAAGTGGTCAATTTCCACAGTGATATTGGTAACCCTGACAATGGCATTCTTATCAGGCGTTACAGTAAAAGCTGTAAATGGCGAAAAGATTACAATAACGTGGTGGTATGAAACAATACTACCTCGGCATCTAGAAGCTCAGGAAAAAAACTTAATCGAGCCGTTTGAGAGAGCCCATCCCAACATTGAGATTAAAACGATCATAAAGGGAGGGGGACAACTGTTACCACTTCTCAGGACAGCCATTGCTGCAGGTACAGGTCCAGATATAATTATGACAATGGGACCCGCAGAAGCAAATAGATACGCAAGAGTGGGTACGTTGATTCCGTTAGATAAATATATTAAAGAGGAAGGTCTGGATAAGGAGTTGGCGCAGCTTGCTTTAGAAGTTGGTAGGTACATGGGGGAGATCTACTCACTCCCTAAAACTTTTGAAAGTATGGGGATCGTTTACAACAAAACCCTATTTGAGAAAAATGGCTGGAAGTCGCCTACTAATCGGGAAGAATGGGAAGCTCTTTGTAATGGAATAAAAGCGAAGGATATTTTGCCGGTGTCGTTAGGCAACGCTGGTTGGCGGCCGACAAACGAGTGGTTTGTTACTGTATATCTCAATCATTATGCTGGTCCTGAAAATGTATACAAAGCTTTGACGGGACAGCTTGCGTGGGATAACTCCTTGTTCGTGGAAGCAATCGAGAAGTTGAAGCAGGACTTCCTCAACTATTGGCCAAAGCCCGACGTGTACTTTAGTCTAGATTTCGTGGATGCTGTACCTCTGATAGCTACGAGGAAGGCAGCCATGATGGTTGTTGGTTCATGGGCATTTCAATGGGTTGGCGATCCAACTTACTGGCCCTCAGACGATCAGTGGGAATGGGTACCATTCCCTTCCCTTCGTGAGGGGGTTGACTACCCAATAGTTGATATTGGGGTAGGGACAACGCTTTCTGTCAACAAAAACTCTAAACATGCTGACGAAACAGCGAAGTTTCTAGTATGGATACTTGGTTATAAAGAGGGTATCGGAAAGTTATTGAGAGATTTTCCTGGTGAATGGCTTGTCCCTATTGAAATTCCCGAGGAACTTGTACCGGCTGAAGTCGATCCTGTGTTCGTAAAACATTTCCGGACTCAGTCTGAGCTTATTAAAAAAGGTGCTTACGGCTATACAACCTGGACTTTTCTCGGCGACCAGGCGTGGGAGTGGGTTTATGAAGGGATAGAGCAGGTATGGCTTGGACAAATAACCGCAGAAGAATATATGGAAAAATGGGGAGAAGCCTTTAAGAAGGATGTTGAAGCCGGAGTGGTACCACCAATTCCGGAACGAAGGTAAAAAAAAGGGAGATAAAAAGGGAGGGGGACACATCCCCCTCCCTCCTATTATTAATGAAGAGACGGACAAAGAAGATACTTGCCGTCCTACCTTTTATAGGCCCAGCCTTAGCAATAAACGTATTTGTAATTTTAGTGCCGTCAATTTGGACACTAATTTTAGCCTTCTTTAAGTGGGACGGAATTGGTACCCCAGTATTTGTCGGAATAAAAAACTTCTCTGTGGTTTTTTCTGATCCTCGTTTTCTACAAGCGTTAAGCCATAATATTATTTGGACAATCATTTTCCTTACCATCCCAGTTGCTATGGGGTTAGGGGTGGCTGAACTATTAAGGAGGACACGGTGGCAATTCGCTCAGCCCTTTTATTTTCTTCCTGTTACCCTTCCCGTGGTCGTTATTGGTCTTATATGGCGCTATATTTACAATCCTATTAGGGGGTTCGGGAAATTCATTGGAATGGGTTTGCTGGGGAGTTTTTCAACAGCGCTCTACGCCATAGCCTTTGCAAATATATGGGCATGGTGGGGGTTTTTATGCGTGGTCTTTTACAGTGCTATTCAGGGAATCCCAAAAAGTTTATATGAAGCTGCTGTTTTGGACGGTGCCAACAAGTGGCAAGAATTTTGGCATGTAACTTTGCCTCAAATTATCCCTACCATTGTCTTTATGGAAATTATGACCATAATTTGGTCATTTCAAGTGTTTGATTGGATTTGGGTTACAACTCAAGGTGGTCCGGCTGGAGCCACGGAGCTTTTGGCTACACTTCTTTACAAACGAGCCTTTTTTTCTTATAGAATTGGAGAAGCCTCTATTATTGGATTAGTAATAGCAATGTTCGGTTGCTTAGCCGTAGGTATGTTATTTTATCTTAGACACAAGGGGATAGAAGTCTAATGTCGTGCAAATTATTAAACTGCTCTATTAGTCGTGGTGGACTCATATTGCTGTTAATATTTTCTCTATTCCCTTTCTATATAGCCGTGAGTGCATCTTTAAAAGGTCCTGCCCAATTATTCACTGATCCCCTTGGCCTGCCAGAAAAACTCCATTTTGAAAATTATATTGGCGCTTGGCATGAGGGTAACTTTGGGCGAGCTCTTCGAAATAGCGGCATATTAACACTGGGCGCGGTTTTAGGTGTACTACTTACAGGCGCTCCCGCTGCTTATGCTCTAGCCAAGATGAAGATACCGGGTGGGCCATTTTTAATAGGATATATTTTTTTCTGCACTACCATTCCAGCCCAACTTTTTATTGCTCCACTTTACCTTATGTTTGCAAGACTTGGCTTTATAGACTCCCTTAGCGGGATGATCTTAATCTACATAGCCAAGTGGTCTCCTTTCGCGATATTGTTGTTACGTTCGTACTTCATACAGCTCCCCAACGAATTACTCGAAGCGGCGCTAATAGATGGAGCTTCAAAATGGCAGGCGTTTTGGCGGGTCGTTCTTCCAGTTGCGAGGCCGGGTATTGTTACTGTGATGACTATTGTTGCACTGTACAGTTGGAATCAGTTCTTATTACCCCTTGCTTTTCTTAATGAACCGGAGCTGCAGCCTGTTACAGTTGCCGTTGTCATGTTCCAGGGACAGTGGACTGCAGACTGGGGGAAAGTAATGGCGAGTGCAATACTGGGTGCTTTACCCATATTAGTATTGTTTGCAGTGTTGCACAGGAGGCTTGTCACCGGACTAGCTGGAACTGGGTTAAAAGGGTAAGCATTGCCATGTCTAAGCAGTCAGGAGCTAATTCCGATAATCGGGATTCTCTTCAGGAAAACACTTCAAGCAATGCTAAGAGGGAGAATAATAATCAATTAATAGAAATGGCTGCAGAACAGTTCGTTAGTTTGCTGTTGAAGCACTCAATGCTCAAGAAAGATTCAAAAGGTAGGTAAAACAAAGCGAGGTTAAGCGAGCGATTGCTAAAATTAGGAAAAATGATATAATTCAAATATATGAAAGCAAAAACTAGAAATTCAAAACTCCCTCTATTTTTCAAGCCTCTTTTTTGGTCGTATAAATTCCCTCTAATGGATCCGCAAAAAAATAGAAAAAGGATTATTATTGATACCATTAATTATGGCGGATGGAAGCATTGGGTTTGGATAATTAAATTTTATGGGAAAAAAGAGGTAAAAAGAATAATTGAAGAAACACCGAAGACAGAGTTTAGAGCTCCTGCCCTCAAACTTATTTCCCTTTTATTGGGTATCAAAAATCTAAAATATGCATCAAGAAGCGATTACCTCAGAAGCCAGAAAAATATTTGATAAGCTTGACCGTTTTCCTAATTTTTATTTAGCTGGCGGAACAGGATTGGTTCTACAATTGGACCACAGGGTCTCAGTTGATTTTGATCTTTTTTGGCAAAAGGATATCCCCAAGGATCTTCTTTTAAAGGTGAGAAGAGTTTTTAAAGATTTTGAAATTAAAGTAGTAGCTAATCATTCAGAGCAATTAACCGTAACAGTGGAAGGGATAAATACCTCTTTTGTTAAATATCCTTTTCCAGTAATTTCAAAATTTATTGAGTATCAAGGAATTAAAATTTTACCTTCCTTAGAGATCGCAGTAATGAAAGCTTATGCATTGGGAAGAAGAGCTACTTTAAGAGATTATGTAGATTTGTACTTTGTTCTAAAGGGAAAAGTTAGCTCCTTAGAGGAAACTATTACCTTTTGTGAGAAAAAATATGGTAGCGAATTTGACCCAAGGTTATTTTTGGAACAGTTAATCTATTTGAAAGATGTTGAAAAGATTGAAATTCAATTTTTAAAAGAAAAAGTTAGCCTCCCAAAGATGGAAGAGTTTTTTGAAGGAGAAGTCAAGAAGATAAAATTTTAACAACATTTTACTCAGCAAACACAAAACAGAGTTTAACCAAAAAGCTTTTTAATTCTAAGGCTAGAGGCAGGGTTCCATTAATCCGCCGGACTTCTCCATCCAGAGCCCGGGCTATACGAAGTCAGCTAAAAGCTGATTTGGGCGAAGCGTAGCGGAGTCGGATACGCTCTGCTGTGCGATGACACCGAGTAAGCGACAGCGAACGAGAGTGGCAAGGCAGCATTCGATTATCTTACAATGCTTCCAGGAGGAACTTCCTTCTCAGGCTGCAAAAGAACTGGTTTTCCATCAACATCTACTGCAAGAACCATTCCTTGACTTTCAATTCCCTTAAAATTTCTTGGCTCTAAATTTACAAGAACAGGGAGCTCCTTTCCAATCAAATGGTTAGGTTCAAAAAAACTCAGCCATTCCTGCAACAAGCTGTCTTTTTCCTGTTCCGAAATCAATTTCCAGCTTCATTAGTTTATCTGTCCCTTCAACTTTCTCCGCAGATAAAACCTTTCCAATTCTTATTTCTAACTTTTTGAAATCATTAAAGGTAATCATTTTCTCCTCTTCAAAATATAATTATTAAATCATTTATAAATCTATATACGCCGTCAAGCAATTTCATCTAAGTCAATTATATACGAAATTCGCTTTTTGTTCAAATTTGAAAGAACAAACTTTTTGTCATTTTTCACTAGGCCGGTATATGCGAACTTTTTTACTCATTCTCCCTACTATTCCCCTACATTAAATCGAGCGGACTCTTAATCTTCCTCAAATTTTTCATGGCGGGATGACTATAAATTTCTGTTGTTATTATCTTGATAACTCCCTGGTTATTCGCTATGATAAAATGAAAGGCGAGAGAGTTGTAAAGCCCGAATACTGTAAATACATTCCAAAACTGGAAAAGATAGACGCCATAGTGATGAATACGTTGAATATAATGATAATTACTAGGTAAGGCGAGCCTGTATAAAAAATACGAGAATTCTTTGTGTTTTTTGGGGGTAAATAAACTCCATTATGAAGGTAAAAACAATAGGAATGTTGGCAACTCTGGGAGCAAGTATAGCGTGGGCTTTTGAGCCCATTTTTGCTAAATTGTCTTATGTAAATGCAGATTTCCTTGAAACTTCTGCTGTTAGAGCTATATTTGGTGCACTAATTGCATTAACTTATGCTTTTATTACCAATAAGGGAAATCTGAAAGTCAATAAAAAACAGTTTTCAATACTCGTTTATATTGCACTAGCGGGAACACTATTTGCTGATTTAATGTATTTCTTTGCCTTAACTAAAGTTCCTGTAATTAATGCAGTCTTAATAGGACATATGCAACCTATTTTCATCGTTTTCATGGGATTTTTTTGGTTAAAAGGAGACAAGCTCACAAAATTTGATTATACAGCAATATTTTTTATGATTGTTGCGGGTTTGCTGGTTACCACGAAAACCTTGACCAATTTATCCATGCTGCGATTGGGCAGTGTTTATGATCTGTTGGTGCTGTCTGCAACCATTGCCTGGGCAACCACCAGTGTAGTAATGAGAAAATACCTTAAGGATATGAATGCGGGAGTGGTTACATTTTACAGATTCCTCATCTCTTCAATTGTATTGGTGACGTACCTTTTTTCAACCTCTTCGGTGCTTTTTTCTAATATTTATCAAATCCTGGTTGGAGTTATAGTCGGGGGAGGATATATCCTGTACTATGAGGGTTTGAAGCGCATTAAAGCTGCTCAATCCTCTGCACTTGAGCTTTCAACACCTTTTTTTGCTACATTATTGGGTTTTTTAATCTTAGGAGAATTAGTCACGGTTATGCAAATTTTTGGTATTTCCTTGCTTTTTGTGGGAGTTTATTTTTTATCTGTGAAAGAGGAAACGCATTCTTAAAAGGCCCGGCGGTCGCCGTCCTTAATTCATATCAAAAGACTCTGTACTCACCCATCACACTGGTTTGGGGATCCGGTGAGAGATAATACGAAGTTCGTATATCCTTCTAAATTGGTCAAAAGGCGAATTTCGTATATAATTAAAACAAGCGGAAACAGACAGCAAAGATTTATAAGCAATTGACATTGATGAGAATAAGCTATGCGTAACAATCAAGATAAGAGGTTAATCCGTCAACTGAGCGGTATTGATGTATTTTGCATCGCAGCTGGTGCAATGATCAGTTCTGGTTTGTTTATTCTTCCTGGGCTGGCCATTCCACATATGACTATTGATGGTGAGCATAAATTCGAGTTGGTTATAGCAAGATGCGAGGCCGGTATTAATTTCACTCAAGACTTGCCACCTGTCTATGCTGCCTTCGTATTAGTTGGCTCGCGTGACGAAAGGAACTTCCACCTCCGCGCCTTATCAGCGATTGCACAAGATGCAAATTTCGACAAGGACTGGTTACGTGCTAAAAACATTGAGGAGTTGCGTGATATCATACTTCTGGCAAGAAGGCATCGTGAAAGGGCCTAAGAATTCAAACAAAAATTTGAAAATAAAGAAATGACGGGAAAAACATTTCAACAAGGAGATATTCATAAATATAAGAGGGGAGCACTGGAAAGAGGATTATCAAAGTGAGAACAGAGAGAGGAGAAAATGAAAGTAGCGGTCCTACAGTTTAGTCCTGTATTTGGGCAGATTGAAGCCAACCTCACCAAAGTAGAAGATTACATTTTAGAAGAAATTTTCGATCTTATTGTTCTGCCAGAGCTTTTTACCACTGGTTATCTTTTTACTTCGCAAAAAGAGATGAAATCTTTAACTGAAAAGATTCCAGAGGGTTTTACCACCAAAGAGCTTTCAAGAATTGCCAGAAAAAAAGATGCCTTCATTGTGGCCGGGCTTGCTGAAAGAGAAGGTGAAAACTTCTATAACTCCGCTATCTTAGTTGGACCAGAGGGATTTATCGGTCGGTATCGTAAAGTACACCTATTCATGGAAGAAAAGTTCTGGTTCACTCCTGGAAATCTGGAATTTCCTGTGTTTGATATAGGAATAGCCAGGCTGGGCATTATGATCTACTTTGACTGGATCTTTCCTGAAGCAGCTCGTATTCTAGCTCTCAAAGGGGTTGAGCTTATATGCCATCCGGCAAATCTGGTTCTTCCTTTCTGTCAGGAGGCTATGGTTACTCGATCCATTGAGAACCGGATAATCTGTATTACTGCCAACAGGACGGGAATAGAACGTCGCGGAGATCGAAAAGAGCTTAAATTTACCGGCGGCAGCCAGATAGTTAACGCCGAAGGTCGAATACTACTGAGATTATCTCAAGAGGAAACCATCGGCACAGTTAACGTAAACCCTGCTGGCTCCCGAAATAAACACGTAACGGACCATAACGACCTTTTTGCTGATCGACGAGTTGAGTTATATTCTCTTTTAACCAGCCAAAATTCAAGTTTGAATCAAGAGTAGGAAATTATCTTTCCCAGAGTAGCTTCTTTTGGCAAGCTTTGCAGAATTCCTTTTTCTTATAGTCAGTATCAGCAAGACAGTTAGAAAAATGCATCACACATTTTCTATTTCTACAATGGTTTAATCCAAAGCTATGACCCAGCTCGTGTACAGCCTCCTTCAAGGCTCGCTCATAAAAAAGTGAGCGGTTTTCTTTTAGTCCATAAAATTCCTGCCTTAGCCGAGGAAGAGCGATAAGGGAGGCTCTACCTCCCATAGAAGCCTGACCAAAGACAAAGTTTAAGCCTGGGGTGTATAAGTCTAAGTCAACCAGGCCCAGAATCTTCTTTGTTTTTCCCAAATCGAGAGTTTCAAGTTCTCTTAAAATAAGATCAGAACAATACTGATTTCTTCTTTTATTGTAAGCATACGAGGCTTGAGGAAAGGCCTTTCCTGTTTTTACCTCATCGGAAAATTGGGTAGCTAGCTGGTTAGCAAGATATATGAGTAAATCCTCGTTTACCTTTCCCACAGGAATTAGAGAAATGGTACCCTTTTCTTTCAAGGTGTCATTAGCAACGAAGGCAAGGATAAAAACCATAAAGAAAATTATCATTGAGCCAAGCGGTTGGCTAACTCCTCCAGATCATTAACCGTTCCAGAGTCTTTTTCCCGCTGGTTTTCCCGATCTAAAAAGTAGGCCTCTATTCCTATTTTCCTGGGTACCAGATAGTCAACCTCATAATGATCACCCACATGGACAAGGTCGGCTGGCTGGACATTTAAGTTCTTGCAGATAGCCAGATAAAAGCTCTTTTCTTTCTTAATTAACCCCAGAGAAATGGCGGAGAATATATGGCTAAAAAACCGGGCCAGATTATTCTTTTTTAATTTAATCAAAATAAAATCCTCACTCATACCGGAGGCAATCACTAGCTTATATCTTCTCTTCAGACGATTCAGGCTGGGCAGGACATCGGGATAAAGGATTATCTTATCCATGTATTTTTCGAGTATCTCTTCTTGGCCCTTATCGAGTCTTAAATATTCAAGCCAATAATCAAGCCGGTACCACCTCAAATCATCCTCACCGACCCGGTCGTACTCTTTTTTTACCAGTCTTTTTGCCTCCTCCAGCTCAATCCCCTGCTTTTTAGCATAAAGCTTGGGTATCATCTCATACCAGATTAGATAGTTAAAATCAGGCTTAATCAAGGTACCATCCAGATCAAAAGAAATTACCTTTCTCATGCGGAAACTTTCCTTCCTTAATCAGCGT
>JABUBO010000188.1_pt1 | contig 18846 bp, 14 predicted proteins | sample 7240361 | NCBI WGS metagenome assembly JABUBO01 (sample SAMN07256346, study PRJNA390944) | subsurface metagenome | isolation source: Methane hydrate marine sediment | place: Pacific Ocean: Eastern North Pacific, ODP site
TCAATCTTCTTATTATCGATAAACTTATTGAAGATATGTTCGCCCAGAGTCTTCTTAACAAGCTGGCTCTTTTCAGTAATCTGGATTGCTTCGAGCAGACTCCCCGGGAGCACTTTTATCCCCTGAGCCTCTTTCTCCTCGTCACTCAAGAGAAAGATATCTTTTTCTATTGGCTCCGGTAATTCATATCCTTTTTCTATCCCTTCCAGACCAGCCGCCAACATTACTGCAAAACCTAAATAAGGATTACAGGCAGGGTCGGGACTCCTCAACTCTGCACGAGTGGATATCTCCTCTCCCGGCTTATACATGGGAACGCGTACCAGTGCTGAACGGTTCTTCTGCCCCCAGCAGATATAAACGGGTGCTTCATATCCTGGAACCAACCTCTTATAAGAGTTGACCCACTGGTTGCAAACTGAAGTAATCTCTTGAGCGTGAAAAAGGAGACCGGCGATAAACGCCTTACCCTCTTTGGAAAGGTGATACTTATCCCGGGCATCGAACAAAGCATTTTTACTACCTTTGAATAACGATTGATGCGTATGCATCCCCGAACCATTCTGGCCAAAGAGAGGCTTGGGCATAAATGTGGCATAGACCCCCCTCCTCAAGGCCACTTCCTTAACAATAACCTTATATGTCTGGACATTGTCCGCCATAGTCAGGGCATCAGCGAAACGTAAGTCTATCTCATGCTGAGAAGGTGCTACTTCATGATGACTATATTCTACAGGAATCCCCATCTTCTCCAGATAAAGCACGGTCTCTCTCCGTAAATCGTGAGCCATATCCAGAGGCAATAGGTCGAAATAGCCCCCTACATCAAGGACTTCTGTGCCTTTATCACTCTTAAAATAGAAATACTCAACTTCCGGGCCTACGTAATAAGTATAGCCCATCTTTTTTGCCTTCTCCAGGTTCTTCTTCAGAATATAACGGGGATCTCCTTCATATGGAGAACCATCGGGATTCAGTATATCACAGAACATTCTACCTACAGCGCCCTGTTCCCCAGTACTTCTTGTCTTTCCTCCTTGAGTTTCTGAGCGTTCTGAAGAAAGCTCTACAGGGAGAATCTGGAATGTTGAGGGGTCGGGCAGAGCTACAAGGTCGCTCTCAAAAATTCTGGCGAAGCCTTCAATTGAAGACCCATCGAAACCCATGCCACCCTCTAAGGCTCTGGATAATTCCCTCTCTGTAATTGCCACACTCTTCAACTGTCCAAGAATGTCTGTAAACCAGAGGCGAATAAACTTGACTCCCTTTTCCTTTACTGCCTTCAATACATCTTTTCCAGTCATAATTTCTCTCCTTTAAGTTCTGTCTTAGGAGTAGTCCCGATAAATCGGGGCTACTCCAATAACATTAGAAGTGGACCCTACACTCCATGGTTGTTCTTTTGGTCGGCTTACCGTTAGCGTCGAAAGTCTGCCTATGGATAATAACCAAAGCTATATGAGGAGCAACATGGTATCCCACTTCCATAGTAAGGATACTATTGGGTCCTTTAACCTTAATTAAATCTTCCCAGGTATCGGCATTCCTTTTATCATAAGAAAATAGAAGGCTGAACTTATTCATTAACAGTGAAGGATGAACCCTCATAGTAGCCCTGAGGTGGGGATAGATATTCGTAGGGTCGTGATTGTAATTTTCGAATGAGGCTGAGAGGGTAATTCTATTTAGAATATTATAAGCAAGTTCAACATAAGGCCCCATTTTTATCGGCTTTCTCGTCCCGGGAACTCCCGATGCTTTATCCTTTTTTCCATCAACCTCTTTTCTATCCACCTCATAATATGAATTGAAATAGGAAGGGATGAAATTGTTTTCCAGTCTCCTGAATTCTAAACGATAACTTACCCCCACTAATATACCTCCCATAAAACCCAGAGCCCAACCCTTTCCCCCATCAAGAGAGGGAGGAGTATACTTCTTCCCCAGGCTCATCTGGGCAAAATCTATATAGGATAAGATAGAAATAACCGGGTGTTCCAAGAGGGGAAGGTCCAAGTCTCCTCCAAAGACTGTAACTTGGTCGTCTTTGGTAGACCTTTTGGCGTCCGGGTCCTGGTCAGTAACACAGGTGAAGCCCACCCCCAGCCTGGGCAGAAGGGGAAGATGTGAATTATAAAATGGTCTATAATATACCCGCCCTCCGTAAATCTCTACCCTGCCAATATTGCTAAGGAAAGATTCAAATCCATGGGTGCCCATATCGAGGTCCAACTCGAAACCAATCTTTTTTATATCTGGATAGCGAAGCATATTAGTATAGTGCGCTATAATCAGTCCATGCCCTAGAGTCACATCCCTAAATCCACCCAGATAAACATATACTGGCTCATATTTATGTCCATAACGAGCATACCATATTTTCTCTATCGTTTTACTCCAGGTCCAATCTTCTTTCCTGAGGTTACTATTTTCATCAAAATAGAACTCCAGGTTCAAACCAAAGCCAAATTTCCCAATAGTAAGTTCGGGCTGTAAAGATAATTTGTTGTAGATTTTCTGGTCTCCTGTTTCAAGGTCAGTCAATATTACGGTTCCAAATCTCCCATACATATCGAAGGAAGCCTTTTTAGACTCTTTTCTCGTTGGTCCTTCCTCTCGGGGGGACACCTCTTGTCCCTCTGTCTCCGGATATGGAGACTCAATTTCTTCTGCATATACATAAGTTTGATCAGCCGAAGAGAATATTATTATTCCAAGTAATAACAACAGAATGCCGAGAATTAATTTTTTTCTCATCAAAAACCTCCGGCTCGGAAACCCCTGCCTTCAGGCATGGGGAGGAAAGCCGGCTTCCTTTCTGTTAGTAACGTCTTTGCGCTCTCAAGCAGAGTTAGCTTTGTGTGTTTTGCTGAAGAATGAATATTAGTACCATCCAATTTTCTTAGGTCAAAATACCCTGTTTTCCTCCTGCCGAAAATGAAACACTCCACACCATTACATAACACTTTATCAAACCTCTGAAATCCACAAACAAACCTTTCAGTTGTGTTCCTTATGTGACTCCTGTCTCCTTTAAACAACTTACGGTTGCACTTTCTCACCTGTTTGATGAAATCTTCCGATGTTGTCCTCTTCTGTGTAGTTCCATCAGCAATCACAAAGGCATCGCTTGTATGGGATTTGGGTAGTTTGAGTTCTCTTCTCTTTTGTTTGGTGATATAACCGTAGGTGTGTGTTACCACATTGCCTAACTCTCGTAACTTATTAATCAACTTCCATCTAACCGTTGACATAAATGTCTCAGCCTTAAATCCCTTAGATGGCTTGGCTTTCAGTTCTAATGCGCCTCTCGAGGTCTTGTCGTGGCAGGTAGAGCACAAGGTTATCAGATTCTCTGGTCTATCGCCGCCTGTCTGCCTTGATTTGAGGTGATGAATTTCCAATACAGAGCTTTTGGATTTGCCCTTACAGTGCTGGCATTTGTGGTTATCCCGGTGAAATACGTACTCCCTTACATTCCAAAATCCTGCCTGTTTTCCACTTTGATAACCCTTCCCATCAATGTCAGGATTCTTAATCTTTTGGATATCAAACGCTGCCACCTCAATACTAATCTTTGAAATGGGTAGTATCTTCTTGACCTTGTTGATTAATTTGATATGTGAGTCCAATTTGTGCTGGATAGAAGGTGCCAACCATCCCTCAGGTTTCTTGCGGTTAAGAAATCTCGGGCTTCTGTACCATGTTTTGCGGTGTCTCCTCGCCCGGCGATACCCCTTTCGTTCTGAATTAAGTTTTACCAGGTCTTCTCTTAACCTTACCTGCGCCCTGTAGAGTTCTTTATCTTGTGATACTGCTGATAAACCCAATGAGCTATAGCCGCTGTCCACCCCAAGAGTTATTAATTGCCTTGTCTCACCTGTTGCGGTAGTTAATTGAATTGTAAAAGGTGTTCTTTTTGCCACCTTTGCCTTGCTCTCCTTTAGCAGTACCTTTGCTTTTCCTGGTGAGCAAGGCATAAGTGGTTTTCCTCTTTTGTTGAGGACATAAACGACAGATACTCTCAAGTTCTGCCCTGCGTGTCCTCTCGCAGTTAGAGACGCATCGGGGCTGTTAAGAGAGGTTTTTATGCCTGCCACACTGCCCCTACCCTCAGGGCTGTTTAATGACAGACCACAGTTGCTACGGTCGTGCGTAATAACCGTAGGTGTGTTGGTTATCCGACTCTTTCTTAACTTCTGCATAGTTACCTATACCCCCTAGTCAACCAGGTTTGTTCTCACAAGCCCTCCGCCTTTAGGCGTGGGGTAGTTGACCTCAATTCCATGACTCAAGTTCTAAATTGGCTTCAGCCTCAAGAGACTTAAATGGCCTATCCACACTATAATCCATCTTATAATATCCCACACAACCAATCATTGCTGCATTATCCGTACACAATGCTGGTGGAGGATAGTAAAGTTCTATTCCGTTTTTTTCTGCCCGATTTTTGAAAACATCACGCAGGTGAGAATTTGAAGCCACCCCTCCTCCCAGAACGAGTTTCTTGGTCCTTTTCTCTTCTATCGCACAAAAAGTATTTTCCACCAGCGCCTTAATGGCAGCTCGCTGGAAGCAAGCAGCAATATCGGCAATTGACTGGGGCTCTGTTGGCAACTTATGATTTTTGACAAAATTTACCACAGCAGTCTTAAGTCCGCTAAAACTGAAATCTAAAGAGTCGTCTTTCATGTGAGCCAGAGGAAATTTAATAGCTTCAGCGTTTCCTTTTCGGGAAATTTCATCAATTACTGGCCCACCGGGGTAGCCTAGACGGAGAAGCTTGGCAACCTTATCAAAAGATTCTCCCACAGCGTCGTCCCTGGTGCGTCCCAACAATTCATATTTTCCGTAATCCTCCACAAAGACTAAATCGGAATGGCCCCCGGATACAACCAGGGCAATAAAAGGAGGCAGGAGCTTCTCGGTTTTAAATTTATTTTCGGGATGCTTTAAAAAATTAGAAAAAATATGTCCTTCTATATGATTAACCCCAATCAAGGGCAACTCAAAAGCATAGGCTATAGCCTTAGCATTAGCCAAACCAATCAATAGTGATGCCACCAGGCCAGGTCCATTGGTAACCGCAATGCCGTCTAACTCCTTAAAAGAGCATCCTGCTTGGGAAAGTGCTTGTTCTATAACGAAATTGATTGTCTCCAGATGTTTACGAGAAGCAAGTTCAGGAACAACCCCACCATACTTCTTATGGATATCAATCTGGGAAGAAACCACATTGGACAACATCCTTCGACCATCTTCCACCACACTGGCAGCCGTCTCATCACAGGAAGTCTCAATACCCAAAACTAACATAAATTCTTCCACAAAAAGGTGACAGGCACCTTTTCACATTTCTCTACTTCAATAATTCCGATAGACTCACAAATTCAATTCCGTCCTCTTTAAATTTGGGAATGTACTCTGCTAAGGCATCAGAAGTAAATTTCCTCTGGACATGACCAATAGCTATCCCTGTGCCAGACTTGAGAACTCTACGGCGTAACTTTTCCAGTTGGCGGCAGATAGCCTTGTATTCGTCCTTTGTATCCAAAAAAACCTGGTTAGAAAGCGCCGGTATTCCCAATTCCCGGGCAACCTCTTCGCCCACCGAGTGCCGAGAAGTATTGGAATCGAAGAAGAAGAGTCCTTCTCTTTTCAGAACACTCAGAGCTTCTTTCATCTTTTCACGATTAGCTGTGAAGCGAGAACCCTCATGGTTACTGGCACCAGAAACTCCAGGAACAGTCTTAAGGTCTTTCAGGATAGTACTTTCTATTTGAGAAGAGCCCATGGAGACGAATAATGCTCCCAACCCGGGATCGGTCTGGGGATAGCCCTCAGGCTCCATAGGTAAATGGAGAATTGTCTCATACCCTGAATTCTTAAGTTCCCTGGCAAGGAGAGTAGAATATGGAAGTTGAGGCAGAATGGCGAAGTTCAATGGTATATCCAGACGCAGGAAATTCTTTACCAGGTCTTTTCGTTGGCCGAGGTCATCAATTACAATGCTGACTCTATACTTAGCCAAAGGGTAACGGAGAAGGAGATTTTGCATCACTAATGAACGCTTTCCGATTTTCATACTCAGCAAATCCCCTTTATCGCTTAGTTCTACCTCATAAAGCTCAGCTCTTATCTGCTTCAGGGAATCAGCAAGCGATTTTTGGTAGTCTTCCATATCGATTTCCCGGGAAACTCGAACCTCCTTAGTCACCGAGACCCAGTAAACATTGTCTTTCTTCTTTTCCTCTCTATAAATTTTTATTAAATCTTTAGGAGTAACTCCTAATTTTACCAGTTCTTCATTAACTACTGCGTCGATCTGTTGAGATAAATTTGTGTAGTCAACAGGTCTAATTTTAAAATAGTAGTAGAGTGCGCCAGCCAGAGCGAGAGTTATAATTATAAATACGGCTATCTTTTTGCTTTTCTTTTTCTTTCTGGGCACCTTCTTACTTTTCTTTTTCTTTCTGGGCACCTTCTTCTACTCCTTCCAATATTTCTTCGACCCCTCTTTCTATTTCAGAGAACCTCTCCTGGGCCAATAAGATTTCCTTTGCCCGTTCAATTTGCAGATCTTTTATCTTTTCTTTTTCTTTCTCTTTTTTGACTTCCTTGGGCAAACCGTATATTTTCTCTCTCTGCATCATAAGCTTTGCCATAGTCTCCAGAGGGACTTCCACAACGATATCCGGAATGATTCCGATATCGTGGATTAAACGCCCATTGGGGGTATAATACTTAGCAGTAGTCAATCTCAAACCAGAGCCATCCGATAAAGGCATCAAACTCTGCACAGAAGCCTTGCCGAACGTCTTCTCTCCCAGGATAATGCCCCTCTTCCAATCCTGAACACATCCTGCTACAATCTCTGAACCCGAAGCCGAACCCCTATTCACTAAAATTACCAACGGTAGCTTCTCATGTTTAGCTTTCTTTTCAGCAAAAAATTTAATTACCTGCTCCTCACTACGGCCTTGAGTATAAACAATTAATTTTCTGTCACCGATAAAATTCTTACAAATCTCCACGGCAGTAACTAATAGTCCTCCGGGATTATACCTCAAATCGAGAATTAAACTCTTCATTCCTTTCTTCTTCAATTTTTTCCAAACCTTATCAAACTCATTAGGTGTCTCCTTGGAGAATTCTGTCAATTCGATATAACCTATCTTATCAGTAAGCATCTTAGCATCGGGAACGCTTTCTATCTTTATTATTGCTCTGGTTATAGTAAAGTCTATTAAATCTTTTTCTCCCTCTCGAAAAATGGAGATGGTAACTTTTGTCCCCGGCTTTCCCCGCAAAAGCTTAACTGCCTCAGAAAGTGTAATATCTTTGGTATCCTCACCTTCGATTTTCATTATCTTATCCCCGGGCAAAATACCTAATTCATAGGCTGGTGTCCTGGGAAGGGGAGTAGCCACAGTCAACCTTCCTTCCCGGATAGCAATCCTTATACCTAATCCTCCGAACTTCCCTTCGGTTTCAGATTTCATCATTTTATGAGCCGGAGGGTCCATAAATTGAGAGAAATGGTCTAATTTGCTTATCATCCCTTCACAAGCACCATAAATCAATTCCTTAGCATCTACAGGCTCCACATAGTTATCCCTGACCAATGTGAACACTTCGCTCAACAATTTTATCTGCTCATAGATCTCGCCTCCCTTTCCTACCACACCTTGAATAGCTTTACTATTAACTATTACTAAAGAAAATAGCAAAAATAAACCTAATCCTAAACTCCACAAAATTTTCCTTTTCTTAAACATTTCTTTTCCTCCTATTCCCATAGACTAAAAAGATTTTCGAGTGTAAAACGCTCCCAAAGTCCCCTCTCCCTTCGGGGAGAGGGTTAGGGTGAGGGGGCAAACTTTCGTTCGCTACTCCCCAATCTACATTTTAATAGTATACTAAAAACCGTGGTACTTGTAAAGGATTATCGATGGCGAAAAGAGGCATTTCAATTCCGCCACCTTTGTCCTATCTAATTCATTTGAAACTTTAATTAACTTTTTCTTGACAAAGTTATAAATTTATATTATACTTAATATGGAGGTGAAAGAAATGGAAAAAATAACCTTTGCCGTCAAATTAAATCCTAATGTCTTAAACCGCGTTAAAAAATTCTGTTTACAACACGGTATCAAATATGGCTTCTTTGTGGAAAAGGCTCTACAAGAGCAATTAGAACGTGAAGAACTCAAAGAAGATATTTTAGAGCTAAAAGCCTTGCGTGAGCAGGAAAGATTTGCCATCCCTCTCAAGAAATATCTAAAATCACGTAATTAGCGCTAAGGAAGCTCCCGAATTCATTCGTGGAGAGGAATTAGGTAATGTATAGAATATTTGTTCTTCCTCAGGCACAAAAGGATTTAGATAGTCTACAGAGCAGAATATTTAATCAAATCAAAAATAAGATATCTCTACTTTCTAATAATCCTCGCCCTTCTGGATGTTTAAAATTAACTCAAGAAGAAGGTTACCGCATAAGAACAGGAAATCACAGAATTCTATATCGTATCGACGATAAAGAGAAAATTGTCTACATATATAGAATAAAGCATAGAAAAGAAGTGTACAAGTAAACTTATCAAAATAGCAATCTTTCCTATTTTACTTTTCCCTTCCATTATATATCTTTAAAATCCTCTGCATCATCTCTATATTTTTCCTGGAGCTTTCCCTCAATTTTGCTACTCTGGGAGAGAGTTGTTCAAGGAATTTCTGGCGATTTGCCAAAATTTCGGGTACTTTTCCAGCTATTTCAGTAGCGGGAACTGTCATATCTATTGCTTCATAACCCAATAGCTCCAAAAAGCTTTCCACTTTGGGGTCGTAGAGGAGATGAGTTTTGGGTAAAGAGATGGCCACAAAAGGCTTCCCCAAAAGGCACGCTAAAATGATTGAATGGAGCCGCATTCCCAGTATTAAATCTATCTTATTATAAAACTCAAACAGGTCTTCAACCTCTTGCCAGAGAAATAATTGGTAATCATTCGTTCTGTTTTCTATTATATCTTTACTTATTTTCAAATCCTCTCCTTTATGGAAAGGTATAAAGATAATCTTCGATTCAATCTTTCTTACCAGTTCATCACATATCTCTCTAACCCTCTGTTTAAATCTCTCATCCTTTCCCCATCCCTGGAGACAGACTCCAATAGTGGGTTGCTCATTAATAGCTACCTCTTTTGTGAATGCGAATCTGTCCAAATTGAACAGCGGGTCAGGAACAATAGAAACTGAAAGGTTCTCATTCAGTTTTCCCAGTTCAAATTTCGACAATTCGTCCCGAACAGTAATTAAATCCACAAACCCAAGAATTATTCCCGTAACCTTTCTACTAATTCTCCTTCTGATCGGTCCCACACCCTGAGAGATAAGAAAAACCTTCTTGAAAAATAGCTTAGCCAATAGAATCAATCCCAGATAATAATAGATACTCCAGCTACTAGTAAGGTCTTGCAAAAGCCCTCCTCCACCAAAAACAAATAGGTCTGTGCGAAAAATTGCAAGGGTTACCCTTAGAGAGTTCCAGCGATTTATTGCTTTTACTTTGTAGTTTCTGCCAGTTTTGGATGGATTTCTGGAGAGGATAGTAATTTCTACTTTGTTATTGAACCTTTTAAATTCGTTCAGCAAAGAGAAGAGAATCAACTCATCGCCACCATTATCGAAACCATAATAGCCAGCCACCAGAATTCTATGCACCATTTTCCAATCACTTCATCCTAACACGTCTATTTGGTCAAGAAAAAAGATAGTTTGTGAAGATTTTAGGAATTTTAGCCAAAAAACAAAGACAACCTATTCCCCTAATGCGAGGGGATTTGGTATAGCGAGCATTAGAATTTTCAGCCAAAAATCGAAGATCAGATGTCATTGCGAGAGAGCGAAGCGACCGAAGCAATCTCGAGATTGCCACGGCTTCGCCTCGCAATGACATCTTTTAATTCCTGATCCTTTCCCTTGTGCTCCTTCGCACAATGCTGACCAATAAGATTCCTATTATTATCCCTAACCAAACGCCATTTATTGTCCTGGTTAAAGAGATAACCAATGGCGTATGGGCATGGCAAAAACTATTTATTATAGAGACCTGTCCGATCAAACCGAGAATAACGAACGATTGCCAGCTCTTTGTTTTTAGTCCTAAATTTTCTTTTTTTCCAAGTTGCGCAACCTGCCCCGTCCCGATACCGGGACGGGATCGGGAAAGGGTGCGGCTACCACCTTTCAAATATAGATATATTCCCAGAACCATTAGAGGATGTCCAATAAAGAACTCTTTTATTCTCGGTCGAACAATAAGTAATTTTTCAAGAATTTCCCTTGCCCTGGTTTCTATTCCCCAGAGAAATGGTCCGGGATAATTTCCGCTCCTCAGGAGAAGCACAATACTCCCAAAAGCTAAAATGGAAAGTATCAACAAGTGTTTAAATTCGACTTTTCTGGACAAAAATTCCGATACTTTACCTACATAAAAACGGATTAACCCTTTTTCTTTAAGAGATTGCTCTCCCCATCCAGACAGAAGGAACAACCCCATTATCAACGGGAGGATAAAAGAAGCCTTCACGCCTCGAAACTGGTGAACTTTCAACATAAAGTCTAAACGACTGAGTAGACAAACAATTAGAAGTCCACCAAAGATACTAGTAATGGTTACTTTAAGGAAAAGCCAAACGGCTCGTGAGATATTTCCCTCTTTACGAATCCTCATTATTGACGACTCGGGAAGAAGTAATCCAAAAGTTAGCGCTAAAAGAGGGAAAGAGAGAGCGGCAATTAGAGCTACAATCTGAATGAACAGTCTCTCTTGCCAGAAAAAAAGTATTAGTGCCAGAGAAGTAAATAGATAGAAATAGTAAACACTTAAAGAAACAGACCTATAGAGAGAAATTAACCAGAGGGGAAGTATTAAGATAACTAAAAAAATTGGCAGGCGAATCAAGTTGAGTGAAGCCGGGAGAGGCTTAAATGGTTGAGAAAAACCAATCTTAAAGTTACTTCCTAAAATAGCCGCCTTAATTCCTCTAATGTAATCGAGATGGGATTGAATTTGTAAATTCTCACTACTTCCTGAGATAAAAGGCAAATGAATATAGAGTAGTCTAACATTCCTTTCTTTGACAGCTCTCTGGAAACGGGTAATCAATCTGGAGACGTCCAGCCCACCACTCTGTTTAATAGCAACAACCTCTTCCGGTGAAATAGAGTGTACTCTAACTATTTTCTGATATAGGTTTTTGGTTACTTCGCCCAAGCCATCCTGATTCAAGAACTCGATAATACCCAACTTAACCCCTGCTATATCCAATTGTCTCCTCACTGAATCTAAAAAGCCTGGATAGCCTAAGATACTATCTCCGGAAAAGATAACTGCCGATATATTTCTCCAATCGTTTACAGTGGAAAAGAGAGTCTGTATGGAAGCTTCACTAATAAAGGGTCCATTCGTGAGAAGTAAAATGCTTTTTAACCCATAACTGGTTATCCTTTCTATTTTTTCTGTTAAAAAACCTATCCCTATCCGGGAAATCTCTCCCTCCTCCATTCCGTAAACACTCAGGACCATTAGAGGTCTCTCATATGAATCTCCTTCGATTCTGTTAACTTTTTTCTTGCCCAGTTTTTCGACCAGTATTCTCTCTATCTTTTCTCCCAGAGCAAAATCACTGGTTACAATAAAAGTATATTTCTCAATATCCTGTTTGATTAAATCTTTAAGGAAAACAGATTGAACTGGGGCCAAATACTGGGACTTCTTCACCTCTTCTCCGGTTATAAAAGTTAGCCTGCCCTCGGAAGATAGCGTCTCCAGAGTCTCCTCTTCGATAACTATTGAATTAATGCCAGCTTCTTTCAACTCCCACAAAAAAGCGTCAATATCATACCCCCATTGGAGGCAGAGCTCGGAAAGTTCACTGTAATCGCAAGCCATCTCCACCCGACGGTTATCAACTTCCACCCGCCAGCGAATTATGGATACCAAAATAGATGAAACTATAGATAGACATAGAACAACAATTAGAATTTTCTTTTTCATCATTTTAAATGAGTAGCGTTCACAATTTTTTTCTCGTCGGAAAATTTTAAATTCTCTTTTCCTTTTTTCTATGTCCAGAGAGAACTTCCTTTTCCTTGTAGGGAAAGGATTAAGGTGAGGAGGATTTTGTAGCTTTTAAATTTTACACCATTTCATTCCAAATTACAATAAAAAAATAGACCTGAGCTTTTCATGCAAAGGTCTATTTTATGTAAATATACAGTATTTTTAAGTTAAGCCTGCAAAGTCAAATTCCGGGATTGAGCCTTATTTCGGAGGTGGTGGACAGAATACACCACACTCTGGCTCATAATACATTATCGCCGCTTCCACTTTCCCTCTGTTAGTATGCTGAATAATCACGTGTGTCTGGTCGAGTCCATCACAGGTAGCCAGTGGGGGAGTGTATCCGCCAGATAGGACGATTTTCTTATTTGGTCCCAGTGAGATGTTCTGCCAGACTTGCTTGCTATCGTCAGGTAACGGTTCACCTTTTCTATAAGTAACATACCGGGGATATGGATACCAGAACCGGTCACACGTACCCGACTCATAATACTCCTGAATTGCTATTACATCCAGACGCTTGTAAGTGCGACGGCTGTTATTTGTAATATGCACTTCATAAGTCATCGGCAGTCCAATATAATAGCCGGCCAAACCTTCTGGCGTATAAAAATAGGTATCGGTATAGACTACCTTTATGCTAAGATTCTTAAGCTCACCTGCATGCTTGCCGAAGTAAACATTGGCTGCCAATAGAGAACTACCTATAATCACAACCAACCCAAGGACAGCAATCAGAAGCAATCTCTTTCTATCTCCCATATTACACCTCCTTTTCCTTAAAGACTATAAAAAAAGCCGAGTTGCCAGAAGCTTCAAACACTCTAAATTTGTTTTTTCTTCAGCAACTCGGCTTTCAAAAAAGCGTCTAAAAGCGTCTATCGTCTTCGGCAACCTGACTATCCCGATGGTTCGGGACTCTAAGGTTTTGCGTCCCCCTATATCCTAGGGAGTTGCCCTTATCGAACGATAACAATTATCGTCACTAAAATTTTACCACAACTTCTCTAATTTGTCAACCTGTTTTTTGAGGTCTCTGAAAAAGTCTCCCTAAGTGTCTTTGCGAGGAGCAGAGCGACGAAGCAATCTCGTTGTTATCGTCGGGGAATGGGATTGCCACGCCCTTCGGGCTCGCAATGACAGACCAAAATCAGGACTTTTTCAGAGACCTCTTTTTTAACTATTAATGTCGAGAACTTTGGGGTTTTGCTAATTTTCTCCTCTCTTATCTATCGCTTTTTGATATAATTTCAAATATTCCTTCGTTGAGGCAGCCCAGGAGAAATTGGCCTCCATCATATTGTTAACCAACCTTTGCCAGGCTTCCTTCTGTCTATAAACAGTTATCGCTCTTTTGAGCGCATTCACCAGGGCAGTAGCCGAATATTCGCTTAGTAGAAAGCCATTTCCTTTGCCTGTCTCTGGCTCAAATTCTTCAATTGTGTCCGCCAAACCACCTGTGGGATTAACAATAGAAGCAGTGCCATACGCTAAACTGATTAACTGTCCCAACCCGCAGGGCTCATAGCGGGAAGGCATCAAGAACAAGTCACAACCGGCATAGATTCTATGAGCAAGTCGATTATCAAAGGTAATATGAATTGCTGCTTTTCTGGAATACTTCTTGCCAATCCGGGAAAAAAGCTTATGATATTCTTCCTCACCCGTTCCTAAGAGAATAAAGTACAAATCTAAATCCATTATTTCATCAATTGCTTCTCCAATAATATCGAGTCCCTTCTGCTGGGCAAGCCGGGAGACGATTCCCACTAAAGGCCACTCTAAGTTAATCGGTAGGTTATTCTCCTCTAAGAGAGCCCTCTTACATTCCATTTTTTTATCTATCTCTCCTATGGTATAGTTGACAGCAATGAATTGGTCCTTCGCTGGATTCCATTCATCATAGTCAACCCCATTAAGTATCCCGTAGAGGTCCTGTCCGCGATGGGCAAGGACTCCTTCCAGACCGTATCCAAATTCGGGTGAACACTGAATTTCCTTGCTATAGGCTACGCTTACGGTATTCAATACATCTGCGTAAACCAGTCCTCCCTTGAGAAAGCTAACCTGCCCATGGAATTCCAACTTTTCAGGAGTAAATTCTTCCTCGCCCAAGCCAGCCAAATTTAGAGTCTTTTTGGGAAATGTCCCTTGATAGGCAATGTTATGAATAGTCAAAACTGTTGCCGTTTTCTGAAAGAAAGGGTCCTTCTTATATAATGTCTTCAGGTAGACAGGAATTAAACCTGTCTGCCAATCGTTACAGTGAATCACATCGGGTTGAAACCCGATTGCCTTAACCGCTTCCAGTAGCGCTCTGGAAAAAAGAATGAACCTTTCTGCGTTATCCTCATAAGCGCCTTCTGGAGTGCCATAGAGTTCTTTCCGCTCAAAGTAAGGTTTATAATCTATAAAATATACGGGTATTTCTCTTTCCAGTTCGCCTTCTAAAATTGAAACTATGGCAATTTCCTCTCCTACAGGAATAGACAGGCTTTTAGTAAGTGTCCTTAATCCAAACTTTTGATTGTCGACAACTTTATATTTTGGCATCACCACTCGCACATCATGACCCTGAGCCTTTATGGCTCTGGGTAAGACCCCGCTTACATCAGCAAGTCCTCCTGTCTTGGCGAAGGGAACCACTTCTGAAGAAGTAAATAGAATTTTCAGTTCAACACCTCCAGATACCACCAATATTCATATAGTATCGTCGGTAAATAGGAGTAGCAGACTTTAGTCTGCGTAGGAATTCGCAACCTGAAGGTTGCGACTACCGATTCATCGGAGCGTGTCTCCGGGTAGTTTCTCCAAGATGTCATTTCTTTAAGCTCCGGCTTCCCTTAAAAATTTAGCTGCTTCTTCTGGCGGAGTGGGATTAATGTAAAAACCCGTGCCCCATTCAAATCCGGCAACTCTGGTCAATACGGGCATAACCTCAATGTGCCAGTGGTAGTAGGGAAGGTGGGACGTTGTAAGTGGAGAGTTATGGAGAATATAATTATATGGAGCATAATTGAGCACTTTGTTCATCCGAGTTAGAATCCCTTTAAGACAGCATGCCAGATGGATTACTTCGTGTTTCTGGATATCTTCAAAAGCCGAGTCGTGTTTCTTGGGAATAATCCAGGTCTCAAAGGGAAACCGGGAAGCATAAGGAGCAAAAACTACGAAGTCTTCATTCTCAGTAATTATTCTCGTCACTGACTTTGTCTCCTGTCTGATAATATCGCAAAAGACACACCTTTCTTTATTCTCGTAATAATTTTGCGCCCCTACCATCTCCTCTTTCACCCTTTTAGGGACTATTGGCAGGGCGATTAGCTGGGAGTGGGAATGGGTCAGGGAAGCTCCAGCAGCCTTTCCCTGGTTTTTAAAGATTAGAATATATTCGAACCTGGCATCTCTCTTCAGATCTACGGTTCTATCTCTATAAGCCCAGATTACATCCTCTACATTTTTTCTTTCCAGTTCGGGAAGAGTCTTATTATGGTCGGTATTTTCAATAATTACTTCATGGGCGCCGATCCCGTTCATTTTGTCGTACATTCCTTCACCTGTGCGATTTAAATCTCCTTCCACTTCTAATGCCGGAAATTTGTTGGGAACTACTCTTAACCACCAGCCTTTGGTATCAGGTTTTGTTCCTGGCTCACGATAAGCCATGACCTCGGGGGGAGTCTTTTTTTCATTTCCCACACAGAACGGACAGAGCTTCTCGTCCGACTTCTCCTGGGGCTCCGTTCCAAAATCGGAAGGTCTCTTTGCTCGTTCAGTGGCAATGATAATCCAGCGACCAAGTATGGGATCTTTTCTCAAATCAGGCATATAAACCTCCTTTTGTCAACATTGTCCCGATGAATCGGGACCTACAAATCCTCCCGATGGATCGGGATAGGCACAAATTTCCCGATTGAAAATCGGGACTTTACTTCGTTCGCAACGACAACTATACTCAGCGCAATAGCTGGATGGAGTCTTTCCCCAGAAGCCTTTTCACTTCTTCCAGCAACTCCTCACTAAGTTTGACTTGTGTTTTTGATCTTATGTTCACAATTCTATTACGTGGGGCAGACAGGTTAAAACTCACCCGGCAATTACCCTGGTTTTTTATAAATAGTTCCTTCAATTTCTTTAAAGTATCCTCTTCCAACCCGGCTGTGGATAGATTCAAAGTCATCTGGCGGATGAGAAGCTCCCTAGCACAATTAAAGGGAATTACTTCTGAAGCCACAATCCTCGGTTTCTCTTCCCGCCAATTAATCCTTCCTTTGACTATAACCATCTCATCCCTAAGCAAGTATTTTCCTATGCCATTTTCATAAGCCCCGGGGAAAACAATGACCTCTACCATTCCCGTCAAGTCTTCTAATTTAAAGATAGCCATCAATTGACCCTTCTTTGTTTTCTTTTTGTTGAGAGAACCTATTATTCCCCCTATGCTCACTTGACTTTCAACCCCTGACTCGTGCAGTTTATCTATTGAATGGCTGACATAATTCTTCATCTCTTCAGCAAACCTGGCCAGGGGATGACCTGTAATATAAAAACCCAGTACTTCCTTCTCGTATGCCAGTAATTTATTCTCTTGCCATTCCTTTGAGGGAGGCAATTCCTCAGCTTCTCCAAAAGTAGAATCGACGATATCCATAAAAGAAGTCTGACCGCTCAGTCGCTCCTTCTGGGCCCGTGATGCTTTCTCTAAAACGAGGTCCAATCCTTTAAATAACTGAGCTCTTGGCCGACCAAGCGAATCGAAACACCCCGCCTTAATTAAGCTCTCAATTGCTCTTCTATTGACCAGTCTCGAGTCAACCCGAACACAAAAATCGTATAGTGATGTAAACGCTTCTCCACTTTCCCGGGCACCTACAATAAAGTCTATAGCCCCCTGCCCTACATTCTTAATAGCTAAAAGACCAAAGCGAATACTCCCGTTTTCTATTCTGAATTCTGAAAAACTCTTCTCTACACTCGGTGACAGCACAGTGATGCCCATCTGACGACACTCGGATATATATTCTACGATTTTATCGATATTCTCCACTTCGCTACTTGAAAGCACCGTCATATACTCCAGGGGATAGTTTGCTTTGAGCCAGGCGGTCTGGTAAGCGAGAAGAGCATAGGCACTTGCGTGGGACTTATTGAAACCGTATCCACCAAATTTCACCATAGCATCGAATATTCTATTTGCTTTTCCTGGGGAAATTTCTTTCTTTCCTGCCCCCTTTACAAAATTCTCTCGCTGTCTTTCAATTTCTGTAGGTATTTTCTTCCCCATCGCCTGACGTAAGACATCAGCCTGTTCCGGAGCAAAACCTGCTAATTCCGTAGCGATGCGCATAACATCTTCCTGATAAAGAATCACACCATATGTATCCTTTAGAATTGGTTCAAGCAAGGGATGTTCATAGTTTATTTTCACACGCTTATGTTTTCTGACCACAAACTCATCCACCATTCCGCTCCCAATAGGACCGGGACGATAGAGTGCCACAAGGGCAATCAAGTCGGAAAATTCTGTTGGCTTTAACTTTCTCAAAAGGTCCCTCATCCCTGCGCTCTCCAGTTGAAACACTCCGGCAGACTTTGCTTGTGCTAAAAGTTTGTATGTTTTCCTATCATCAAGTGGAATATCAGACGGTTCTCTGGGAGCCTCTTTCGCTCTCTTACTTATAAGCTTCAAGGCCTCATCAATTACCGTCAGTGTTCTCAATCCCAAAAAATCTATTTTCAAAAGACCCAATCTAATTAAGGCAGAATCTTCGTACTGAGTAGTTACCACATTCTTGCTACTCTTTGCTAAAGGTACATAATTAACCATTTCCCCAGGGGTAATTACAATTCCTGCAGCGTGAACACCCGTATGCCGTTTGATTCCTTCAATTCTCTGAGCTGTGTCTAATAGGTTCCTGACCACGCCCTCAGTCTCATATCGCCTGTTCAATTCCGGCACCAGCTGTAAAGCACCTTGTATTGTCTCACCAAAAGGGATTAATTTGGCAATTCCATCTACCTCAAGCAGAGGGACATTCAATACCCTGCCAGTATCTCTGACCACAGCTCTGGCTAACATAGTTCCAAAAGTTATAATCTGAGCTACATTTTTTTGTCCGTATTTCTCCTTCACATAACCAATAACTCTATCTCGTCCATTATCGGCAAAATCGATATCGAGATCGGGCATACTCTTTCTTCCAGGATTCAAGAATCTTTCAAATAGAAGACCATACTTCAACGGGTCAAGTTCAGTAATTCCCAGAAGATAGGCAACGAGACTACCAGCGCCAGACCCCCTACCCGGACCTACCATTATTTTTTGACGTTTCGCATACTCTACGAAATCCCACACAATCAGGAAATAACTGGCAAACCCCATCTGGCTTATGACCGAGAGCTCATAGTCCAATCGTCTACGTATATCGGGCGTAGCTTTCGTATATCTCTTCTTCAACCCTCCTTCACAGAGGTTTCTTAAATACTCATCGAAGTTATAATTCTCCGGAACTTTGTAGTCGGGCAAATGCATTGTTTCAAAATCGAGCTGGAGGTTACATTTTTCAGTAATCTCTGTTGTACTCTTTATTGCCTGTGGAATTTCAGCAAAAATTTGTTTCATCTCCTGAGGGGATTTAAAGTAGAATTCTTCTGTGGAAAACTTCAGATGTGAGGGATCATCGAGTGTTTTGCCAGTACCAATACAGAGAAGTATCTCCTGT
>JABUBO010000190.1_pt1 | contig 18757 bp, 16 predicted proteins | sample 7240361 | NCBI WGS metagenome assembly JABUBO01 (sample SAMN07256346, study PRJNA390944) | subsurface metagenome | isolation source: Methane hydrate marine sediment | place: Pacific Ocean: Eastern North Pacific, ODP site
CAGTGGTGATGATCGAAATTAATTGCTTCTTCGACCAGTAGCTCGGTTTCTGGTCTGGGAATAAAGACACAGTGGTCAACATAAAAATCGTGACCATAAAAGTCGCACTGCTCCAGGATATAGGCAATAGGTTCATGAAGAAGGCAGCGATTAACGCAGTGCTGTAGTTCTTTTGTTTCTGTTGGGGTCAATACTCTTTCTGGATCACTATACAATTTCGTTTTTGATATTCCCAACACATGGCAAAGCAAAAGCTCAGATTCAATACTAACCTCGTTGGAGTTTGCCGATGCCAGTGTTTGCCTGGTTAGAATTAAAGCTTCTCTCGAGGTCATGAGAGGATTGCTTCCAGTTGTTGAGCTTGCTCTGTGGTGGATAATGCTTCAAGGAGTTCATCAAGCTCACCGTTCAGGATTTCAGTTAAGTTATGAAAAACGGTGTTAATGCGGTGGTCGGTGACCCGGTCCTGAGGGAAATTGTAGGTGCGAATCTTTTCTGCTCGGTCACCTGTGCCTACTTGTGTTCGCCGTTCCCTTTCGAGCGTCTCTGATTGCTTATGTTGTTCTATGTCGAATAATCTTGCTCTAAGAACCGACATAGCTTTCGTCTTGTTTTTCAATTGAGAGCGTTCAGCCTGGCAGGTAGCTGTTATTCCTGTAGGGGTGTGTGTGATGCGTACCGCGGTGGTTACCTTGTTCACATTTTGTCCCCCGGCACCGCTACTACGGAAGAGGTCTACCCTGAGGTCCTCTGGCTTTATGTTCAACTCGATTTCCTCTGCTTCGGGAAGAACAGCTACAGTAGCTGTCGAGGTGTGAATCCGTCCTGAGGCTTCGGTAATAGGCACTCGTTGCACTCTATGTACTCCACGCTCATATTTAAGCTTGCTGAAAGCAGCTTTGCCTTTAACTTCGAATACCACTTCCTTAAAACCACCAATGTCAGTTTGACTACTATTCATGATATTTGTTTGCCATCCTTTACTCTGAGCATAGTGACTGTACATGCGAAATAGATCAGCGGCAAAAAGGCTTGCTTCCACACCGCCAGCGCCCGCTCTTATTTCAACGATGATATCTTTGTCATCGTTGGGGTCTTTTGGTAGCAAAGAAAGCTTTAGTTTATTAATCAGGTCATCCCGACGTTGTTCCAGGTTGTTTCGTTCTTCTTTGATCAGAGCAATCATTTCAGGCTCAAGGTCATCATTAAGCAAAGCTTCTAGGTCAGCCAACTCCTTGGAAATCGTTTTATATTGTTGGTATTGGGTGACGATGTCCTTGAGGTTAGCTCTTTCCCGTGTCAGCTGTTGTAGCTGTTTTGGGTCAGTAGCAATTTCAGGCTGGGCAATCATCTGCTCCAGTTCTTCGTAGCGCTTTTCTATTAATCCCAGTTTATCGAGCATGGCTTTCAATTAATCTTTTTGTTCTTCAAACTATTATAATATAGCCCACGAAACCTATTCAAATAGATTTAAGGGGATGGTGTTACTATGAGGGTTTACCCGGAGTGCTATGATTGCCTAAGAAGGCTAATTTACCAGGCGGCCAGGCTGGCTACAAACGATAAATTACTCAGGCAAAAGGCGGTGGAAAAAGCCACAAATGTCCTTGACCGCGAATTTTCCAGTGAGCAGATATCAATCGCAATTGCTACCAAGATCCATGAGATAATACAGAAGACAACTGGTAATCCAGATCCTTATCAAGCGGTGAAGAAAAATGAGCTGGCGGTTGCCGGGGAATTGTTTTCTAAGGTGAAGGGTCATTATAAAGCTACTATTAATGATTATATCAAACTTGCTGCTGTAGCTAATGCCATAGATTTCTTCAGGAGTCTCGACGATGTTGCCGAGGATATAAAGAAACCGGCGGAGTTTGCCATAGACGATTCTCAGCGGTTTGAAGCAGAGTTAAAAAAGGCATCCAAAGTTTTGTATTTGGCGGATAATGTTGGTGAAATCTATTTTGACTTGCCTTTGGTCAAAAAAATGAGGCAATTAGTTGATGTTAAATATGTGGTTAAGCCTTCACCGGTTCAAAATGATGCCACGGTAGAGGATGTCAAAGAAACTGGATTGGAAGGCGACTTTGGAGCGGTGATAACTACAGGTATGGCTTCACCTGGGGTAATCCTTGACTTAGCTTCAAATCAATTCAGGCAGGAATTTAAAACGGCGGACCTTATATTTGCTAAAGGCATGGGACATTATGAATCGTTGAGCGAGCTTCCTAAGGAAGGGAAAATGTTCTACTGCCTTATGGCTAAGTGCACGCCGGTAGCAAGCTCACTCCGAGTACCGCTCAATAGCTATGTTGCTATGCTTAGGTGAGTTAATACGTTGGGTTCCTTATTTATATTAACTCATTCAATGCGGAACAGTAACTTTCATAAGTTGAGGAATCAAAAAGGACAAAAAACACCTCCTTCAAGGAAGTAGGTTTTTCTTTGAGGAACGAAGTCACGGCTCTAAGAGCTACTCTTGCTGCCTTATTCAGGGGATAGCCGTATGCTCCTGTGCTTACAGAGGGAAAGGAGATGCTGGTCAAATTCCTCTCTGCCGCTAGTTTGAGGCTTTCATGGTAAGCGCTAGCTAAAAGCTCAGCCTCATTTCTGTCGCCACCGTGCCAGATAGGCCCCACAGTGTGTACGACATGCTGCGCTTTGAGGTTTCCCCCTGTAGTGATTACAGCTTTCCCTGTTGGTAATGGTCCTTGTTTAGTAACAATTTGCTTGCACTCCTCCAGGATAGCTGGCCCGCCAGCTCGATGTATTGCTCCGTCTACTCCCCCGCCACCCATCAAACCGGGATTAGCAGCATTGACTATAGCGCCGGTATCTTGCTGAGTAATATCTCCTCGAATTAACGAAAGCCTGACCTGGTTAATTAGTGTCTTCATTTTCCCACCTATCGATATCGGAACTGAAGTACTAATTGTAAGAAATCTTGGTACCAATAGCAACACTGTAACTATCTTGTTTCTCGTCTCCAGGGCAAGGTTACATGATGGGAAAAGTCTGCAAATCAGCCTTGATGAAGTTAGTTGTTGCTGATAACATTTGAGGTAGGTCGTGCTAGGCGGGGAGCTAGCGGTGCCCTGAACCCGAAATCCGCTATAGCGGGGCTGAAATCCTGCTTGAGATTTCGAGGTGCAAGCTTGCTTTCTGCTAAGCGGTGGTGAAGTTTGGGTTCTATGCGACGGAGAACTACGAACCCCGTCAGATCCGGAAGGAAGCAGCGGTAAGTAACATTCTCTGGGTGACATAGAAGTGCCTGGACAGAGCTGGCTGGCAAAAGTAATTTGTACCATAGAAACCGAGAGCAGGTGCACGGCCTAAATTGATATTTGGATGTATCTCACGGTGAAAAAAAGATTAGGCCAGCATTTCTTGATTAACGAAAGCGTGGTGGAGCGCATCCTCTCTGCAGCTGAACTTGATAGGGGAGATGTTGTTGTTGAGGTAGGTCCGGGGATGGGTATATTAACTAAAGAGCTCGCTGGGCGAACTGCCAAAGTGATTGCTGTGGAACTTGATATTAAATTGGTCAATATGTTGAACAAGAAATTGGTTTCTTTTCCAAATGTCGATATTGTGCATGCTGATATACTCAAAATCACTCCTGAGGAACTTTTGAAGGGAAAGATTGGTACTCCAGTGAGTAGTGAACAAGCTTATAAAGTAGTAGCTAATCTTCCTTATTATATTACTTCACCAATATTGTGGCATTTCCTCCGTGCTAAGCTGAAACCCTCGTTGATGGTGATAATGGTGCAGAAAGAGGTTGGCGAGGCTATTGCTGCCATGCCTGGCAAGATGACTCAGCTCAGCATTGGTGTCCAGCTTTGCAGTAAGCCAACCATTATAACTTATGTGCTAGCTAAGGATTTTCGTCCCCCACCTAAGGTAGATTCTGTGGTGCTGCGTCTCGACGTTTATTCTGAACCACCCATTGAGGTATCTGATGTCCAAGGTTTTTTTGACATGGTTCATTGTGGCTTCAGTTCGCGTCGCAAGCAACTCCGCAACTCCCTGGCTCATAGTTTGGCAATATCACCTGACCAAGTCTCCCGGTTACTTGAAGGGATTGGAATAGATGCTACAAGGCGAGCGGAAACTTTGAGCTTGGAGGAATGGCGAAAGCTATGGGAAACCTTTGCCCCGCTTAGAACATAATCGTTATGCTAACCACCTATGCACCGGCAAAGATAAACCTCGTTCTCGAAGTTTTGGGCAAGTATGATGATAATAACCACCAAATCAGGAGCATTGCCCAGACGATAACCTTATACGATGTTCTCAGCTTCGAGATGGGGAAAGAAATATCTTTGGAATGCAACGAATCAAGCTTGCAAGCTGAGAACCTGGTGATAAAAGCAGCTAAGCTATTCCAGGAGGTTACTAATTGCCGTAAGGGTGTGCGAATCGGGCTTCGTAAGAATATACCGTGGGGCGCGGGTTTAGGTGGGGGGAGCAGCGATGCTGCCTCCACTCTTGTGGCGCTTAATGCTCTGTGGGAGACGAATTTTGCTCGGTCGCGGCTGGCTCATTTAGCTTCACAGATAAGTTCGGATGCCCCCTTGTTTGTCTACGGGGGCACCACTCTGGTGGAGGGAGGGGGGGAGAAAGTGAGTCCGTTGCCAGATTTGCCTCCAACTTACTTCGTCTTGCATGTGCCACCGTTACCAAGGATACCAAATAAAACAAGCAAGCTTTATAGTAAATTGGATGCCGGGCATTTTACCAAAGGCGAGTCCGTTCGTATTGCCTTACAAGCCCTGGAACAAGGGAAGACGATTGACGCATCCTTAATGTTCAATATTTTTGAAGCAGTGGCTTTTGATGTCTTCTCCCAGCTTGATAAATACAAGGGAGTGTTTGAACAAGCAGCCGGCTCAACTGTTCACCTCACTGGCTCAGGTCCTTGCTTGTTTACTCCCGTTCAAAACGAAGAAAAAGCTAATGAAGTGTGTCTATCTATGCAGAAGCGGGGACTGGAATGTTATGTGACAACCTCGCTCTCAGGGGTGAGTTGAGTGGCTAAGATACAAAGAAAGTGGTTTGTATTAACGCTTTATGTCGCTGGCCTTATTGGACTTAGCATTGGTCTTACTTACCTGCTTCTATACTTGATGGCTTATTTCAATATCTCCGCAGAAGAATTTGCCTCTAGCTCTAGTGCTTATGCTTATTCCGTTATTTTTGGTGTTACTCTGCTATTTAATGCTAGCATCATGGTTCCCACGCATCTCCATGTACCTTTGATGATAACAGCAGCAGCGTACTGGAATCCTATCATTGTGGTTTTGGTAGCCAGTATAGGTGGTACCCTAGGGGAAATGACTGGCTATTATGCTGGTTACCTCGGAAAGAGAATAGTGGTCACTAAAGACATGCCGGGATACAATAGGTTTGTGGATTGGATTAATCGATACGGTCTGCTGGCGATATTTCTTTTTTCTCTCCAGCCTATCTTGCCATTTGATATCGCCGGACTTACTGCTGGAGCATCAAGATTACCGCTGTGGAAATTCTTGCTGCCGTGCTGGGCAGGCAGATTTCTTAAGTATCTTGTCTTTTGTTATTTTGGTTCTTGGCTTCTTCAATTCCTACCCTTATGGTCTCAGCCGCTGGGCTAATTTTTCCTCCTCCGCCCTAGTGGTAACCTCGCCGTCTAATTTTGCCTTGTGCAATATCTCGAGGATTTCTCCCAACTTTTTCCCCGCAGGGATGCCTAGCCTTTGAAGCTCCTCACCATTAAGAGAAAGCTTTACATAACGTAACTTAGAAAGGAAAAGTTCAAGATGGTGACGAATCACGGGCTTATCTTCGGCTATAATGTTGGCCTTAATGGCTAATGGGTCATATTCATGAAGGAAGTAACAAATATCGCTGGGCTTCAAAGATGGTTTATTTAATCGTGGAAGGTGCAGCTTGAGTCGAGCGGTATCTTCCAAAGCCTTGGTTAGCTTTGCTGATGGGTTAAGGCGGCTTACCAGCTGGTTAATCTGCTCCCCATTGAGTGGGTAGGCGAGGAGACAGAAATAAAGTGCTGGAAGCTCACCTGGCTTGCCTAATCGGCGTGCGTCATCAAATTTAGCAGCGAGCCATTCATTGCCACCAAGGGAATGGTTTATCCTTTGTAATGCTCCCAAATCTCCAAGTCGCTTAATGGCATGTTCAGGATGTTCCTCTCTGAAGATTAACTCCAGTTCGTGCCTTATTCGGTCGCCACTTATAGTATCCAGCATGGGAATATCTCGCTTGAGTAATCGAGCGGTCTCGTGCTCAAGATTGAATCCCAATCGTTGTTCATAGCGTATCGCTCGTAAGATTCTGGTAGCATCATCGCTGAAACTATCAGGGTGTAGGATACGGATGAAATGTGAATGTAGGTCATCTTTGCCACGATGAGGGTCAAGTAGCTGTCCATAATGTTCAGTGGTGAGGGATATCGCCATGGCATTGATAGAGAAATCTCTGCGGAAGAGGTCCTTTTCAATACTGCTTGGCGTGACTGCAGGTAGTGCACCAGGTCTGGCGTAAGTTTCGCTTCTGGCAGTAGCGATATCTATGGCGAAGTCACCGCTCTTGATTTTAGCAGTGCTGAAGCGTGGATATATCACTAGTCTTGCCCCGCTGATTCTAGCTATTCGCTTAGCTAGTTCGACAGCATCGCCCTCGGTTACCAGATCAAGGTCGAAATTAGGGTAGCCCAGCAGTAAATCTCGCACTATACCCCCAACGAGGTAGACTCTTTGTCCTAGCTTGCTAGCCTCCTTGGAGGTATGTCGAAGTAACTCAAGGAGTTCCTTGGGGAAGTAGGTCTTAATTTCTGAGGCTAAATTCACGGTTGGACTGGCTCTGGGCTATGCCTTTACCGGCTCTGCTTTGGCAAAACTCAACTCTTCTGCTTCAACGCTGATAGCTATGGTATCTCCTTCCTTAAAATCGCCCCGCAGTATCTTTGTTGAAAGGGGGTTTTCCACATAGCGTTGAATAGCACGCCGTAGCGGACGAGCCCCATATTCAGGATTGTAGCCTTTGCTTATCAGCCATGATTTGGCTTCATTGTTTACCTGTAGCGCAATATTGTGTTCGGCGAGACGATGTTCTACCTCCTTAAGTAACAAGTCGATAATTTTCGCCAGATGTTGCTCAGTTAAAATGTGAAAGATGATGATGTCGTCTACCCTGTTAAGTAACTCAGGGCGGAAGGTGCTCCTTAGCGCAGTTTCGATATTGCTTCTTAACTGTTGCTCTTCATCCTTGTCACGCTGGTGGAATCCTACACTTTGTCGACGGAATTCCTCTGTTCCCAGGTTGCTGGTCATAATAACGACGGCATTTTTGAAATCCACAGTTCTACCATGCCCATCGGTGAGCCTGCCATCCTCTAATATTTGCAACAGGATATTAAATACTTCTGGGTGTGCCTTTTCCACTTCATCGAGTAGGATGACCCGATAAGGTCGGCGACGCACCGTCTCTGTTAATTGTCCTCCTTCTTCATATCCTATATACCCTGGGGGTGCTCCAATGAGGCGTGATACGGTATGCTTCTCCATGTACTCTGACATATCGAGCCTTACCATGGCGTTCTCGTCGTCAAACAGAAATTCAGCCAGGGCTCGAGCTAGCTCAGTCTTGCCTACCCCGGTAGGTCCCAGAAAAATAAAGCTACCTATGGGACGTTTGGGGTCTTTGAGGCCAGCCCTGCCTCGCCTTATTGCCTCACAGACAGCAACCACAGCTTCCTCCTGATTTACTATCCTCTGGTGAATCCGCTCCTCCATGTGGACCAATTTCTCACTCTCGGCCTCAAGCATTCGAGAAACGGGAATCCCTGTCCATTGTGAGATAAGTTGGGCGATAACTTCTTCGTTAACTACAGCGTCGGTCTTTATTTCTTGAAGCCATTTCGTTTTGGCTTCGTCATATTTCGGCTCTAATCGCAATCTTTCAGCTCTCAGTTCCGCTGCTTGTTGATAATCCCCTCGCTGTGAAGCAGCCTGTTCCTCATCGAGCAAACGCTTCACCTTCTGTTCCAGTTCAGTGACCTCTGGGGGGGCGGTTTCCTGGTCAATACGTAGCTTGCTGGCAGCTTCATCAAGGAGGTCAATGGCTTTATCAGGCAAGAATCTATCAGCGATGTAGCGTTGACTGAGCTTCGCTGCTGCTACTAAAGCTGAATCATCGATTTGTATCTTGTGGTGAGCTTCGTATCTGGGCTTTAGACCCTTAAGCATCTCTATGGTGGTATCGGCACTTGGTTCATCGATGAAAACAGGTTGAAAACGCCGTTCCAATGCTTTGTCCTTTTCAATGTGCTCGCGATATTCGTTCAGAGTGGTAGCTCCAATGCATTGAAGCTCACCTCGAGATAAGGCTGGCTTGAGCATATTACTGGCATCAATTGCTCCCTCGGCACCACCGGCACCTACCACAGTATGGAGTTCATCAATGAACAGAATTACCTCTCCGCTTGCTTGGCGAATTTCATCAAGAACTGCTTTCAGCCTTTCTTCGAATTCGCCTCGAAACTTACTTCCTGCTACTAATGCTCCCATGTCCAGGGCGACTACCCTTTTCCCTTTAAGTGAGTTAGGGACATCTTCAGCGGCAATTCTCTGGGCGAGACCTTCAGCAATAGCAGTCTTGCCCACGCCAGCATCGCCAATCACCACAGGATTATTCTTGGTTCGTCGGGAGAGTATCTGTATTACTCGTTTGATCTCCCTTTCTCTGCCGATCACAGGGTCGAGCTTGCCGTGTCGGGCTAACTCGGTGAGGTCATGCCCGTATTTTGCCAGGGAGCGGTACTTGCTCTCAGCACGCCGGTCAGTAACTCGATGGGCACCACGAATGCGGCGCAGGGCCTGGTATATTTTCTCCTGTGTGATACCCGACTCCGCCAGGATTTTGCTGGCATCACCCTTGCCCTCACTGGCGATGGCGATGAGCAGATGTTCAGTGCTGACGAACTCATCCTTTAACCTATCGGCTTCACGAGCGGCCTCTTCCATTAGTTGGGAAATACGGGGCGTAGCATAAATTTGTACCCCTACATAATTTATTTGGGGATAATTTCGTAATGTTTTGTCCACACGACTTTTGACTTCCTCCACATCTATACTGAGCTCATCCAATATTTGATGGGTTATTCCTGTTTCCTGCTCGAGCAGAGCTAGCAAGATATGTTCTACATCCCATTGGCTATGTCGATAGCGGCGGACTAGCTCCTGTGATGCCGCTAGAGCCTCCTGTGCTTGCTCGGTAAATCTTTCCATCGCCATTGAGGGTCTCCTCTCCTTATGTTAAAATATACGCTAATTATAGCTAAGGGCGAGTCTTTTAGCAAAAGGTAATCAAAGTCAAAGCCAAGGGAACCAAGAGTAAGAAGTAAATAGTCATGCTATAAACCTTCTTGTTGCAATAACTCCACAAATTGTCTGACGATATAGGCTGTAGCCCCCCAGACAATATGTCCTTGATATTCATAGAAGTAAACGGGGAAAGTTTGCCCGTTGATGGTTGCATATTCCTGGCTAAAATTCTTCCTGTCCATCAATGCTGATAAGGGAATGGAGAAAATTTGCTGTACCTCATCAGGATTTGCTTTAAACGGGTAAGGATAGGGGATGAAGGCTACAAAAGGGGAGATAACGCAACCACTGGTGAGAGTGATGGCGTCGTCCAGTTCGCCCAGAAATTCAATGTCTTTCTTGGCTAGGCCTATCTCTTCTTCGGCTTCTCTTAAAGCGGTGTTGATAAGGCTAACGTCACCTGGCTGGTGGATTCCCCCGGGGAAGCATGCTTCCCCTTGGTGAAAGTTTACTCCCCCACTCCTCTCAGTAAATAGAAGGTAATACTCTCCCTGGGCATAAAATAATGGGACAAGCACCGCTGAGGGAATTAAATCCTTGCTATTGATCCTCTTCTTGTAATAGTGACTGAGAATTTGCTTGATTTTTTGTTTCATTACTTTAGGATTATAGCATGTATAAAATTTGCTAATGCACAAACTAAAGAGCTATACTAAAAGTTTGGGGGTTAAACACTTATGGCGGTGAGACGCGATTATTACGAAGTGCTTGGAGTGCCTCGAAATGCTACTGAGGAGGAGATCAAGAGGGCATTTCGTAAGTTAGCTTTTCAATACCACCCTGACCATAACAAAGAATCTGGGGCAGAAGAGAGGTTCAAGGAGATAAGTGAGGCTTACCAGGTTCTTTTCGATGCCGAGAAGAGAGCTAATTATGACCGTTATGGTCGAGCTGAGGGAATACAGGGTTTTCCTGACTTTGGGTTCGGTGGACTTGGTGATATTTTCGAATCATTCTTCGGTTTTGGTGGAAGCCCATTTGGAACTGCCACTGCTCAGCGTGCTCCACAGAGAGGAAGCGATCTAAGAGCATATATTACTCTTTCCTTTGAGGAGGCAGTTTTCGGTTGTAGCAAAGAAATTGGGGTAGAACGCGTCGAGAATTGCTCTTCGTGCCATGGCCTTGGCACCGAGCCAGGAACAAGTCCTCAAACTTGCCCCGAATGCCAGGGCACAGGGCAGGTAAGAAGGGTTCGCCAAAGTTTCTTTGGACGTTTTACTCACGTTACCACCTGTCCCCGCTGTTCAGGCAGTGGGACAATAATAACTGATCCTTGCCGTCATTGTCGTGGAAGAGGGCGGGTAAAGGTGAAGAAGAAATTGGTGGTTGATATTCCCGCTGGCGTGGATGATAGCTATACCATGATTTTGGATGGCGAAGGCGACGTTGGATTATATGGCGGGAGACCTGGTGATGTTTACATCAGCCTGTCGGTGAAGCCAAGCAAGCTATTTCGCAGAGAAGGAAGTGATATTTTCTATGAATTGCCCATTAATTTTGCCCAGGCTGCCCTGGGCGATGAGGTGGAAGTGGCTTCACTGGATGGCAGAATAAAATTAAACATACCTCCAGGAACCCAGAATGGAAGGCCTTTCCGTCTCAAGGGAAAGGGAATACCACATGCTAATGGACACGGTAGGGGAGACGAGGTTGTTATCGTTCGTGTAGTCACCCCGGAACATCTTGATAAAAAACAAAAGCGTCTTTTCCAGGAACTGGCTGAGATGTTGCCCAAGGCCAAGCAGCCCTAGAACGATTCTGGGGATTAAATAGTGTCGGCGAAGGAAAGAAGCTACGTACCGGCTAAGCGTATTCTCCTTTGCACGTCAGGTTGCGTCTCAACTTACGGAGATCATAGATAACCGCAAAATCTCTTCTAATTCACCCTCACCTGCAGGGAGTTAAGGGGAGGGAGATCAAAGGAATTCTAAGAAAGTTATGCTGAGGACTGTAAATCACAGTTGAGAAGGGGAAACTTTACTGCTGGATAGATGTATTTAGTGTGGCAGCTAACGCTCTAGTGCAAGGGCGAGGGCCAAATGAGGTTACCGATTTAGCATTGGGTGAAATCGCTAAAATTAGTGGGGTTAACTGCTGCTGGCTACAACTGGTTGATGAAAAAAGCAGCTGGCTAGGTAACAGCACCAAGACTCAGGCTGTGGTACGGGGTACTAAAATACCAGCCAAAACAGTACCAATGCGTGATTCACAAAACGGAGAGTATCCGCCACTATATAACTATAGTTGAATAGTATTCTGGAGGGACACAGATATGGTTGTAACGGTAAAGGGGCAAACATATTATAGAACCAGTAAAGTTTGCCGGACAGTTGGTATAAGCAAAAGTACCTTATTTCGCTGGCTCAAGCAGGGCATATTGAACAAGTGTGAGCGCAGGGATAGGAGAGGATGGAGACTATTTACCAGGGATGAAATAGACAGATTGAAGAGAGAGGTCAACCAGATAAATAAAGCTGGAGCTTTGTAGAATTGCACCAAGGGATTGCTGAAACTAAGAAGGAAGTAGCAAAATGAGGAAACGCATACTGGTAATTGACGATGAGGGAACCATAAGAAAATTATTTATTGCAGTGCTTAAAGACACGCCATATCGAGTAGATACAGCCAACTCGGGTGAGCAAGGGATCGAGCTGGAACAAAAGACCAAATGTGACTTAATATTTCTTGACCTCAAGATGCCCGATTTAAACGGTGTCGAAACTTTGCGCAGGCTATGGGAACTTGACCCAGGTGTACCTGTTTACATCATAACGGCTTTTCACAAAGATTTTTTGGATGAACTCGGAAGTGCCGCGGAAGACGGAATAAGTTTTGAGATTCTTCATAAGCCGTTCGGTGCTGACGAGATTAAGCTGATTGTAAGAACCGTATTAGATAGAATGCAAATAGATGAACTCCTAAAGCTAATGGTAGATAAAGGTGCCACTGACTTGCATCTCAAGGTACCAAGCCCACCGGTGCTACGTATTAATGGTATGCTCATACCGCAAGAAGATTTGCCACCAGTTATAGTTAAAGATATCGAATTCATGTTTGAACAAGTTACTATTCAAGAGCAAAAGGATGCTTTCGTTAGGGAACGTGAGCTAGATTTTGCTTACTCTGTTCCTGGCTTAGCTCGATTCCGAGTTAGCGCACTGCGGCAAAGAGACACAGTGAGCTTGGCCTTCCGGCTCGTCTCAATTAAAGCTCCTTCCATTGATGAATTAGGACTGCCTAAAATTTGTAAGGAGCTTATTCTTCAGCCAAATGGGCTTATCGTGGTTACTGGCCCTTCTGGCAGTGGCAAGTCGACTACCCTGGCAGCGATGATCAATTATCTTAATGAAAATAAGATGCGGAATGTCATTACCATTGAAGACCCGATTGAATACTTATTCCGTGACCAAAAATGTATCATACATCAGCGGGAGTTAGGGACAGACACTAGATCCTTTTCCACAGCATTAATACATGCCCTTCGGCACGACCCGGATGTAATTGTCATCGGAGAGATGCGTGACTTATCCACGATAACTACAGCTATCACAGCGGCCGAGACAGGGCACCTGGTGCTTGGCACACTACATGCGATCGACGCTGCTCAGAGTATTGATCGTTTAGTTGATGTATTCCCAGCAACGCAGCAAGGGCAAATCAGGCTACAGTTGTCACAGGTATTACAGGCAGTATTATCGCAGAGGCTCTTACCCCGTATTGCGGGGGGGCGAATAGCTGCCTTTGAAATTATGATTGTTAACAGCGTGATCAGGTCACTCGTCCGTGACGAGAAGCTCTTCGAAATAAACCCTTGTATCGAAATGTCTACCGGAGCCGGCATGCAGACTATGGAACAGGCGGTGGCCGACTTGGTAAGAAGGAACATAGTTTCCCAGGAAGAAGCCATGATGCAAATCAGCGGCCCGATGGGACTTCAGCAATTACTTCAAAACGGAGCCCCTTTACTGAAGAGGGAATAGATTGAATAAAGAGGTCAACCAGATAAATAAAGCTGGAGGTTTGTAGAATTGCACCAGGGGATTGCTGAAATTAAGAAGAAGGCTGATGGAATACCTGGCTAGTCTTTTATTGCTTTGCTGAAGCTTGCTATTAGCTCAGTTGCCTGCTTGTTCTGGAACAGAATGTCATGGATAATTTCTGCTATCGGGGCTTCCAGGCTGAGTTTCTTGGTTAGCTGATGAACCGCTAAAGTGGTGGTAACCCCTTCAGCAACTTGTGGCATGGAGGTGGATATCTCAGCCAGGGAATGTCCCTGGGCTAACTGATAACCAACGTAGTGATTGCGACTTAAAGTGCTAGCGCAGGTAGCTATTAAATCACCCAAACCAGCTAGCCCATAAAATGTGTCCTTCTTAGCCCCTAAGGCTAATCCCAGGGAAACAACCTCATTCCAGCTCAAAGCAACAAAAGCAGCCTTGGCGTTATCGCCCAGTTCTAATCCATCAATCATTCCGGCGCCCAGAGCAATAATGTTTTTTAATGCTCCGCTTAGCTCTACACCAGTAACGTCATCAGTGGTAAATATGAGGAATCGGGGTGACTGAAGCAAATCCTTTGCCTTTTTGGCAATGATGATGTCTTGAGCAGCAATTACTGAAGCGGCGGGCAGTCCCTGAGCAATTTCCTTTGCCAGGTTGGGACCAGAGAGAACGCAGATCTGTTTTTTCAGGGGAGGAACTTCCTCTTCGATTATCTGGGACATTCTTTTGCCGCTATCTACCTCCAATCCTTTAGCGGCGCTCATTAATATCGTTCTGTTGTTCAGATGATGTTTAATCTGGGTGATGTTTTCCCTGAATTTCTGGGAAGGAACTGCCACTATTACCAGCTCAGTTCCGTCGGTGGCTTCTGCAATATTACTTGTGGAGGCATAATTATGTTTCTCGTGGTTTAACTGCTCAGCTTCGCCTTCACTTCTTGCCCACAGCGTTACTGTTACGCCGTTATTGCTTAGTAGAGTTCCTAAAGTATTGCCCCAGGTGGTATTACCTATGATGGTGGCTTTAGGCATAGGTTGGCTAGCTTATTTGCTCACCTTTTTCACCCAGCCGACGCTCTGTGCCTTGCTGTAGCCGTCTTATGTTCCCACGATGCTGATAGATAATCAAGGCTATAGCTACCAGGCTGTAAGCGAGGTAAATGGGGGTGAGATTATAGGCAATGGTCATAGGTATCAATAGACACCATGTAGCCATAACTGCCATTATTGAGGCTAATGACATATAGCGACTATTCAATGCGGTTACAGCTAGAACCTCGCCACCAAATATAGCTGCAGGGGGGAAGATGGGCAATAATGTTCCGAAGAAGGTGGCTACTCCCCTACCCCCTTTAAACTTTGAGAATATGGGCCAGTTATGTCCTGCCAGCACTGCAAGCGCGGCCAAAACTTGGGCTATCTGCCAATAGTAGATGATTACTCCACCGACACTCAGCACGCCCGGGCCAACAATTACTGCAGCTAGAAGGACCGCTCCAGCAGCTTTGCCGATATCAAGGACTATGGTTAAAATGCCCGCTTTTGTTCCTACAGCTCGCATTACATTGGTACCACCAATTTTGCCACTGCCGTATTTTGTGATATCAATGCCCTTAGATACCTTGCCAATTATCAACCCGAAGGGGATGGAGCCAAGCAAATAAGCGATGATTACTACAGCAACAAACTCACTGATTATCACTTTGCCACCTTTATCTTTCTACCGCTTTTGTGACTAAATCTGGTGAAATTTAGCTGTAATGGCACGCCACGGAAGCCAAACTTCGAACGGAGCTTCTTTTCTAAATACCTCTGGTATGGGGGGTGAATCAACTTGGGGTCGTTGACCTGCAAAACGAAGTTTGCTGGTTTCGATTCATCTTGATAAGCGCGCATAATTTGCAACCGTTTTGTACCTACCCGTGGAGGTAAGTGGCTATCCACTGCTTCTTCGATGGCTTTGTTGACTGCTGAGTCTGATAAACGCTTCTGCCTTTCCTGCCATACTTGACAGGCTAGAGGTAAAACACGCCCTAAGCCCTCTCCTGACTCAGCTGAGAGGTAAAGCATAGGTATATAATACATAAATCCGATCCTTTTTTCCAGCAGTTGTTTGAATTCTCTTCTCTGTGCTTGTGGAATGATATCCCATTTATTGACTAAAAGCACTATTCCTTTGCCTGCTTCCAGGATATAACTAGCAATATGCAAATCCTGAGCGGTAATAAATTCAGTTGCGTCGAGCAGCAGCAGAGCCACATCGCAGCGGTTGATTGCTTTAATGGCACGAATCAAGCTGTAGTAATCAATTCCAGCATCTACACGGCCTCTTCGTTTGATCCCCGCAGTATCAATAAGCAAGATGTTCCTGTTATTCCAATTAACTATGGTGTCGATAGCATCACGAGTCGTCCCTGGTGCTTCATGAACGATAGCTCTTTCGTCGCCAATCAAGGCATTTAACAAAGTTGATTTGCCCGTATTAGGGCGTCCCACGATGGCTAATTTCACATCTTCTGTCTGTGTAATGGAAACACTTACTGAAGGGACAAGGGCCAACACGGTGTTCATTAACTTATCTATCCCTCGATTATGATAGGCGCTGATAGCTAATGGTGTGCCCATGCCCAGGCGGTAGAAATCGGCTACCTTGTTTGTTTGCTGTTCTAAGTCAATCTTATTTACTGCCAGCACTTTCGGTTTGTTAAGTGTGCGTAGCATATCAGCTAGTTCTTCATCAGCAGCAATGACGCCGTCTTTAGCGTCTACCATGAAGATGATGACATCTGCCTGAGCGATAGCTGCTTCTACTTGTTGCTTGACTTTTTGTTGCAGTAAAGAGGGAGGCTCTAATTGCCATCCACCGCTATCAATTACAGTCAGTTCCTGCCCCTGCCAGGTGGTGGACGCAAATATTCGGTCTCTGGTAGTTCCAGGGGAACCACTGGTGACGACAAGGCGTCTCCCTGCCAGACGATTGAGCAAGGTTGACTTACCTACGTTAGGTCGTCCTACAATTGCGACAACTGGTTCTGCCATTTACCTGTTACCCATTGATTCAGTCTGTAAAAGGATTTTGGCTAACAGTGCTTTTTGTAGGTGAAGCCTGTTTTCTGCTTGATCAAAGACCACTGACCTTGGGTCATCCAATAATCCTGGGGAAATTTCTTCGCCATGATGAGCTGGCAAAGGGTGCATGAATAAAACATCTTGCTTGGCGAAGGATAACAACCTCTCATCCACCTTATAATCGTGAAATGCTAAACGACGTTTATCTGCTTCCGCGTCCTGTCCCATGCTAGCCCATACATCGGTGTACACTATGTCAGCGCTGTTGACAGCCTCTTCAGGGCTGCTGAACAACTTGATCACGCTCCTGGACGAGGAGGCGAATTTCCTACCCTGTCCTAATATTTCTTGGTTGATTTCATAGCCTGAAGGCGAAGCGATATGAAAACTCATGCCGGTGAGCGAGGTAGCAAGGAGGAGACTATTAGCTACATTATTGCCGTCACCAACGAATGCCATAGTTAAATCAACGAGTCTCTCCTTCTTTTCATAAATGGTAAGGAGATCAGAAAGTGCCTGGCAAGGATGTTCCAGGTCAGAAAGCGCGTTGATTACTGGTACCTGTGAATATCTGGCCAGGGAAATCAATGTCTCATGGGAGAAAGTGCGAGCGGCAATACAATCAACGTAACGGCTCAGCACCTTAGCGACATCGGAAACTGATTCTCGCTTGCCTAACCCTACTTCTTGGGGGGATAGATAGATAGCATAGCCACCTAGCTGATGCATGGCTATCTCAAAGCTTACTCTGGTGCGCAGGGAAGGCTTCTCAAACACGAGAGCTAATATTCTTCCCGATAGTAGATGTGGTGAATCCCCTTCTTTGAAAATCATAGCTTGCTCTATGACTTGTTCAATCTCTTGGGGGCTGAAGTCAGATACTGAAAGGAAATCCTTTTTCATCATCGGCCTCAAAGTGGAGTTTAGTATATCACGCTTGCCAAGTGTTATAATGGATGAAGTGAACGCCAAAAGCAAGGAGTTCGCTCAGGGAAGCAAGCCTTTACTGTTACTTTTTGATGGCAATTCCATAGTACATCGTGCTTTTCACGCCTTGCCTCCGTTAACCGTATCTAAAACAGGCGAGATGGTAAATGCTGTTTATGGTTTTGTCAACACATTGCTCAAAGTAGCTGGTGAATTCAAGCCTGCCTATTGGGCTTGTGCTTTTGACCGTCCTACCCCTACATTCCGGCATAAGGAGTTTGAGGAATACAAAGCACAGCGGCCTCAAATACCAGAAGAACTCAAAAGGCAAATAAAATTGGTTCATCGGGTTGTGGAATCACTCCACATCCCCGCGTTTGAAGTCGATGGCTTTGAAGCAGACGATATTTTAGGAACTCTGGCAAGGAAAGCAAACGAGCAGGGAATCGAGGTTGTGATTGTTACCGGTGATAATGACATACTTCAACTGATATCGCCTGGGGTGAAGGCACTTATTCCTAAGCGAGCTTTCGCCGATACCACCCTTTATGACGAACAGGCAGTTCAGGGCAAGTATGAAATAAAGCCAGTCCAGGTTCCAGATTTCAAAGCACTGGTTGGCGACCCCTCCGATAACATTCCCGGCATACCAGGCGTGGGAGAGAAAACCGCCGCTAGGCTGCTACAGCAATTTGATAATCTGGAGGGAATACAAACTCATATTGGGGAGGTGATGCCCGAGAAATTGCGCACAGTATTGAGTGAGCATCTTCCTCGGGCTTTCAAGAACAGGGAATTGACCACTATAGTCAGGGATGTTCCTGTTGACTTCGCTCGAGAAAGCTGTCATGTGAGTACTTATGACCGAAACACGGTCGTGGATCTTTTTCGTGAACTCGAGTTCACCAAATTGGTTCCCAGGCTTCCACAACACATAGGTGAGAAAGGTGTCGTTGCTGGGAGCGAAGTCTCGATTACAGCCCATTATCAGGTGGTAAATACTGAGGGCGTCTTTAATCAGCTTGTCAACCAGCTGAGGGAAGCAGCGGATTTCGCTATCCATGTTGAAGCTGCAGGCAAGCAAGCTATGACGGCAAGGTTGGTAGGAATAACGATATCGGTAGCTTCTGGAGAGACATTTTACATACCCTTAGGACACTCTGGTTTAAATGAGCCAGTGCAGCTTTCCTTGGCTCAAGTCCTCGCTGGGCTAAGACCGATTGTTGAAAATCACCAAATAGGGAAAATCAGTTACGATGGTAAGCGTGATATGATGGTGTTAGCCAATCACGGGGTAAAGTTAGAGAATCTAAATTTCGACGTTATGATTGCTGCGCATCTCGTTGGCGAGAAAAATCTTGAACTCAAAGCACTCTGG
>JABUBO010000192.1_pt1 | contig 18653 bp, 24 predicted proteins | sample 7240361 | NCBI WGS metagenome assembly JABUBO01 (sample SAMN07256346, study PRJNA390944) | subsurface metagenome | isolation source: Methane hydrate marine sediment | place: Pacific Ocean: Eastern North Pacific, ODP site
ATATCAGAAATATTCAAGCTAAATTGAACTTTTTTAAGCAAATCAAAAATGCTGGTTTTGGTTTTTACGTTTGGGCTGTAGATACTCGATTTTTTATGAAAAGATTTTTAAAAATGAATTATAATGGTAAATACGTGGATGCGATTTATACTAATTATCCCGATATTCTTCTTGAATTAAGGGATAAAATTCAAAGAGAACAGAATTTAGGAGTTTGAAAAAATATTAACTCTTTTTTTTAATCTCATATCCGCATTTAGGACAAATTAATGGAGCAAAACCAATCTCATAACCGTGCAAACCTTCTATTAGATTACCGCATATAGGACATCTAGGTTTAAATGTTGGAAACCATTGACCATCAACATTTTTTAAAGTTTTCCAAAAATCCATTACTTGCTGGATTTTTCCCTTTTCAATCCCTTTCATCTCTAATCCTTTAATAATTAAATCTCCTCTAGGTTTTAAAAAAACTACAAATTTCATCTTATCTGTTGAATTTATTAAAGATAGAGTTGGTAATATGCTATTCAATTTCATCCGATCGAAAAGGGATGCCAATTCCATTGGTCCAATCGCTGCTAATATTCCCTTTCCTTCTTTATCAATTTGAATTAACAATTGATACCCACGTTTCTTAAAGTCAAAACCCCATAAAAAAAACCAATTAGATATATCATATTCTTCCTTGTCTGGTCCAACAACTCTTTTTATGGAATCCTGTGAAAAATAATGCGGTTTTTTCTTAATGTTTTCCTCAAGATCCTCAAAAAACTTGTTTTCGATCTTTGGAAATTTTCCAAGTATATACTTCAAAGAAAGTAAATTCACGTCTGATGATATTTTTACATCTCGGGGATTCCAAGTATTAAACAGTGATACTTTGAAGTAATACATATTATTAAATAAAAATAAATTTACATTTAAATTACTCTAATAAAAAAATATATTTCAATTATAATTACTTAATGTGAAATTTTATGGCTTTAAAAAAAGTAGGAATTCTGACGGGTGGAGGAGACGCCCCTGGCCTCAATTCCGTTTTATATGGAATATTACTGAAAGCATTTGATTCTGGAATTGAATGTATTGGAATTAAAAAGGGATGGAAGGGTTTTATGGAAAATATTAAGGAACCTCTTAATATTGCTGAGTTAGACGATTTACACACTATTGGAGGAACATTAATTTATACATCAAGATATAATCCTTATAAAGCAGTACATAAACTATCGGACCAGAAGGAAAAAGAAGAATTAGCAAAAAAAATTGCAACTGAGATGGCATCGAAATTTAAGGATTTAGATATCGATGCTCTAATTGCTATAGGTGGTGATGATACATTAGGAGTTGCTGCTGCAATGTTTAAATATTCCAATGCAAAAGTTATTGGAGTTCCTAAAACAATAGATAATGATTTATTAGGAACACATTATACATTTGGATTCTGGAGTGCAGTTCAACTAGCTTCAAATGTAATGGACAATCTTACAACCACTGCCAGATCCCACCAGAGAGTGTTTATTGTCGAAGTTATGGGAAGAGATGCTGGTTTTTTAACTATGTATAGTGGAATTTCAACTGGTGCTGATATTATTTTAATTCCTGAAACTCCTTTTGATTTAGAATCGGATATAATCGATGTGCTTAAAAATAGAGTAAGAAGTGGCTATAAATATCATCTTATTGCTTGTTCTGAAGGAGCTTATCCAAGTAAAGAATCATTATTAAGAGATTTCAAGACAATTACGAAAAAAACAATAGATAATTTACCCAAAGATGAATATGGCAATCCTTTATTATCATCGTTAAAAATAAGTAAAATTTTAATTCAAGAATTAAACTTGCGAGACGATTTAAAAGAAGAATTTAAGAAAAACGGTGTGGATTTTGAATGTAGAAGTGTTGTGTTAGGACATACTATGAGAGCAGGAACTCCCAATGCATTTGATCGAATTTTAGGATTAAGGTTTGGTTTAGCTGCCATGAAACAGGTGATTAAAGAAGATTTTGGTAAAATGGTGTCACTTCAAGGGAATAAAGTTCTAACCATGCCTCTTGAAGAGGGTGCTCGAAAAAAATATATAACAAAAGATAGTGATAAAATAGAATTAAGGGATTTATTAGTTAAAGTTCGCTATAAATCAAAACAGTAAAAAGTTTAATATTTTTTTAAAAATATTCAATTTTTAATGACTTTTCATTAACGGGCACGATATAACTCCCACCTAATTCATCAGTTATTATTAATGTGAATTTAAATTCCCCATTAATGGCCCTATCTATATTCTCAAGGATTTTATTCACTTTTTGATTTTCTTCAGATAAACCTTTTTTAAAAAACGAGACAGCATCTTTCATTCTAAATAATACACCCTCAACATTTGTAATATAAAAGTCTGCTGCAGGACCAGGCTCAATTTCCATTTCTAATTCAGGGATTTCTAATACACCTGAAGATGACCTAAAAATTTTTGATTTTAAGATTTCTTTCTCATTAACGTTTAAAATAAATTTACCTGGCTTAATATGTGTTTCTACTGGAATAAGATCATTTTTCGTAAATTCACATTTATTGCATTCGAATTTCATGATGAGATATTTATCTCCATCTGGAAGTTCATGAATATGTTTACTTAAAATGAGTCGTCCTTTCTTACAGACCGGGCAATCAAACCAATTAAAACCTAAATCTTCTCCAGAGTCATCTTTTTTATTCTTTACCATATATAATTATAAATATAATTTGATTATGAAATATTTTATTAAAAATAAAAACAAATATTTTGAACACTTTAAAATTATACATTATAAAGGAGCATTGAAAAATGACAGAGAAAAAAATTATTGAAATAGCATTTCATGGCCGAGGAGGTCAAACAGCAATTACCGCTTCACAATTATTGGCGGAAATGGCATATGAAAGTGGCTTTAAAGATGCGATATCTATACCAATAATTGGTGCTGAACGAAGGGGTGCTCCAATACAAGCTTTTTCTAAAATATCTAGGGATGCTCAAATTAGATCATATAGTAGTGTAACAGACCCGGATTTTATGCTGATTTTTGATACTACTCTATTAAAGATTCCCAGAGTGTTTGCTACCATTAAAGAGGGAGTGATTTTAATCATTAATAGCAATCATAAAATTTATTTTAATAATAATTTGCCAAAAAATGTTAAAATTTATATAGTCGATGCTACTGGGATTTCATTACAGTATGGGTTAGTAATAGAGGGGTTTCCAATTTTGAATATTCCAATGTTGGGAGCATTTGCTAAGGTATCTGGGTTTTATGGCCTAGATATTATGGAAAAAGTTATTAAAAAAAAATTTGGTTCAAGGGCTGAGAAAAATATGAAAACAGCCAGAGATGCATTTGAAACGGTTAAGGAGATGATTTAATTATGTGGAAAATAATAGCGGAAAGTAAAGATAAAAGACCCAAACTTCAAAATTATAAAAATTGGAATGAATTACCTCCAATTCCCATATCATTTCCTTGTTATGGAAGTATGGGAGAGACAGGAGATTGGAGGGTTTTTAGACCTGTAATAGACAAAAAAAAATGCACTAAATGTGGATTTTGCTGGATGTACTGTCCTGAAGGAGTGATTCAAAAAAGTGAGGATGAATTTTTCACAATAGACTATGTATATTGTAAAGGCTGTGGGATTTGTGCAAAAGAATGTCCTGTTAAAGCAATAGAAATGAAAAGGGAGAGTGAATTTGAATAATGAGTCAAAAAGAACAGGAAATTAAGTTTATTAAAGGCAATGTTGCAGCAGCTTATGCAGCACGTTCAGCAAAGGTTCAAGTTATAAGTGCGTATCCAATTACTCCGCAAACAACTGTTGTTGAAAAACTTTCAGATTTTGTCGATTCTGGAGATATGCCAGCCCAATATATTAAAGTTGAATCGGAACACTCAGTTATGGCTGCTCTAGTAGGTGCAAGCATTGCTGGAACTAGAACCTTTTCCGCAACATCTGGACAAGGTCTTTTATATATGAGCGAGATGGTTCATTGGGCAGCTGGTACGAGATTACCTATAGTAATGACTATTGCATCGCGTGGAATCGCTCCTCCGTGGAATATATGGGCGGATTTTACTGATGTGATTTCACAGAGAGACGCTGGATGGTTAATTTCATTCGCATCTTCACATCAAGAGATTTATGATAGTGTTTTAATGGCCTATAAAATTTGTGAAAATGAGGAAGTTTTACTCCCAATGTTTATTGCATATGGAGGTTTCGTATTATCACACACATCTAAACCGGTAATTATTGAGCCTGATGATAAATTAGAAAAGTTTCTACCGCCTTTACCCGATGAAAAAGGCTGGCCACATATTTTTATTGATCCAGAAAGACCAATGATGCATGGAAATCTAATTATGCCTTCTGGTTTTTATTATGAATTCAGAATGAAAATTCATGATGAAATGATGAAATCGACGCATATAATTAAACAAGCTGCTTTAGAATTTGAAAAGATCTTTGGAAGAAGTTATGGAAATGGACTTATTCAAGAATATAAGATGGATGATGCGGAAGTAGCATTGGTTAATATTGGAGGGCTTGCACTACAGGCAGAGCAGGCTGTAGATGAACTAAGACAGGAGGATTATAAAGTTGGTTCAGTAAAATTAAGACATTTTAGACCATTTCCTACTGAGGAAATTAGAAACATAGCGAAAAAGGTTGATGTTATTGGAGTAGTTGATCGAGATACAGCTTTTGGATCACCAACTGGAGGTGCAGTTAGTTCTGAATGTAAAAGCGCACTTCACGGAACAGGAATTGATACTATTATTCTACCGATTATTACTGGAATTGGAGGGAGAGAAGTATCAGTAGAACAACAGAAGGAAGAATTTAAAAAATTAATAAAATTAAAAGAGACAGGTGAGCTTCCAAAGGACATGATACATGGAACTCTCTGGGATGGCGTTTTGGAGGTGAAATAATAATGGTTAGTTTAAAAGAATTACAAGAAACAACTGCAGAAGAATTATTCCTACCAGGGAACTCAACATGCGCTGGTTGTGGATTAGAGTTAGCTTTGCGATGGGTGATGAAAGCATTGGGTCCTAAAACTGCTCTAGTTGCCCCAGCAAGCTGTTTAAACGTAGTTGTTGGATTATGGCCTAAAACCGCTCCAAATTTCCCCTTTATTAATATGGCATTTGCTGCAGCAGCAGCAGCAGCATCTGGTCTATCTGCAGCCTTTAAAGCGAAAGAATATAAATTTCCTGGAAAAGTGTGGGGGAAAATGACTTCCTTAGTCTTCGCGGGAGATGGTGGTACAACGGATATTGGAATTCAAGGTTTAAGTGGTGCAGCAGAAAGAAACTCCAATATTCTTTATGTTTGTTACGATAATGAGGCTTATATGAATACCGGTATTCAAAGAAGCTCGTCTACACCTCATGGGGCTAGAACTACAACTACACCTTTTGGAAAAAAACGATTTAAAAAGAATTTACCTGCAATAGTGGCGGCTCATAACGTCCCATATGTAGCTACATGTTGTATCTCTTATCCGATTGATCTTTATGAGAAATTTAAGAAAGCAAAAGATATTCAAGGATTTAGATATATTCATATACTTGCGCCCTGTCCACCCGGTTGGGGTTTTGCTTCTGAAGATACCGTAAAAATGGGGAAACTGGCGGTGGAAACTGGATTTTGGATATTATATGAAGTTGAAAATGGTGAATTTAAATTATCTAAGCCGAGTAAAAAATATTTGGATCCCTCGAAACGCAGACCAATTCAAGAATATTTAGAGATTCAAAAAAGATTTAACACACTTTCTGAGGTTGGATTAGTTAAATGGCAAGAGAATATAAAAAATGCATGGAAACACATTGAGTTAGAATTAGAATTAAAGGAAAAAAGTGAATAATTGAATAAAACTTGAAATAATCATTTATTGACAATTAAAATTTTAATTATCAACTAAATATTTCATTTTTTTCTTGATATTTGAGTGTGAAATAATTTAGGCTTGGACTTTTAATTAAAAATTCAGATCGATGAAGAGCAATCTACTTTTTAGATATCTTTAGATTTGGTTTATTTTTTAAATATGAAAAGCTTAATATATTAATAAAAGCAAACAGTGAAAAGATGTTTAATAATAAAAAAGTCAGAAAGCCCAGATGGGTAAAAACAGCTCGATTCGTCGGAAGACAGATGTCTCGACTCAAGATGGGGCAGTCATATTATCAAATCGCAATGTCTACAATCAGTGCTATTGCTCTTATTTTTATAGCATTTGAACTTACAATTTGGATATTGATTATTGCATTTCCCCTAATCTTCCTTGGAGCATTTTTTATCGGTTATTTTATGGATATTTACAACATTAATTCTATGGAAATTTTCAAGACCAATGAAATAACGCACCGATTTCTTACAACCAGCGATGAAAAAAATCAAGAATTTCAATTACTACAATTAGAAATCATGTTAGAGGCATTTAAGGCAATGAGCGAGAACAAAAAGATAGAACCAAAGGTGTTACTAAAAAAGTTTGAGGAATATTATAAAAAATGGAAAGCGCCAGAGGAATAAAGATTTTTCAAAGAGAAATTAAGTTGATTTTTAATGGGATTATTATTAAAATTGAGCCGAGATAATAAACTGGACAAAATTTTTTTGGAGAAAGCCGCCGATGCAGTAATTGAAGGTAAAATAATTGCATATCCAACAAATACCGTTTATGGTCTCGGTGGCGATCCACAAAATCTTAAAGTGATTAATAGGATTTTCGAAATGAAATTTAGAGAAAGGGATAAGGGGCTTCCAATTCTAGTTAGCGATATAGAAGAAGCAAGAAAGATCGGAGAATTTAATTTATATGCGAGTCAAATTGCTGAATATTTTTGGCCAGGACAAGTAACTATTATTGTTAAAAAAATTTTAAAATCTATACCTCAAAAATTAACAGGTGGTAAACAAACTGTTGCGATTAGAGTCCCTGAGAACGGGATAATACTTGCAATTTTAGGAAATCTTAAAAGTAAGGGCGTTTTAGGGGGAATTATCGGAACTTCCGCTAATATTTCTGATCAAGAGAACATTATAGAAGGAGAATATATACCAAAATTATTATTTGATCAAATAGATGTAATATTAGACTGTGGAAAGACATTAACACAAATTCCCAGCACAATTGTTGATTGTTCTTCAGCAAAAAAGAAGTCAGAATTGAAATTTTTAAGAATCGGCTCAATTTCTAAGGAAGAAATTTTAAAAATTTTTAATGATGGAGGAATTTAATGAGAAATTTTAATCTGTTAATATCCACATCAAGACATAATGAAATAAATGCCAAAGCAGAACTTTGGTTTTTGTTATTTATGATGGGCGATGAATTTCCCTTAATTTTTAGAGTGGAGTTTCCCGGATTATTTATTGCACTTACAAATTTAAATCCCAAAAAATGTATAGAGAAATTAAGAAAGATGGCACTAAAAAATCCAAATTTTTTTCAATATATCTTGAAAATAACTCCTATTGAATATGCTTGTGAAACCGATTTAGATTTGATAAAAATGACCGTTATTGACAATTTTCATAGAGTTATAAAAAAAAAAGAAACATTTAAAATACAGATTAATAAAAGGAATTGTGCGACCTCAAAATTAGAAATAATTGAACACATTGCAGAAGGTCTTAATAATAAAGTAAATTTGAGAAAGCCAGATAAAATCGTAAATATTGAAATATTAGGTAATTTTACTGGAATTTCATTTATAACAAAAGACGATATTTTGAGTGTGGTTAAAGAACAAGTTCGAATTATTCAGGCTTAGGTGTTTTCTCTAAAGATAAAAATGCCATTTTTTCATAAATTATCTCTAGACATGCTTCATATAAATCATTTAAATTATTATTTCTAAACGCATCATCTTCATTAAATTTGTTTCCATTAGAATGAAATATAATTTCCAATTGATTCATACTGATTTTAAAATAGTCAATAATTTTTTGAAGTTTTGCTATAGATTTTTCCGTAATAATAGTTGGGTCATTAGTAATGTTAAGTGATTGAGTGATAGCTTCTTTTATTGTTTCAACGTTATTTTCATAACTAGCTATTAAATATGTAAGTTCTAATGGGGTTTTTAACTCTTTTTCATCAACTTTTATGCCGAAATACTTGATTGCTTCGGAAATCTGCCTTTTAGTTGAGAGATATAATAAAAATTCGAGTTTTTTTTGATTAGATATGTTTTTTTTATCATTAAAAGCCTTATGCGTATTATAAAATGCCGTGATTATATGTTCTGGAGAAATAACGAATTCTGGATTAAATATTTGTACTGTAGATTTATTATATTGACTTTCTAACTTAGATATGAGATTAACAAAAAAATCAATAATATCAACATTATCTTGTAACTTATATTTATCTTTCAAATTTTTGATATTTACTCTTATACCATCGAATCCTAAATAAATTCCAATGTTTTCACCCTGAGTTTTTACTGAAATTGTTTTTTTAATCATCTTTAATCGTAAGAATTATTTTATTCCATTTATTAGACTGGAAATCTCCAATAAAACCAATTAGGTAATAGATCTGGGAATACTTTTACAATAATTCCAAAGATAAAGAATATGATTAGAATTACTGTTATTAACCAATCTTTTTTTGTATATGAAATTGAATAATAATAGGTTCTATTTTTAGTGCTTCCGAAAGCTCTGGAGTCTAAAGCTTCCGCAATGTGAAATGCCCTTTTCATGGAACAAACAATTAATGGAATTAATAAAGGTATTAAATTCTTTGCTTGAGATATTAAGCCTCCTTGTTCCATTTCATATCCCCTACTTTTTTGTGCATCAATAATATTTTGGGCTTCAATTGCAATTGTTGGAACAAATCTAAAAGATAATGAAAATGAAAACGCAATATTGTAAGGTACTTTAAGAGAAAGAAGAGAAAGCATGAGATCGTCAGGATGAACCGTTAAAAAGAATAATGAAAATGAACTTACCATAATCATTATGCGTATAATCATTGATATGGATTTAGAAAATCCATGTTCATTAACGAATAAAGTATTGAAAATAATCATTAACAAAAATAGGAATGACATTCCCCGAATACTTTTAATCCATTTCTTAAATAATTGTCCAGCGAGAATGAATGGAAATAATGAAAGAAAAACAAAAAAGAGAATGAAAATTTCTTCAAACATAATTGCAAGAATACTATAAATGATTGCTAGTAGAAGCTTAGTTCTAGGGTCTAAACTATGAATAATTGTCTTCATTTGAATAAATTTGAAAGCTTCCATGAATTCAAAGGATATTATGTTTTCCCTCCTTCAGTAATTCCCATTTTATCCTTAAAATATGAACCTAAGAATTGGACCATATTTTCTTTTATATATACGTCCTCAGGGACCTTTATCTTTAAATCTATTAAAAATTTTGATAGTTGAATTAATTGGGGTGAAATTAAAGAACCAATATTTAGAATTTGATCTTGACTTAGAATTTTGTTTGTTGGGCCATCAGCTACAATAAGACCATCAGCCATCAGAATTGTTCTTGGTATATTATCTATAGCAAATTCTATATCATGGGTAACAATTATTATTGTTTTTCCTTCAGCATGTTTTTCTTTTATCAAATTTTTTATGAATTCTACTCCCTCTGCATCTTGACCAATTGTGGGCTCATCAAACACAATAATTTCGGGATTTCTACACATTATTGAGGCAATAGCCAATCTTTTTTTTTCCCCACCAGATAAAGTAAAAGGAGTCCGGTTTTGAAATTTTTTTAGTTTAAATTTTTCTAGAGTTAAATTAATTTGATTTTCAAGCTCAGTTTTTGAAAAATTTAGATTTTTTAGTGAAAATTTAATCTCATCTTCAACGGTATTAGCAAACAATTGAAGATCGGGATTTTGAAATACGATACCTACTTTTCTCGTTAATTTTGACATTAAAACATTATTAACTTCATCATTTTCTATATAAACAGTCCCAGTTGTGGGTTTCAATAAACCATTGAATGTTTTTATTAAGGTAGATTTACCTGCTCCATTTTTACCCATTATTCCTACAATTTCTCCTGAGTAAATATTAAGGTTGATTCCTCTTAATGCAATAGTCCCATCGGGATAATGATAAGTCAAATGATTGACTAAGATTTGAAGGTTTTCAAGTTTTTTTTCCATATTATCATTCTCCATCCAGTCTATTTTATAGAATTTATCAAATTTTTAGTTTCTTCGATTGAAATTGGCAATTTACCAGTAAATATATTCTGATTCATTAATTTTTGAAAAACTGAAACACATTTCGGAATATTAACTCCTGAATTTAAAAATTTTTCTCCATTTATCACATAATGGGCTTCACCATGCTCAATAATTCGTCCTTTGTCAATCAATATAACTTCATCGGCTAAAGGAAGTACAATATCCAGTCTATGTTCAATAACTATTATTGTAGATATTTTTTTTTCAAGAAGGAGCTTTTTCAATAAGTTAAGAATTTGAATTGCACTTTTTGGGTCTAGAAGTGAAGTTGGTTCATCAAAAATTATAATCTCTGGCTGTAATGCGAGTATTGAAGCAATCGCAACCCTCTGTTGTTCTCCACCACTTATTTCAAATGGTGCTTTTTTTCTAAGATGTTCAATATCTGTAATTTTAATACATTCTTTAATTCTTGAATCCATTTCATCCCAAGGAATACCAATATTTTCAGGACCAAACGCAATTTCTCGTTCTACATTCATAGCTATTAATTGATTCTCAGGATTTTGAAATACTAAACCTACATCTCTTGATAATGTTGATGTGGGAACATTTTTAGTATTTTTTCCTTTTACAAATACATCCCCTTTTATTTCACCGTGATAAAATTGTGGAATCAAACCATTCATTGCTCGGACTAAACTTGTTTTTCCCGAGCCTGTAATTCCACACAATAAAATGAATTTACCTGATTCTATGTTTAATTTAATATCTTTTAATACGAAATCTTGTGCTTGGTCGTATTTAAAACTGAAATCTTCAAATTTAATTAAATTCAAGGTAAAAACTTTTATTGTGAGTTATGATAAATATTTCTAAGATTATTTTTCTAATAATCTTTTTTCAAAATAACTAAAAATTTTTTCTATAGTAGATTCAAGATTTATTTTTCCAACGTGGGATGCAGCTCCATTATGTCCTCCTCCGTTGCCTTGGCTAATTTCGGAAATTTCATTAAAAAGTTCTCCAAGATGAATCCCAGCTTCATTTATTACTTTTTGATTTGCCCTTGAAGTTATTCTAAACGCATCGCTTTTTTTTGAAGGAGAAATTACTAATACGATATCATATCCTAAACTTATTAGCGATGTAGCCACACTTGATTCATAATTACTAACTTGAGTTTTACATACTAGCCAGTCTCCATATCGAATTAATTTACTTCTTTGACTCCCCTTAATTATTGCGATTTTTTCAGAAACATCAACTTCCATCTTAAGGATACCTAGGATTATTTTATAATCTAATCCTTTTTGAAGAAGAAAGTTAAATCGACTAAAGGTTTCATTAGTTGCATATTTAAAATTACCTGTATCTGTAAGAATAGCCGCTGCAAATAAATGTAAAATGCATTTATTCAATTTGATATTAAAAAGTCTGATAATGTCAAGAATTATCTCACTGGCAGAAGTGTAATTATCCATGATGATATTGTATTTGTCAAGAGGTTTATTTTTTAAATTATTTCCTTTTCTGTGATGATCAATGTATATTAAATTTGATTTAATGTCCCGATATTTAAGATTTAATTCTTTAAATCTAATTTGATTATAATTATTTGTATCAGTAATGAGTAAAATATCTGGTTTGAAATCAATATTAGAAGATGTATTTAAAATTTTACATTCACATATAGATTCAATTATTTTAATTATTTGTTTATTATACTTGGTGCATTTTGGAAATCTTAAATCTATAAGTGAATGTTTCAATATTTTACTTAAAAAAAGTTTTAAACCAAATGCAGAGGCTATGCCGTCTACATCTGCCAAACTATGGGTGGATATGATTATATTTTTTCCTTCGATAAATGAAATTATATTCGTTATATTTTTTTTTAAGTTAGAATTCATAATTATTAATTTACGATTGGCTTATTCCTTGATCCTTAAAATCTTTTTCTAGTGCTATTCTCAATGTTTCTAATTGGGTTTTTGTTCGTTCTTCTCGTTGGGTTATGGTTTTTAATTTCAACTCAATTGAAGCTTTTTGACTTTTTTTCTCATCCAACAATCTATCTCTCTCACTTTTTACCATTATGCCCCCAATGGACTTATAAACTTCTTTATTAGAATCAGTTTTATCTAGTTCTCCGATTACAAGTTCAGCATCCCTCAATCCACGTTCTAATTCAAATCTTTGTTGAGTAAGAAATTCGAGAGTTCGAACCAGATTATTATAATTTTGCAATTTATTTTTTAGATCATCAGATAAATTCTCATAGGGCATGCTCATAAAAATTTCCTCTTTCTTTTAATATAACTTAATTATTTTAATAACTTTTTAGATTTTTCTAATATTTTTCCAAAATTTATAATATCTGAAACGGTTGCTCGAAAAGCAGTAATATCAGTTGCTGTTACGTTAAAAATTATGGAATTTTTACCTTTTTCAATATTTAGTGATGTTCTTTTTCGTGATAATTGAGAGAGTTCAGGAATAAAAGAGTTATAAGAAATATCACGTATTTCTTCGTCTTTAAATTCAATTTCAATTCTAGAAATAATTTTTTCCATTATTATTCTTCAATTTCTAATTCTCGTTGTTTTCTTTTTGTAATTCGTTTTGATTCAATCCCCCTTTGTGTCTCCATTTGGTAAGAACCTCCCGTAAATTCACAGTGGCATTTTTTACAGTACCATATTCCTGTAGATTTTCTCTTGATTGCTGGAGTAAAGCATTTAGGACATTTAGGATTAGAGTGTAATTGGTCTTCTATTTTTTTGACTCGTTTTCGAATGGTTGCACCATATCTGGCTCCATATCTTCCTGTAATACCAACTTTTTTCGTTTTTGACATAATTTTGTACGTAGTTAAGTAATTAAAATAAAAAAAGAACAATTAAAAAAAAACTTATTTATTTTTTAAATTCTGGTATTGCCATAGATCTAGATCTTTTCGTAGTTTAACCCCAAGTTCTTTAGCTTCTCGGGCAAGAGATTTTACCTCATCAATAGAAAACGTCGCTAATCCACCTTTTTGTAATGAAACTAAATTTCCGTCATCATCAAATGCATAAGTTATTCTTCCGTCCATTACTAATTCCTCTGTTAAGTTAGGATCTACGAATACTACATCATCTATTTTTCCAAATGTTATAGATATTGGAAGGTTTTTTAATAATTTCTTTGTATTAAAATAACCTCCATCCCATTCGACTTTAGCTTTCTCCTCATCCAATATTTTAGCTGTTGGAATTTTTGATGAAACTAGAGCGGTTAATGCACTGATAGTTCCACTATCGATTAAATTTCCTGAATAATTAATTGAATATACATCAATAAAAATAATGTAGACTAATTTATTAGGAATTAGACATAACATCTCATTTTGTATAGTTTTTGCGCTTCTAATTGGTCTATCTATTAATCTTGCCAATTCTATTGCCTGTTGACTTGGTGGACCTCCTTCAAATGCTCCCCAACTCATAGGAACTAATTCAGCCATTACAGTATAAACCCCTTTATCAGGCATGTCCGGAAATGGAGGTCCTAATTCATATTTAACACCAGTAATGACACATGTTTTACCTAAATGCACTTTTGCAGAACCTTCAGCAGCTTTTACTATATTAGCATCAATATTTATATCACGATATTGGAACAAGTCTCTTCCGTCAATTCTTTTATCCTGTTTTAAATTTTTCAATATATATTTTCTCTCAGTCGACACAAGTATTTTTGACAAACTCATTCTCTTTGATCTCCTCCATTTTGATTTTGTTGGTTATTTGAATCAATTTTTTCTTCAATATTATTTGTTGTAACTACTTTAGGCTTATAATTTTTTAAATGGTCTCGAACATCAATATATCTCTTTTTTAAGGCTTCTTCTTGCAATTTACGTATCTTTTCTAAGGCTTCTATTATTTGATCAATTGATTTATCGAATTCTTCGAGATCCATGATTCCATCAAATTGTAATAAGGCAATTTGATTATTATACCATGAAATTGCACATGGTAAATCAGCTTCTCCCGATTTATCCTCATCTCCACTGCAATCTATAATAAGTTTTCCATCTACTTTACCAGCAGCCACTGCGGTTATTAAACCCTTCATTGGAATTCCAGCATCAGCTAATGCGAGTATAGCTACTGCAGTACAGGCACATCTTGTTCCTCCATCCGCTGATATTACTTCAATAAATACTTCTATTACTGAGTCTGGGTATAATTCTAAAAACAATACTGGTTCGATTGCATTTTTTATTACCATTGAGATTTCTTTTTCCCTTCTTCCTGGAGCCGGTCTTTTTCTTTCAGAAACACTAAAAGTTGTCATCCTATAAAAAGTCCTTAAGATACCCCTATCTGGTCGAGCATCATGTCTAGGGTGAACTTCTCTTGGTCCATACACAGCAGCATAAATCTTATTACCACCCCATTCAATATAAGCACTTCCATCTGCATTTGGAATTACTCCGACTTCCATCTTAATAGGTCTTAATTCATTTAAATCTCTCCCATCTAACCTTTTTCCATCTTCTCCAATCAACTTTTCTGGAGATTCATCCTTAATTAATAAACTCATTAATTTATACCTCTTCTTGTTTTTTCATTTATAATAAAGTCCTTAATTCTATCAGTTAAACCAGAAGTATGTGCTTCAGTTTCAATTTTATGGATTGTATCAATTAATAACATTTCATTCTCAAAATTATCCCCCTGTATCCAGATCCTTCCATTTTGAGTTACAAAAATATTACAATTAGTCATTTCTTTTAATAGATTAATCATTGATCCTTTTCGTCCTATAATTCTTGGTATTTTGGGGGGAGGGATTTCAATAAGTTTTCCTGAATGTCGCTTGCCTAAATATTTGCCTTGAGTTGTTAATTCTGGATGATGTAATCTATCCGCTTGTGTGATTTTTACTATTAGTACATCACCAACACTGAATTTTTGAGTTGTTTCATATGCTCTGTCAGGTCTTCCTTTTCTGAATTTTTGAGTTCTCGCAACTGTATTACTTGGTTTTAAAATTCCAAAATTTCTTGCATTGATGTCTAATTTCCATTTTACAGGATTTTTATCTATTATTACGCCAATAACCTTATCTCCCTCAGTAGGAGTATATATTCCACGTAATGGAATAACATTAATATAATTCTTTCTAATAACTTTAAGCCCTACAAATAAAGAGATAATTTTATTGCCTTGTTTTGTAGTACCTCTTCCTGGAGTAAAATTAGTTAAATCTTCGGATAAAACTTCTCCTGGAATAACTATTTCTTTATCTTTCATTTGATTAAGGTCAATTTCGTCAATGTCTTCAACTTCCACAGTTAAATCACCTTCTATTTTTTTAATTAATTATTTTCTAAGAAAAAGTAATAATAAATTCTACATAAAGATCCATTGCTGATTTTAGATCAGATTATTTCAATGGTTTTATTTGTACTCGTCCATGGGTTAATTTATTCAATTTATCTAAAAATTCAGCTTGCAATCCTGCAGGAAGATCAATAATGGTTACCCAAGCTCCATCAGATTGCCATTCTTCTTTTTTTATAGTGCCATATCTAGCGACCATATTATAACCTTTTGCGGCAAAGGATGAAGGTATTTTTATTGCCAATTGTACTTGTTCGATTCGAATTGGGATAATTGACCGAATTGCTTTTACAATATCTTCAACTTGCTCTTCAGCATTCTTCATGATATCAATTTTTACTTTAGCTTGTTCAATTGCCTTTTCAATTCTTTCGGGAGGATGAGGTTTCTTATTTTGTGGATTAATTGCATTTTTTGCTATTAAATTTATTATTTGTTTCATTTTCTTTTGAGATTCCTCTTCTCTTTGCTTATGGGTCCATTGAATTTGACCATTTAATAGAATTTCAGCTCCTATTCTCATGGAATCTGTTGTTTGAAGTAAATCTTGCATATCTGAATCAAGGGCTTTCTTCCCTCTTTTTAAATCTTCAAAAACAGCAAAACTCTCAAAAATTAAATCTAGATTAATACCTTGAAATTTCAATAGATCATCAACAGTCAACCGTGTTTTACTATCCCCTTTTTTTAATTTTTTTTCAATTTCTTCTCTGATTTTCTTTTTAGCAGCCCATGCTTTTTCAGGATCTAAAAGCATTTCAAATTTTTTATTGCCTTTTTCAATTTTTCCAATGACATGATTTCCTAATTCGATTCTAGCTCGGTCTCTAATCATTTTCTTTCTTTAAATTAATAAAATTATACCTTTAAAACTTCTATATATTGTTAATCAAAACTTAGAACAAAATTACTATGATTTTATTTAGACTTTATCTAATAATTCCTTCTTTTCTTTCTCATTTATCATCCTAAATAAACGATCGTCCCTCATAATTACTCCAATATCACATGTATTAGGGTTTAAATCATCACCCATCATCTCACGTAGAGCTTTTAATGGGAGGAGTAATAATTCTTCATCACTCAAATTATCTTTATAATTATCTTCTAAAAAAGCTCGAGTTTCTGTAGCTCCACTACCAATTGCTTGAGCTTTATAACCCCAGGACGCCCCCGAAGGGTCGGTTAAATAAATTGAGGGGCCATTCGAATCAACACCACCAATTAGAAAAGATACTCCAAATGGTCTTACGCCAGCATTTTGAGTATATGCTTGTTTAAATTCACAAATATGCAATGTTACATCTTTTACAGAGATTTTTTCATCATAACTCAAAATATTTACTTGACTTTGAATTCGTGCTTTATCAATTAAAACACGAGCGTCAGCGGTTAAACCACTAATCGCAATTCCAATATGATCATCAATCTTGAAAATTTTTTCAGAACCCCACGGTTCTTGAAGTTTAGAAAACTTTTTCTCCACAGCAAATACTACTGACTCATCATTTTTACATACAATTGCAGTAGTACCTCGGCGTACAGCCTCTATTGCATATTCTACTTGAAATAATCTCCCTTCGGGAGAAAATTGTGTTATTGCCATATCGTACCCTTTTCCCGGCTGAGCAAACATATCTAATTTTCCTCCAAATTTTAATTTTTAAAATTATTATTAATTTTTCTCAGATTTTTTTATTACTTTTTCTTTATTAAGGGATTATATAAATTAAAAAATTTAAAATTTGTTAAAATAAAATATAAAAACATTTTTGATTTTGAAGTTGGGATAAATGTGGATTAATTCTTTCTGGAAATTACTTTTTTATTAATATTTAGAAAAAAAATTAATTAACAAAATTGTATTACTAAAAATATGGAATCTAATCGGAAAAAATTTTTGGTAATTTATATTGTTGGGCTATTAATTTCCTTATTTTTAATGATTTGGATATTGTTTTGGGGAGAATTATCATTATACGGAACTTTATTAATTTTCTTTATCTCAATTAAGTTTTTAAGTGGTTTTGGGTTAATTTTGAGTATTAGCAAAGGGACAATATTTATTCTTGAAAAATTAAGTGAAAAACTAAAAAGAAAACAAAAAACATCTCGAAATATTACAATATTTACATCTATATTTCCTTTTATATTGATAGGTTATGGATTTTATTTGGTAATATCCAGCGCAATTGGAGGAGGAAGACTTTCACAAACAGGAATTATGGCTTGGATTGAAAACATTCTTTTCTTATATGGAATCTTATCTCTACTTATTTCTTTATACATAAAGCCAATCATTATTGAGGAATTTGATAAAGCAGCTGAGTTGGGGAAATTAACATGGTGGAAAAAAAGATTCAAAAAAACGGGAAGATCTTTAAAAAAGAAATATTTTCAACTTAGAAAAGACTTTGCATTAGCCCAAGTTCAAGATCAGATGGAGATTAATGAAGTATTAGATCTTTGGCACAGAAAATTTGCATTAAATATGTTATTGATATTATCAATTGGATCTTTAATTTTTACTCCAGTTTTATTTATTTGCATTATGTATTGGGTGAGAATTTATATCTTATTTAGAAATGAACCTGCAAGGTATGAAAAAATTATGCTTCTAGTAGCAATAATATTTATTGGAGTGTTCGCAATACTAATTCCTTTTTGGGATATATTTAATCCATTTTATCAACTTATATCAAATTATTACTGGATCGTGAATCTAGGTTATTTAATTGGTATTATAACAGGCACATTTATTTTTACAAAGAAACTTCTAAATATTCATGGAATCACTTTAATTTCTATAAAAATGAAAAGAAAAGATAGAAAGATTGAAAAATTAAAGGGAGAAAAGGAAGAATTAGAAATGCTTTTAAAAGAAAAAAGCAAGCCCCCTTAAATAATCAATTTTGCCAAACAAGTTTATTAATTATTATTGACCATTCGATTAGAAGTAATTCTTTATTTTCTTGAATGTGAGCGATAAAATACTCATTCTCAGGAGTGATTGACCCACACC
>JABUBO010000193.1_pt1 | contig 18636 bp, 21 predicted proteins | sample 7240361 | NCBI WGS metagenome assembly JABUBO01 (sample SAMN07256346, study PRJNA390944) | subsurface metagenome | isolation source: Methane hydrate marine sediment | place: Pacific Ocean: Eastern North Pacific, ODP site
CCTAGCCAGAATGGCTCCAACGTATGGTTCGAGGGCACCTGCCTCGCGCGCGCTTCCGATCTTCTGCCACGGTGCTCGCTTCCAAGCCTTTTTTGCGATGATTCGCTCGATTTCGCGCTCGCGTGTCCGCTCGAATCCAGCACCCTCGGCATCCCAGAACTTGATTCCGTTATACTCGGGTGGGTTGTGGGAGGCGGTGATGATGATGCCGGCGTCGCACGAGAAGTGGCGGATGGCAAAGGAGAGCACGGGTGTGGGGGTCAAGCCGAGCCTCAGGGCATCGCATCCTCCGGCTGTGAGCCCGGCAACAATCGCTTGCTCAAACATCTCGCTTGAGGTACGGTTGTCGTACCCCACTGCGACTTTCCCCTCACCCTTAAGGTGCGTCGCCAAGGCTAATCCGAGCTCAAACGTAAGCTTGGGAGTCAGCTCACGATTGACCACCCCCCGGACGCCGAAGGTTCCGAATAGCTTTGGCATGATATCGGGTTAATTTAGGGCAGATGTATTAAATCGTTGTATGCTGAAATTAACTTGGGCCCGTGGCCAAGCTGGATAAGGCGGCAGCCTTCTAAGCTGCAGATCGTGGGTTCGAATCCCATCGGGCCCGCTATTTTAGAGATGAGGCACGATTTTATTTTAGGAACAGAAAAAGTGCGAGGAACAAGGCTACTAGGACCCCCGAGCATACCCAGAACCAAACCATCGAGCTCTTCTTTCTTCCCCACTCAATCCTTACCCATATACGCTCATGAAAGTAGTAAAGCACGATTTGTACCAAGTTGAAAGTTACGGTTATCGCTGAAGCCTTGGGCATATCACTTGTTAAGAGATAGCTCACGATGAATAGGACAACCACGGCAACAATTCGCCAAGTGAGCGATTTTGTCAGGCTTCGCACCCTACTCTCCGTCAAGACCTGCATCACTTATCCCCGAGGAACTCTTTCTTGATCGCGCGGAAGATATCCTGTGGCTTCTGTATGTCATAATCCACGTTTACAGTCACCAGCATGGCGTTTTCTTGGTGGTCGCCTAATTAATTACATATAATGGCATTTAAGAAGTATAGCCGCGCCTGAGTTTGAGCCAGTTTATTTTAAAGCTCGGAGACATATTGTAGGGAGCTAAAATGGCGAGAATTAGCATCATTGGTAGCGGGGTCGTGGGAACGATTATCGGCAACGGATTCAAGAAGCTTGACAATGAGGTGACGTTTTATGATGTTAGCGAAAAAAGAGTTCAGGAACTTCGTGATTTAGGTTTCGAAGCCACCACGAACCTAGCTCAGGCTGTTCAAAAATCAGACGTTTCATTCATATGTGTGCCAACGCCCACGAAGGACGGAAAAATTGATTTAAGCTACATCAAGTCGGCGACAGAAAATTTAGCCAGATGTTTAAAGGAAAAAAGTGATTATCACATCGCGGTTGTTAAGAGTACCGTGGTGCCCACAACTACTGAAAAAGTGGTTATCCCGCTCTTGGAAAAAAACTCCGAGAAAAAAATTGGTGAGACGATTGGAGTTTGCGTGAACCCCGAATTTTTGACCGAGATCCATCGTTCTTGGACCGATGAGAACACATTTACCCGGGATTTCTTTAGTGAGGAAAGAATTGTTATCGGGGAGTTTGACAAGAAATCAGGGGACATGCTTCAAACATTATACGAACCTCTAAAAGTCCCGATCTTTCGGACCGATTTGAAAACGGCTGAGATGATTAAGTATGTGAGCAACTGCGCTTTGGCTAGCCGAATCTCCTATTGGAATGAGATCTATTACACCTGCCAAAAACTTGGGGTAGATTCAAACTTTGTTGCTCAGGTTGTCGGGATGGACAAACGGATTGGGAAATACGGGACAATTCATGGAAAGGCCTTTGGAGGGAAATGTCTCCCCAAGGACCTAGAGGCATTCATTGGTATTGCGGAGGAATTGGGTTATGAACCAAAACTCCTCAAAGCGGTTGCTGAGATTAATAGAAAAATCGGGAAAGAAAGAGGGATTAGAGAATAAGTGATTATATGAAAGTGATAATCCCGGCGGCGGGCATGGGAACGAGACTCCTACCTGCGACCAAGGAGCAGCCAAAGGAGATGTTACCGCTTTTCGCTAGGGCTTCTGGTGGTCAAGTATGCTTAAAGCCGTTGCTTCAGCTTGTATTCGAGCAACTTTATGACATCGGATTTCGCGAGTTTTACTTCATCATAGGGAGGGAAAAACGCGCTATTGAGGATCACTTTACTCCAGACTCTAGTTATGTTGGCATGCTCAAGCAGAAGAAGAAAAATGAGCTGGCGGGTGAGCTTGAAAACTTCTACCGAAAAATCGAGGACTCAACGATAGTGTGGGTCAACCAACCAGAACCAAGGGGGTTTGGGGACGCAGTGTTGAAGGCTGCAACGTTCGCTAGGGATGAGCCGGTGCTCGTGCATGCAGGCGACACGTACGTTATATCCGACCGCGATCGTCACATAAAAAATCTGATAAAAACTCATGAAGAGCTCGAAGCGGACGCGACATGTGTGCTACAATGGGTTAGGGATCCACGGCAATACGGGGTCGCGGAAGTGGGGAAAGCTAAAGGCGACACCTACAAGGTCAAAAAGGTGGTCGAAAAACCCGAGAGACCAACGAGCAACTTGGCCATCATGCCAATCTATATCTTTCGTCCAGTTATCTTCAAAGCTCTAAAAGAGACACTACCTGGGAGAGGGAACGAGATCCAGCTGACGGATGGCATCCAGAAACTCATAGATTGGGGGCGAGGAGTGCACGCTATCAAGCTAGGTCCGCGCGACATCAGGCTTGACATAGGGACGATTGAAACTTATTGGGATGCTTTAGAATTGTCATATCGCTATGCGAGAAGGGGGCGAAAATGGCCAGGGCAGAGAAAGTTCTCGTAACCGGTGGTGCGGGTTTCATCGGGTCTTGGCTTTGTGACCGCCTGATTGAAGAAGGGCATGAGGTAGTATGCATTGATAACCTTGGTTCCGGAAATAAGAAAAATGTTGAACATCTCTTCTCAAATTCGCGCTTCAAGTTCATAAAGCATGATATCAGAGAACCTCTAGAAATCGAGGAGAAAATCGACCACATCTTTCACTTGGCCTCCAGACCCTCGCCAGCCGATTTTGAGGAGTACTCCATCGACATCTTACTAACGAATGCCGTGGGGACGTGTAATATGCTCGAACTCGCAAGAAAAGATGACGCTAGATTTTTGCTAGCCTCCTCGTCCGAGGTTTACGGCGACCCTAAGGTCCATCCGCAGCCGGAAGATTACTGGGGCAACGTGAACCCCCTCGGGTCCAGAAGCGTGTACGATGAAGGGAAAAGATATGCCGAATCCTTGACCGCGGCATATCACCGTCGATATGGTCTCGACGTGCGTACCGCGAGGATATTCAATACCTACGGGCCGAGGATGAGACCTGACGATGGCAGGGTCATCTCTAACTTCATCGTCCAAGCCTTAAGAGGTGAGTCGATCACGGTCTACGGCGATGGGTCCCAGACTAGGTCCTTCTGCTATGTCTCCGACATGGTGGAGGGCCTGAAGAAATTGATGTTCCTCGATGACCTGAGCGGGGAGGTGGTCAACCTAGGCAACCCAGATGAGATAACCATCCTCGAGGTAGCTGAGCTTGTCAAAAAACTGACGGGATCGAATTCCAAAATAACGTTTGTGCCTTTACCAAAGGACGATCCGAAGCGAAGGAACCCCGATATCTCCAAAGCAAAAGAGATGCTGGGGTGGACACCTAAAGTCGGGCTAGAGGATGGTCTGCTAAAAACTATCAGCTACTTCAAGGGGGCGATCAAGTGAAAGTCTTGGTTATCGGCGGTGGCGGCTTTGTTGGAAGCCACGTAGCAGAACATTACGTGAAAAAAGGCGAGGAGGTTGCGGTGTTTGACAATCTTTCTCGAGCGGAACTTTTAGGCCGCGAAATAAAGCGTCCTAGGTACAATTGGAACTACCTCAAAAATAGCAGCAACGTCGAGCTAATCGAAGGCGATATCAGAAACGCAGTAAAGGTGAAGAGCGCTGCAAAAGGTGCCGACGTGATCGTCCATACCGCAGCTCAAACGGCTGTTACGACCTCTTTAAAGGATCCAAGGACCGACTTCGAGGTAAACGCTCTGGGAACGTTTAACGTCTTGGAAGCCGCGAGGAAAGAAGGCTCGACCGTGATATTTTGCTCAACAAACAAGGTCTACGGGAACAACGTGAATAGAATCCCAGTAAAAGAAAAGGAAAGCAGGTACGAGTTCTCCGATCCAAAGTTCAAAAACGGCGTGCCAGAGGATCTCTCAATAGATCTATGTGAGCATACGCCCTATGGATGCTCCAAGTTGGCGGCCGACCTATACGTTCAGGATTACGCAGAGAGGGGTGAGATAGACGCCGCCGTTTTCAGAATGTCTTGCATCTACGGGACGCGACAATTTGGCGTCGAGGATCAGGGCTGGGTATCATGGTTTACAATTGCGACAATCTTGGGTAAGCCCATCACAATTTATGGCGATGGAAAACAGGTGCGGGATGTCTTACATGTGTCAGACTTGGTGGAAGCGTTCGATTCATTTGTACGGCGAAGGGACAAACTCCACTCGGAGGTCTTCAATATCGGAGGAGGAGTAAATAACACCCTATCGCTGCTGGAGCTTCTTGACCTCCTAGAGAAGGAAACTGGAAAAAGATCAGAATTGAAGTATTCTGACTGGAGACCCGGCGACCAGAAGGTCTATATTTCGGATATTTCGAAAGCTGAGAAAAAACTTCGCTGGAAACCAAAAGTAGGGCCAGAAAAAGGCATAAAAAATTTGGTTAACTGGATCAAGGAAAACGAAGACCTATCCTCCTGATTCCGAGGGTGAAAGATGAAAATATGCATAACCTCCGATGTTTTCCCACCATCCGTTGGAGGGATCCAAACTTTTACCCGCGGATTGGCGGAACACCTCTCAAGAGATAGAAGAGTCGATAAGGTTTCAGTCATAACTTTCGGCGAGGAAAGAGCAAGAGAAATTGTGAGTAAAAAAATGGACGTTCTTCGATTACCCGACACGAATTTTTTGAGAAAGGGTCTCTCAATCATGCTGCAATTATCCCAAAAGAGAGGCCACAATGTCTTCCATTCCGCGACCTTATTACCAGCTGGTTTTTTCACCTCCTATTTTAACAGCTTTCTTGCGCACAAAAAATTCTTTGCTACCATTTTCGGGCTGGATGCGCTTGGCGGCTTTAAAAATATGAAAACTCGTTTTTTAATCAAACGTGTCTTTAACAGAAGCGATGGGATAGTATCCTTCAGTAATTTCACAAAAAAGGAAGTCGAAAAACTCTACGGGCTTGAAAAAGACAAAATAACAACGATTTATCCGGGTATCTCTGTTCCGAAAATTGATCAAAAAGAAGTGAACGGTTTAATAAAGAGATACAAAGTGGGAAAAAAGGACTTCATGGTCTTATTTGTTGGCAGGCTCGTCGAAAGAAAGGGCGTAGACGATCTTATTCGAGCTATCGGAAAAATGAAAAGAGAGAGAGTAAAGCTATTAGTAATTGGAGGAGGGCCAGAAAAAGAAAAGCTAACCAGACTCGTCATGAAATTAGGCTTACAGAAAAAAGTGCTTTTCGTGGGAGATGCACCTTACCACAAAATTCATCCATTCTACAAGCTTGCCGATATATTTTGCATGCCCTCAAAGTATCTGAAGGAAAAGGGAGATGTGGAGGGTTTGGGCTTGGCTTTCCTAGAAGCACAAAGCTACGGGATTCCAGTTATTGGGGCCCAAAGCGGGGGGATCCCGGAGGCGATAGACGATGGCAGATCAGGGTTCATCGTGCCAGAAGAAGATCCGGACTCTATAAAGGAGAAGATACTCCTCCTAAGAGACAAGCAACTGTACAAGAAGATGAGCGAGTACGCCCTCAAATTTGTTAAGAAAAAATTTAGCTGGGAGAGGTGCGTGGATGAACACATCAAATTGTACGAGGGATAGCCGCATGCAAGAATTCCGAGAATGGAAAAAGAAACCCTCGCAACTCAAGCTACGTTACCTAGACAGGTTCGTAGTTGGCAAAAAAGTCCTCGACATCGGTTGCGGTATGGGTTTTTACTCGGAATACTTGGCAAATAAGGGCTTCGACGTAACCGCCGTTGACACCGAAAAGCAATTCATCCCAAAAAAATCGAAGTTTGAGCTGGCAAGCGCCGAGGATCTCCCATTCGAGGATGAATCATTTGACACGGTTTTGCTTTTCGACGTTCTAGAACACGGAGACGATCAGAAAATTCTGAAAGAAGTTCGTGGGGTCTGCAAAAAAAGAGTAATAGCCTCAGTTCCCAATAAAGACGACCTCTTTCTCCCAAAATACAACCTGACTTTCAAGCATCACAAAGACAAGACACATCGGAGGGAATACACCCAGAGTGAAATCGAAGGCCGCCTGAAGGAATTTGGATTCTACACGAAACACGTTACGTTGGAGGGAGAAGTCTCCCCCTTCGTGTTTGCCAGTTTCCTACGCCCCCCCCCTTTCTCACGCATTCATGGGGCTAATCTTTGCCTTGAAAAAACTAAGCTTATTCAAGCCACTGCCAAAAGCGGATATCTACGTTGTGGCAGATCGGATGGAGTAGACGCCTTTGGGTGATGAATAGATGAGAATACTGTTTATGTCGCATACCTACGTCGTAAAAACAAATCGACAGAAGCTCCTTAAATTGTCAAAACATAAAGACATCGATTTAACCCTGATAGCTCCTCACGAGTGGAAGCATGAACTCAAAACATATCAGCTCAAAAAAGGGCACAGCGAGAATTTCGACGTCATCCCTCTAAAAACCATGTTAAATGGCAGGATCTCCCTTTACTTTTATCCAACCCTGCACAAGCTGTTTCATAAGATGAAACCAGACATCGTTCACATTGAGGAGGAACCTTGGGCTTTCTCGACTTTTCAGGCGATGGGGTTCAAAAAGATCTCAGGCAGTAAAACGTTATTTTTCACGTGGGAGAACGTATACAGAGCGCACTGGCCCCCTTTCTCTTTCTTCGAAAGATATGTCCTAAAGCATGCCGACCGCGCGATTGCGGGGAACCTCGAGGGGAGGAAAGTCCTGCTTCGCAAGGGGTTCCGAAAACCCATAGATGTGTTGCCTCAACTCGGCGTGGATCCCGAGCTATTCAAAAAAGGAGACGGCATATCTTTAAGGGAAAAACTAGGAGTGACGGATTTTACCATAGGATACGTAGGACGTTTGGTGAGGGAGAAGGGAGTTCTGACTCTGGTCGAAGCCGCAGCTAAACTTAAACGGGATTTCAGCGTCCTCCTGGTGGGAAAGGGTAAACTCAAGCAAGACATCATTAAGCTCTCCCGGAAGCTAGGTATCGCTGACAAAATAAAATTCGTCGATACGGTATCACACAAGGAGGTTCCACAATACCTCAACTGCATGGACTGCCTGGTTCTTCCCTCCCTGACTACTCCTCAGTGGAAGGAGCAATTCGGTCACGTGCTCATAGAAGCGATGTCGTGTGAGGTTCCGGTGATTGGCTCCGACTCGGGGGAGATTCCGAACGTCATCGCCGACGCCGGGTTGGTATTTAGGGAAGGTGACGTTAAGCAACTCGCGGAGAGGTTATCTCTACTGATCGAGGATGTGAAGCGTCGAAAAGAGCTGGCAAAAAAGGGCAGACGACGCGTGCTGGAGAACTACACTTGGGAGAAAATAGCCGACAAAACGTATGAGATCTATCAAAAAATGCTCGAATAACGAATAGCCCGAAACCAAAAATAAACTTAATTAATCAGCCGCCCCCTTTTAAAACGCTTGGAGCGAGGTGAATCGTTGCCTGACACGAGCGTTTTAGACGATGCCTTAAAGAAGGTTGCAAAAGGAGCCGGGATAGTTTTTGTGGGGGTGGCAATTGGTCAGGCGATCGTCTATTTTTCAAGGATATTCATAGCCAGGTACCTCGGCCCGACCCCTTATGGCTTGATCTCTTTGGCTTTGGCTGGCCTCGGAATAGGGACAACGCTTGCACTACTGGGGTTGCCCACCGGGATTGTAAGATATGTTTCGTTCTATAAGGGGCGAGGGGACAAAAGGAGGATTAAAGGTACCCTCGTATCGAGCTTCCAGATCGCCTTCCCTCTGAGCCTGGTGTTCGGGGCTTTACTTTTCCTCTCTTCTAACTGGCTTTCTATCAACGTGTTCCAAGAACCCCATCTAGCACCCATCTTAAGGGTGTTCTCATTGGCCGTTCCATTCTACGTTATGATGGAGCTCTTTCTAGCAGGGATAAGGGGATTTCAGGAGATGAGGTATCAAGTCGTTTGCAAAAATCTCATTGAGCCCCTATGTAGGATTGCCTTGGTCGCTGCCCTGTTGTTCTTGGGTTACGGTGTTCTCGGCGCCGCAGTAGCCTACGTGTTGGCGATAATCTTAGCGTCGGGCTTCGCTTTCTATTTCTTAGAAAGGAAGATCTTTCCGGCAATTAAAACTAAAATCAGGGCCATCTCGATAAGGGGGGAATTATTTCAGTATTCGTGGCCACTAGCGCTCGTTGGCATCTTGTATTTGATAACAAGTTGGACAGACACGTTGATGCTTGGTTTTTTTAAAACATCTGCCGAGGTGGGATTCTACAACGCCGCCTTACCCACAGTTCGGATTTTAAGCGCAGTCCCGCTCGCTTTCGGCATGATCTTCTTTCCGGTCGTGTCGGAGCTCTACGGCAGGAAAAAAATAAAGGAGATGAAAGACGTGTACAAGACCGTTACTAAGTGGATTTTCCTCGTTCTTTTTCCCTTATCGCTTCTGGTGATTTTCTTTTCGGGCGCGGTCTTGAAGATAATGTTCGGACCAGCGTACGTAGTCGCATCCACAGCTCTTAGCATTTTGGCGGTCGGTTTCTTTGTGAGTTATTTATTTCAGCCAAGTAGCATCATCTTGAGCACATTGAAGAAGACTAAGCTAATCTTTCTTAGCTCTCTAGTAGTAGCTTCGTTAAATGTCTCACTAAATTACATGCTGATACCGCCGTATGGGATAGAAGGCGCGGCTGTGGCAACGAGCCTTTCGGTGTTGTTAGGTGGAATATTAGTGGGGGCTTTCGCTTACCACCTCATGGGTTTTCAGCCCTTTAAGCAGGCCCACTTCAAATCGCTTATCGCCGGACTCGTCGCCATTCTCTTATCTTTCTCGGTGTATGAAGGCGTTTCTTTCTTCATCGAAAAAACTGTTTACCTCCTCATCGGCGCCTTCTTTGCCTTCGCTGGGCTTTATTCCCTAATGCTGTTAGCCCTGAGATGCTTCGATCGAAACGACGTGATGATTATGAAAGCTCTAGAAGAAAAAACAGGGATATGGCCGAAATTTTTGAGGAGAGCCATCAAAAGGTTCCTATAAATCTGAGGAGTCATTAGATATATCCGGAAACTACATATTCTCATCTAAAGGAAGAAAAATTGGTAAGTTTCATGAAATTTTATTGAAAATAGAAAAAGGCGGGATATTGGATGAGAGATTTAAAATCAAAGATGTTTGACATTAGAGAATATGAAGCGTCTTACATAATCGGGAAGCTGGTGGGGGGCAAGTCGGAGATACTTAACGTAGGGTGTTCATGGGGGCGAGATAACTTCTACTTAAAAAGCATTGGAAAAGAAGTTTTTAACGTGGATAAAGCTAAACAAAAAATAGAGAATTTCGTGCTATGCGACGTAAGCAAAGGGATCCCATTTAAAGATAAAACCTTTGATGCTGTTTTACTCGCCGATGTTCTAGAGCATATCTATGAGGACTTCTACGTTCTTCAAGAAACTCGAAGGGTGCTTAAAGACGGGGGGGTATTGATACTCTCTGTTCCTTTCTTCCACGACGAACCAGAGTATCATGTCTCCGCCTTGGCATCGTCCATCCTCATCGTCGTCATTCGGTATATGGCTCGCTGTGGAAGTTGCAAGCGCGTAATCGGATTTTACAGTTTCGACAGAGTGGACGCGACTTACGATTTCAGGTGCCCAAAGTGCGAGAGAAAATTTGACAAGAAGCGAAAGGCGAGAGGTGGGGGCTGAGGTGGCGGGCATGGCTGACTTGGGAATCGGGTTGGTTGTCGGATTTACCTTGGGCTATTGGCTTGGTTTCGCGGTCGATTGGGTTTACCTCGAAAGAATCAAGGAATGGTGGAAATCTCGAAAGAAACAAAAGGGGGCACGGGGATGACCGCCGCCCATTCGGAACTCGACATCGGATGCGGTTCGGCCAAGGTGTCCGGAGCCATTGGCGTAGATAAGGTGGGCACCGAAGATGTCGACGTCTTGGCTGATGTAGAGAAAGGTTTGCCCTTTAGGGACGATGCGTTCGAAAAAGTGTATATGAATAGCGTGTTGGAGCACATGGATGACATCTTCAAGGTGATGGATGAGGTCCACCGGGTGCTCGGGGAAAAAGGGGAGGTAATCATAAGGGTTCCTTGTTTCTCCCATTTCCACGCATTAACGCATCCACAACACAGGCACGCGTTCCACCACGAGAGCCTCAACTGTCTGACATCGAGGAGCAAAGAACCGTACACTCAAAAAAGGTTCGTAATCAAGAGAAACGATTACATCTTCAAGTCTCGTCTCCTCGGTAAAATTTTCAATCGGTTCAAGCACTTTTACTGTTCGACCATCTTGTGCTACCTTTTCCCAGCCGACGAGATTCTGTACGTGCTCGAAACGGAAGAAAATTCGCACTCGCGTCAGAAGGAGACAAACCCATGAACAAAGTAATCAATGTTAAACTACTTTTAAATAAAATTGTGGAAGCAGACCTAGTCTTAGGAAAGACCAGAAGTGGATTGCTAAAGAGGTCAAAGTACTATGGGTGTTATATCCGAGCAGAAAAAAGGCATGCAAGTAAGTGAGGAGATGCTTGTTAGCGTCGTAGTTCCAACTTACAATCGGAAGGAGTTGCTGAAAAGGTGCCTAAGATCTCTGTTTAAGCAGTCGTATCCCACAAAAAGTTACGAAATCATTGTTGTGGACGATGGTTCTAGTGATGGAACTCATAAATTTTTGAAAGAGAAAGAAAAAGAGATCCAAAATCTAAGAGCATTCAGACAAAAAAATAAGGGTTGTGCAGCAGCAAGGAATTTGGGGGTAAAAAACGCCAGAGGGGAGGTAATTTTGTTTACTGATGATGATTGCGTTGTTCCTAGAAACTGGATCAATCAGCATTTAAAACATTATGGAGAAAAAAATGTTGCTGGTGTAGGTGGTACTTTATGGCCAAAAGAAATGAACTGGATAGAGGAATTTAAAATTGCTGAGTATTTGGACGAATTTACTCAACTAATGGAAGTTACCGACCCTAAAATGGGGAAAGGTCTAGCAACTTGTAATTGCAGTTATCGCAAGAAAGTGTTTGAAAGAATTGGTCCGTTTGATGAAAATTTTTTAACTGGATCGGATCCAGAATTCAGCAAACGAGTTTTATCAAATGGGTATCCCCTTATCAAAGATCCTTCCATAAAAGTTTACCATCTAAGAATCGATAGCTTTGGATCTATTTTAAAAACAAGATTTAAGAGAAGTCAAGGGATATTATTGGAAAGAAGGAAACATGGGCGCTTCCAAGATAAAAATCACGAATATGTTAAAACCTTTATAAATCTTTGGAAGAATTTTAGATATGTTCGGGGAAACATAATGGAGGAAAAAATAAATTTGAATGTGAAAATAAAATTCGTCATTTTAACGTTTAGTCTTTTGATTGCCGGAAAGTTAGGTAATTTATACTATCGATTAAAAGAAAAAGACTAAATCACCTTTTCACGCATTTCCATACAAAACTACCAGCAAACAGGGGGGGGGGGGGCGCACCCTCGCCAATCTGCCAACAATGCCCATACATATTTCAACCTTAAAATGTTTTGACAGCATTCGTCTCAATTGATTTAGGGTCCAAAAATTATCCGATATGTGTGCGGCATTTCTGAAGAGAGGCGATTTTTCAGGTCTCGCAAATAAAAAACATAACCTATGCCACCAATTGAAATGGTTTGGCATCGAACCGACGAATGCGCCGTTTGGCTTTAGCACCCTTTTTATCTCTTTTAAAAAATTTTCTGGGAAGAATAAATGTTCGATTAACTCCTCAGAGATTATCACATCAAAATAATTGTTTTTAAATGGAAATTTTTCTTCAGCACTTTGTTCTATTGCATGAATCCCCTTTCGCCTACATATTATAACATTTTTCGGGTTGATATCGATGCCGTACTTTTCCTTGGCATTGATGTTGTCCAAAGTCAAACCGTTACCACAACCCACGTCTAAAACGCGAGTCACGTTTGCAGGTACAAGCGATAGTATTTTACGTTTTCGTTCATCAAGCTTCCTGACCCCTTCACCGGAGCCAATGCTCGCGTAGTATCTTTTTGCCACGTATCTCGATTCACTTGACGATTTTTTCATATGCTTTCACCAATTCATCCCCGTACCTTGCCCAAGTATACTTTTCAACGTGTTTTCTTGCGTCGTTTCCCATTTTTCTTACCTTTTCTGGATTATCATAGCAGTATCGAATTTTTTCCTTCAGCGCATCCACATCTCTAATTGCAATTACAAACCCGTCTTTCCCGTCCCTTGCGATCGATCCCGTGTTGTAAGTTGCAATTATGGGTAACTCACTGGCCATTGCCTCATAGGTGACCAATGCGCTTCCCTCCTCTATCGAAGGAAAAACGAAAACATCGGTCCCCTCATAAGGTACTGAGCCCACGTAGCCGAGAAACCTGATTGACTTGTTTTGCTGATATTTTCGCACAAGATTTTTCGCATCCTCATGGATACCGCCGCAAATTAGTAACTCAGCATTTTTCAGATTAAGGGAACCCCACGCCTCGAGCAAATATTGGATCCCCTTTCGCAACTGGATGGAACCTACGAAAATTGCCCTGAAAACGTTATCTTTTTTCTTAACAGGTTTGAACTTATCAATATTCACCCCAAAGGGGATTTGAATCAGCTTGTCTTCATCAAAGCCTTGCTCGATAAAGCTCTTCCTCACAAAATCCGATGGGATCGTCACATAATCACATTCTTCCAGCTCTTTGCAGCTCCTTTTGAGAAACGGGTTGGTAGGCACTTTTATCCCATACCTCTGGTACTCCTCCTTCAGCAACCTATCTTGGGTCAAGGGATGTGAAGATGCTCTCTCAATGATTGCTTTTGCCCCCAATCCTTTGGCTTTTCTTAAGCTCTGGAGTGAGTGGTTGTTCCATCCGTGGAAGATATCGCATTCCTCGACGTGTCTGGAAGCAAAATAATCATACCACCGATTGATGTACAAGTAAGGATTGAATTTGGGGTACAAAAACTTTCGGACGCCGTGAAGAACTAAGCCCGAATAGTAAATCGAGCCAATTTTCTCGACCTTTGACGGGTCGATCTCGGTCCTTTTAGAACTCAGACAGAGAAGCTTTTTTAGGTAGCCGTGCTTGTAAATCCCGCCCACCGCATGGCATGCTACATTCCCGATCCCGCCCCCTGGGAACCTCGCGCCTACCGAATAGATGACTTTCATAATCCTTTCGACCGTTTATAAATGATCTAGATTTACATATTACTACATACCTCTAGAAATAAAATCTAACTAAAGCTGAAACCAAAACTAATGCACACTTCACGACGTCCGCGGTTCACCACGTACGGATACAAAAGTCAATTTCACGCCCGCAGCTCTTTATGCGCTTTCCACCAATCTATGACTTCCTTTAGACCTTCATCAAGGGAAACTTTAGCTTTCCAACCGAATTCCCTATAAATCTTAGTTGTGTCTAGACGTTGGTAAGGTATTTCTATCATTGTATAGTCTGGAGGATCCTGATATTCAGGCTTCAAACCTGGAAAATATTGGAGAATTTTTGCTATCATCTGTTCTTGGTTCGTGTGATGACCGCTTCCAACATTGTACGCTTGACCAGCTGTTTTATCGATATTATCTAGAAGAAGTTTGTATGCTTCGCAAACGTCTTTAATGTGGATGAATTCTCTCACGTAGGTTATCCCTTTATAGACTATGGGTGGCTTACTTTGGAGACACCTTTTAATCGTGTTTGGAATCAGTCTCGAATTTAAATCGGCAGCACCAAATACGTTGCATGTTCTGGCTACGCACGCCTTAAGTCCAAACGTGTGGAAGTAGCCCCTCGTAATCAAGTCAGCAGACGCTTTAGATGCCTCATAAGGCGCAAGACCGTTCAAAGGGAGATTTTCGTGATATGGGTTCGGACCAGCGTCTCCGTATACTTTATCTGTTGAGACATACAAGAATTTGATCTCGTAGCCTGCGAGATGTTGTTGCTTAGCTGCTTCTAAAACATTACATGTTCCTATGATGTTGGTCTCAAAAATCGGAACTTGCGTTCTTGTTGTAGCGACTCTTACGATAGGTAGGGCCGCTGCGTGAATTATCGCATTTACCTCGTAGTCAGCTATGACTCTCTCAACAAATCTCGCGTTAAGGATATCTCCGTGAGTCCATGTTATCTTATCGTCTATTCCAAGGAGTTTAGATGTATCAACAGGTTTGATGTCGTGCCTTATACTTACGACTTCGTTGTCCAATGACAGAAAATACTTAGCCAAATGTCCGCCTATGAACCCCGATGCCCCCGTGATGAGTATCCTCATAATTTCACCCGAGTAGGTATTATTTACCAATTAAATATGCTCGAGTTGTGGGTTAAATATTTCCCTCCCCCACGTATTTCTTCGACCCCGGCTCCACACGAAGTCTTCTTCTCTTCAAACCTATCACAAGTACTTTTGGCTTTTTCATTCCCCACCACCAGATCACATCAACTTCCCATAAGCGTTGAGCATCCTTTTCACAATAGTCCTTGTGACGTATTTTTTTCTCGCAGCCTTGTGCCCTTTGTCACCCACCCTCTTTCTTAATCCCTCACTACTCATCACTTTCGTGATAGCGTTCATCAAATCATTTAATTCCCCTGGCTCGACCAACAACCCTGTTTTCCCATCTTTGATTAGTTCCGGTATCCCCCCAATCCTCGAGGCGACGACAGGGGTGGAATTTATCTGTCCCTCGACGACAACTCTTCCGAAGGGCTCGTGCCACAAGGAGGGCACCAAAACGATATCTGCCGCTCTGAAATAATGTTTGACTTCTTCGTGAGGCACGTGGCCACGACAACAAATGTTGTTCGGCCCATTTTCAAACAACCCCCTTAGAGGCCCATCGCCCACCACGACGAAGTTTACATTTGGCATCTTCCTTGCCAACTTCGGCAGGAGGTGCGCGCCCTTCGCCTCTGTTAGGCCCCCGACAAACAGCGCAACTTTCTCGTAATCTAAACCCAAGGATCTTTTCGCCTCCTGCTTGCTCAGGTGAGATATCTCTTCATCGCCTATGGGATTGTATATGACTGAGATTTTTTCATCCGGAATGTTTTCTTTCTTTAGCTCTCTCGCCACGAAGTTGCTGATCGCGATGTAGTGATCGAACCCCGAGTGGGCCCTCCTCCAGCTCAGTTCGTTCCAGATCGATCGCGCGAGGAAGCGTCCCGCACCGAGGCAAGCGAGGATGTTGTTTATTGAGCAGCTGTCGCAAAGGCTTTCCCCGATCAACTTACCCCTGTTCATACAAAATAGCCCGAAATCTCGAATGTGGGCAATCCTCGGGCATCTCACCTCGGCCAAGTTTAGCCCAAGAGCAGACTCCAAGTTTTGAGCGTGAATCAAGTCGAAATTTTCTCTCTCATGCAGTTTGGATACCCTCTTGCTAAACTCCCATGCCGAAAACCGGATGTATTTGCTTAAAAGCCAATAAAACAAGGGTTTCCTCCTTCGATAGCTAACCTGAAACGCCTTGCGCCCTCTGTGGAGGAACCTCCGTATACTTCGGAAGCGGTACAAATGAACGCCCTTTCCCTCCGAAACCGTATTTGAAAAGGATTCATAGTTCGGGGTCAGGACATGAACTTCAACACCTTCTCTCGCAAGCCCCTCGGCCAATAATTTGGTGCTTATCTCTCCCCCGCCCATCACAAAGGGAGGGTAGTACTCAGTAGGGAGAAGGACTTTCATGCTATACCCCGGAAAGTTTTCTCAACTTCACCTGCGACTTTATCCCAGGCAAACTTCTCCCTTACCAAATCATATCCATTCTGAGAGAGCTTGCTTTGAAGGCTTTTGTCTTTCAACACTTGCTTCAGTTTAGCTCCGAGATCTTCGATGTCGCCTAGTTTAAACAACAACCCTGCTTTTCCTTCCTCTGCTAATTCGTGCAGTGCCGGAATGTCTGACACGATCACCGCGGAGCGCGAGGCCCATGCTTCGATCACCGCTATCCCAAAACCCTCAGTGGAAGAAGGCAGAACTAAAACATGAGAAGATTTAAGAAGTTCTATTTTTTTTCGCTCGTCGACGAAGCCGGTAAAGGTGACGTTGTGATCGACTTTCAGTTTCTTTGCTAAGGCTTCGAGATTTTTTCTTTCCGGACCTTCTCCCACGATATACAATTCCACATCCAAATCGAGCCTTGAAAACGCAACAAGTAAATCATCGACGTGTTTGTATCCTATCAACCGCCCCACATAGATTATTCTGGGCCTCCCGGATTTCTCGATACTCACATGGTCGAACATCTCCAGGTCAACGCCGTTCGGAATGATTTCAATTTTCTCTCGAGGAATCCTGCTCGCCACCAATTTTTCCCTAGATGTATTTGAGACGGTTGTCACCTTCGTGTAGGGAAGCCTCAGTGTGATCTGTTCGAAGAGGGCCATCAAGCGACCTCTGAGTCCATACCGCTGAATCCATCCGCTCGAGTAAACGTCGTGAATCGTCGCCAAAATTGGTGTCCTTTTCACCTTCGAAGCCGCCCAAGCCGGTAGCAGGGGGAAGAACTGTTGGGGGGCATAAACATCAAAGTTGCCAAGTCGTAGGCTTTTGGGAAACGATGCAATTATAAAAAAAAGGCCATTTATGGGAGATTCAAGTGCTATTCCCTTGGATGGAACAAAGACTCGATGAATATAGATACCCTCATGCTTTTCGTGACTCGCCAACCCGGCCAACCTTCGCATGATGACGTGTACCTCATGTTTTTTTGCAAGCCGTTTGGCGATCTCATACATCCGTCTTTCGCCACCGCCAAGCGGAAGGGGATAAAAATAATCAGAAAACATGAGTATGCGCATCAGCCCACTTCCGTCAAATCGCTCCTAAAAACTCTCTTCAAACCATCCCCTAAGCCTTGAAAGCCCCTCATCAAGCGGAACCCTTGGCTCGAAACCCAAGCGCTCTCTGATCTTCAAGGTGTTTGCGACCAGCCTAAGGATGTCGCCCCTCCAGCTCTCACCCGTATAGCTAACCCTTGTTCTCCCGCTCAAGCCCAGCATCCCTAGGATTTTCTCGACCAATTCCCTGATGTTTACGACTTCCTTGCCAGCTAGGTTGAATATCTCTCCGACAGCATTCTTCTCAGCAGCGAGAACGAATGCATCAATCGCATCTGAAACGTAGCAATAGTTCCTGACCTGCTCGCCGGTTCCGATGACCTTCAGCTTGCTTGGGTCTCGTTTCAACTTCTTGAGCAAGTCGAACATCACATATCTGGGTTGCCTTGGACCGTAGACGTTGAATATCCGAAGAACCGTGGCCGGGATGCCGCATTCCTTGTGATAAATGAGCATGTACTTCTCGCCAGCCAGCTTGCTCACCCCATACGGTGACTTTGGGTTCGTTGGGTGGTTTTCATCGATTGGTGTGTACTCAGGTTCGCCGTAGACGGCAGCGGAGGAGGCATAGATAACATGCGACTTAAGACCTGCATCTGCCATGGCCATGAGAACGTTAAGCGTTCCTATAGCATTTATCTGGTAGTCAGATACAGGATCTGACCAGCCCATCGCACTTTCCTTGGTTGTTGCGTTGGCTGCAAGGTGATACACAACTTTTGGGCTCACTCTAGAAACCACATTTTTAAGGGCCCCATAATTTTTGATGTCCAACTCAACGAAATCCGCTCTTTTGTTCACATTCTCCCGTTTTCCAAACGATAAATCGTCAATCACCGTTACAGTAGACCCCAGTTCAATCAATCTGTCAACCAGATGGCTCCCCAAGAATCCGGCACCGCCCGTTACCAGAACACTCGTTCCTTTCCAATTCATTTTACATCCCCAATACTTGCTTGTACACATTTAGGATCTTATCGGCCACGATTTCCCAGTTATAATGTGTCCTAATCTTTCTTGTGTTTTCCCTGCTTATCTTTGTAATATTTGCCTCACGCATATTCACGAAGTGGCCTATCTTATTTGCCAAATCTTCCTCGTCAATTGGAAGCTTGACAAATAACCCATTTTTCCCCTCCTCGACGACCTCCGGGATCCCCCCAACCGGCGTAGTCACAATGGGCAATCCGCATAACATTGCTTCTAAAATCACCGTCGGTATTCCCTCCCAGGTGCCGAGGAACACGAACAAATCTGAACAGTGGTATGCGGCGATGAGTTCCCCAAACTCCACCTCACCGAGGATGTGAATTCTCTCATCAGAAATCTCTCTGAGTCTATCGATGTAGCTTGATGCCCCCCCACCGT
>JABUBO010000195.1_pt1 | contig 18502 bp, 16 predicted proteins | sample 7240361 | NCBI WGS metagenome assembly JABUBO01 (sample SAMN07256346, study PRJNA390944) | subsurface metagenome | isolation source: Methane hydrate marine sediment | place: Pacific Ocean: Eastern North Pacific, ODP site
CTTCGTTGGGATATTAATTGCTGGAGTGATTGTTACCTGTGCAACTCTTCTCGGCTGGACTATCTTTGGCTTGTGGAGAGCCTAAGCAGTATCACCCCGAGTTTTCCATGGGTTTTTGCCATTTGTAAACCAGATAGAAATTACCTGTGGACTGGGGTTTAAAAACACTATCTTGACCTATGCCTACAGCCCGTGCTACATTTGAATAGTAAATAACTCGTCCCTGTAGCTCAGTTGGACAGAGCGGCTGCCTTCTAAGCAGCGGGTCGTGGGTTCGAATCCCCCCAGGGACGCTTTAGCTTCAATTAGAGGCTGTCTTAACCTCTGGATCTGGGCAAATCCCAGGGATTTTTGTTAAAAGACCAACTGCTGAATATATGCTGTGTGATAGAATAACATTTAGTCGGATTGTTCATGAGACGTTCACAAACCGTTAGCAATCACTTCATGCTGCTAGTATAGTGAGCAGATCTGCTTTATAATTAGGTGAGCTTGTAAGATATTTATTTATATCGCTATGGGTAATCTTTCCTACAAAATTGTAGTGAGTGATTGTGAGTTAAGAGGTGCCTTCGAGGTAAGGAGACAGGTGTTTATTAAGGAGCAAAACATCCCAGAGGATCTGGAGTTCGATACGTATGATAGAGAAGCGCTGCATATGGTGGTTAAGGATGTGGAGAGAGTTATCGGCACTGCCAGGGTTCTATTTTTGACTGCTAATCAAGCAAAGCTAGAGAGAATGGCTATCTTAAAACCTTTCCGCCGAAAAGGAGTCGGAAGAAGACTTATTTACTATCTGAATGAAGAGCTAAACAAAAGGCAAGTAGAGCAAGTAGTTCTCCATGCCCAATGCTCAGTTGTTACTTTCTATAAGTCGTGCGGCTTTGAGGAATCAGGCGTGCCTTTTTGGGAAGTTGGTATAAAACACATAAAAATGCAGAAGCAACTTTAACTCAGCTTGCTGTAAGGCACCCACTACCATAATAGGGGTTAGTGATACATTAAGGTCTACAGTTCATCTTTTCTTGATACTAGTTGATGCTGCGGAGGCGGCTTTTATAAGCCTCCTACATAGCCCGTCAACATAAGCCTCGGAGACGGCACCATTTACGCTGACTAGTACATGTGTAGCACCTTGCTAAGGAATAGCTTTGTACGCTCGTGGCTGGAGGTAAGGAATTTTTCAGGTGTGGCTTCATCGATAATCTGACCCTCATCCATGAGAATCATGCGATTGGCTGCCGCACGCGCAAATCCCATCTCGTGCGAAACTACAATCATAGTCATCCCCTCCTTGGCTAGGGCTAACATCACATCCAACACCTCTTTGATCATCTCGGGGTCGAGCGCACTGGTTGGTTCATCGAATAGCATGATTTTGGGATTCATCGCTAAAGCCCGCGCAATAGCCGCGCGCTGCTGCTGCCCACCGGAAAGTTGGATGGGATAAGCCTGGACTTTGTCCAGAATTCCCACTTTTGTTAAAAGTTCAAGGGCAATTTTCTGTGATTCATCTGTGGGACGTTTAAGCACTACGCGTTGCGCCAGCGTTAGGTTTCCCATCACCGTGAGGTGAGGAAACAAATTAAACGACTGGAACACCATCCCAATTTCTTGGCGAACGGTATTGATATTTTGAGCATTGTCCAAAGGAATGCCATCCACCACAATTCTGCCCGCATCGTATTCCTCAAGACGATTGATGCAGCGCAGTAAGGTAGACTTACCCGATCCGGAGGGACCGATGATGACAACCACTTCACCCTTATGCACATCCAGACTAACCCCTTGCAGTGCATGAACTTTGCCGAAGTGTTTATGAACATTCTCAATATGGATAATTGGTTCCATTGTGCTTACTTTTCAAAGTGAGTCTTTTTCTCGATCCAGGCTACTCCACGAGATGAGAACAAGGTCATCACCAAATACAACAAGGCGACCATTGTCCACACCTCGATGGGGTTGAAGTGCACCGCCATAAATTCACGCCCTCGACGGGTCAAATCGGCTACTGCCACCACACTGACCAGAGACGAATCCTTGAGCAGAGCAACAAACTCATTGCCCACTGGCGGCAGAATCACACGGACGGCTTGAGGTAAGATCACATGACGCATGGACTGGAAATTCGTCATTCCTAGGCCGCGGGCGGCTTCCACCTGATCTTTGGGAATACTCTGAATGCCAGCTCGGTAAATCTCGCTCATGTAAGCTCCATAGCAAGCTACTATGGCAATAATGGCGGTAAAAATGGGGTTGGCCTGATAGTTAGCCAAAGCCGGGATATTAAGCCATCGCCCAATCTCATGGATCACTACCGGAAAGGCAAAATACCACCCCATCAACTGTACTAGAAGAGGGATACCTCGGATTATTTCAACGTAGAGCGTGGCAACGCCGTGAATGAGCAGGTTACGTGAGAGCCGCCCCAAGCCGCCCAGCATACCCACTATCAAAACAAATATAAACGACGTAACTGTAATAAGAATGGTTATGATGATACCATCACGCACAAAGAGTACGATATTCCAAAAGGGGTCAGCTCTTACCGTAATCAGAATTACCGTCAAGCCAACCACCAAAGCCACCAGACCCCACCACGGGTCAATGCGCATGAGCGGCTCACCACCAGGAATATAAAACAGTTTACTTCTGGTGGGTCTAGGTTTCGCCTGTCCTTCCATAGGACCCCTCGAAATGGCTTTGCGAGACCCGCCCTCAGGGGCTTCGCAAATATGAGTTCAATTATTTACTGACTCGAAAGCCACTTCTCGACAAGTTTTTCAATCAGCCCTTCTTCCTTAACGGCTTTCAAGCCCGCATTGATTTTTTCTACCAAATCTGCTTTGGTCTTGCAGACTGCGATCCCGTAATTTTCTTCAGTAAAGACCTCACCGACTGCCTTGAGTTTATCCGGGTTCTTACCCACATATCCTAGGGCTAAGGGATTATCGGCGACAACTGCATCAATTTGCCCATTCATCAAATCTTGCATAGCCAGACCAATATCATCGTATGTTTTGAGGGTTGCTCCCTCTATCTTCTCCACCTCAAAGGAGCCGGTGGTCCCGATTTGTGCCCCGGCAACCTTACCCGCCAGTGCATCTTTGTCAGTGATGTTGGTGTTGTCTATGCGCACAATGACAAGCTGCCCTGCCTCAAAATAGGGGTCTGAGAAAAGAAACTGTTTCTTGCGCTCCTCCGTGATGGTCATGGCTGAGATAGCAGCATCATACTGGCACTGTGCAATCCCGGCTAGTAATGGATCCCAGGCTACGTTGATAAACTCAATTTCGAGACCTGCTCTTTCGGCAATTGCCGTCATCAGGTCAATGTCAAACCCTTCGATCTCCTTGGTTTGTTCATTGACAGACTCGAAGGGTGGCCAGGTGGCATCGGTGGCGACACGAACCTTCGTTGTCTTTGGGCCGCACCCAGTTAGCACGATGCTGCACAGTATCAGCCCAATCAGGACATACCCAATAAAACGTTTCATATTTCCCTCCTTGTTCTACTATTTAGGTGAAAGTCTACCATACTTGGGGTATGCTGTCTATACTTTCACTTTGTGAATCTGCGGCTAACCGAGCCATCCCCGTGAGCAACAAGCCGCTATTGTACCCTTTGTGATCAGATAGCAGGGCGGTAATCTTCCTACGTTTCATCCATATGGTGACCCCAAGAGCCCTAGGACACAAATACAAAAGGCAGGCCATGTTCATTAACCCGCCTCTTACATTCACTGGTAGCAGCGATTGGATTCGAAACCAACCACTCCCCTACCCGCGTAAAAGCAACGAATATATCCCGCGCAACACGACGTTAATTAAAAACAGACAGGGCATAGGGTGTGAGGTTTGAGGATAGTCTTAGGCTCTACGCGTCTATTGTGAGTTGAACATAAGAAGTGCAATTGGTTAACAAATCGTCATTTTGTTATTTAATCCCTTATTGACAAATCTCTGAGCCACATATACTCTTTACCCAAAGTTATTAATAGAAATAATGAACCGGCACCATGCTATCTATACGATACATTTGGTTATAAAAAGGTTGAGCCTACCATTAGAAAACTGTGAGAACATATGATAACAAAGTTTGTTGGATATCATTCGGAATGGAACCTGGGAAGCCCAGGAGGCTGGGACTACCAACGGATTACACAAAAAATTGGCAAAGCGGTCTGGAATAAGCTCTTTCAGAACCATTCTATCAACGTAGATTTGGACTTTGAGCATCCACTACTGAATCCAGTGAATAACTTTGTAAACATGCTGAAAGAAGTGCACCGCTTAAGAGAAGGCGAAAACCCTGGCTTGATCGCCGTGATTGCTGAAGAAGAAACACTAGAGGACGTGGTTGAAAATAGGAATCTTGCAACACACTTAGATGCCATGGATGGACTGTCTGGTGCTCTAATGGCTCCACGTGAACTAGAGCTGAAAAACGGGCGTGTCTGCTGGCAAGGTCAACCAGTGTCCATCATTTTCATGGACTTCAATACCAACGTCCTTCTGGATTTACATCGCAAGCATAACTTGGCTCCCCTGCTCCAGGCTGTGCAGGAAGGCAGGGTAATTAATCCTAGAGGCACTGAACCGATTAATGCCAAAAGTATGTTTGAAGTCATCACTGCTCCCCGGAATAAAGAGCGTTTCCACAAGGAAACCATTCAGCGAACCCCCTGGACCCGCCAGTTTTATCCTCGTCGAACCCAAGGCCCTAATGGAGAACATATCACTGACCTTATTGAGTGGACGCGTTCAAACTGGGACAATCTGGTGCTGAAGCCGGAGCGCGGATATTCCGGAAAGGGGGTGAGCGTTGGCGGAATACACCATGATATTGATGGTATCATAAATCTGGCGCTCAAAGATAAAGATTATGGCAATTATATTGTCCAGGAAAAAATTCCTCTCAATCTGTGGACTGAGAATATGCCCGAGCTGGATTTGGAAATCCATAGCGTTAGAGAGGTCCAATACCAAACAGATTTCCGGTGTTTTTTCGGCCAAAGCGGTTTATTTGGTTTTCTGGGCAGATATGGCAGTGTGCTGACAAATGTGGGCAGCGGAGGAGGAGTCCAACCTCTTGCCGTGCTCCGCTCAGAAATGAGCATAGGTGAGGCAACAAAACGGATTAACGAAGCTATTCTGAACATGGACTACGGCGATGTACTGGAAGCGGTAGAACACCAGAAGAAAATGGCGATGGATCACCATTTTACCTATCTCCTTGGTCCTATTAAAATCGCCCTGCGGCCTCGATTGATTACTACCGACCAAATGAAAGCCCTTGAAACATATTGCGCTGGCATCTGGTCTGACTGCCTGACCCTGGAAAAAATGTGGTTATCTGGGGAATTGGATGTAATCATCAACATTGAACCTGAAGAGCTTGAAATCATTCAGTCCCAACCGTGGCGAGGGGGACCGGCCATCTTTGCCTCAGACGGGCTATTTAGTTTTGGAGCACATATAGAATGAGTATTCAAGTAGATAATAATTGGTGGAAGGATCTTTTCGACGAAGTTTATCTGCTGACCGATGCCCGATCAGTTTGTGATGAAAAATTGACCTGTCAAGAAGTAGATTTCCTTGAAGAGACTCTGGGTTTAGATAAATCCACTTCTATTCTGGACTTGTGCGGAGGACATGGTCGGCACTCTCTGGAATTTTCCAGGCGTGGTTATATGAATGTGACAGTGCTAGATTATTCGGGATACCTCATAGACCTGGGGAAAGAGAGAGCCAAGGAAGAAAAACTCAATACCATTTTCATTCAGGGTGATGCCAGAAATACCAGTTTACCGGGACAAAGCTTCCAGTTTATCATAATCATGGCCAGTTCCTTTGGATACTTTGTCAATGAAGATGAAAATAGAAAAATACTGCAAGAGGCGTTTCGCCTGCTCAAGCCCGAGGGAACATTACTGTTGGATCTTCCTAACAAGGACTATGTCCTGCAAAACTTCAACCCCTTTTCCTGTCATAAGGTAAACGAAGATATTACAGTTAGCCGTGAAAGAGAACTGGGAAATGATATCATTTACAGCCGGGAAATCGTCACATCGGAAAAAAGGGGCTGTATACGCGAAAGAACTTATTGCACCCGTCTTTACAGCCCAGAAAAAATCTCTGACTTGCTGTATTCAGTAGGTTTTTCTTCGGTAACTTGCAAAAAGGATTTTATGAATCGTGAAGCAGAAGGGGACTATGGGTGCATGACCAATCGGATGGTCGTAACAGCAAAAAGGAAGTAAGAAATACTAACCCCAATCTCCCGACTATTAAGGCCCAAAGCTCGTAAAAACTAGCTATTGTAGGAGTGGAGGGCCTTGCTTAGTGCTGCCCGGCCTCACCCGCCGACAACCGCCCCACCTAACCTAACCGCAACTAATGTAAACTACTCGATGATCCAACAATTAGCCACAATGTAGAATTGAACTCCCTCGTCGAAAGTTCAACGCAGATTTCTGTTTATGATTACCGAATAGTGTTATTATTACTGGTGACATACAGGAGGTCATAACATCGAGAAGCCACCGATCAAATTAGAGATGAGTCAGGTTGCGGCAGGAGCTGCCCCTCGCCCAGTCTGGACGTCGCAGCGCGCTTATATACTTGCCTCGATCGCTGGAGTCGTGGGCCTTGGAAACATCTGGCGGTTTCCGTACATGGCAGGAGAGAATGGCGGTGGCACATTTGTTCTCGCATATGCAATCTGCGTTTTGGCCATAGGTATCCCGCTCGTCGTTCTTGAGGCCAGCGCCGGCAACCTCGTCAAACGAGGTCCGGTGGGAACGTTCCGGCGGATCAACCCGAGATGGGGGCCATGGGCCGGATGGTTCTTGGTCGCGATGCTCATCGCGATCATGAGCTACTACCTTGTCGTTACTGGCTGGACGCTGGGCTATGCGGTCGATGCAATCCGGGCTGACCTAAAACCGTTCGAGGAGTTCACCGCGGGCTTCACTTCGCTCTGGTTCTTCTTGGCGGTGGCCGTCCTCGCCTTTGTTGTACTACGGCGCGGTGTCAGGGGTCTCGAAAGTATGGGCAAATTCCTGCTCCCGCTGCTTGTCGTGATAGTCGGCGGTCTTGCCGTCTATTCGCAGACTCTTTCGGGGGCAAGCCAGGCCCGAGACTTTTACTTCAGTTTCGACTTGGAACGCTTTCTGGAGTTCAGAACCTGGCGGATGGCGGCGGGGCAGGCGTTCTACTCGCTAGCCATCGGCCAGGGCTTCCTTATCACCTACGGGAGCTACATACCCAAGGGCGTCAATATCGCGAGTTCGTCCGCAGCCATAGCTGGAACGAACACAGTAATCTCGATTTTGGCTGGTCTGATGGTGTTCCCGATAGTATTCACCTTCGGTATCGCGCCCGACACGGGAAGTGCGTTATCTTTCACTGCATTTCCAATGATCTTCGGCGAGCTTACCGGAGGCCTATTCATAGGCATAGCCTTCTACGTTCTGCTATTCGTAGCTGCGTTCACGTCTTGCGTCGGTGGGTTGGCACCTGTGCTTGCTCCAGTCCGCGACGAGTTCCACATGTCCCGGGGCTGGGCGGCATTGGTTGTGGTCGCTGTCGTCGTTGCGCTGGGCATCCCTTCAGCGTTGAGCTTCACCTCCGTAGGGCTCAACGTTGGCGGGAAGCCATTTCTGGACGTGATAGACCAGGCCGCAGGTTCTGGCGTGGTGCTCGTAGCAGGCATCGTTGGCGCAGCCCTGATCGCCTGGCGGCTTCCCAGAAGGCGGCTCCTTGCCGCGATAAATAACCACAAACAGCCCACTTGGCTGATCACCCTCTCCGAGAACTGGTTCATCTTGGTAGGCCGTTACCTGCTAATCGCCGCCGTCGCATTGCTGCTGGTTACTTATCTGCTCTAGAAGCAAGTGAACCAGCTACCAGCAAAAATGGAAACTTCCTGATTTCTTGCCCACAGGAGCATCATTTCCACCCTGCAAGGAACCTGACAGTGCAAGGCCCATGAGCTACTGGCTTTTTGCCGACAAGCTGTTTAGCATCCCCCACCACAGGGTGGCACAGCCAGATATAAACTCTGGCTTGACACTAGACAGGGCGAGTTCTTATGCTATCTGGCAACACCAGGTGGCACATACGGCCTTAATCTTCGGAACCGGGGGTCGTGTGGGTTCGAATCCCCCCAGGGACGCCACAAAGCTAACTAGAGCACCTGCTTCATACACACAATTATACTGAGCATCTCCACTCCGATTATTCACTAGTTCTTAGTCTTTCTGCTGCCATTTTCTTTCTTATCACGATTATAGCAATAACAAACAAAGCATCTTGAGGCAAATTTGAACATAAAGCCGAACCCATGTACGCGCCCGTTGTGTCTCATCGAATCAACAAAAGTCTTCTGCATAACAGGCTTCACCTATTAAGGTATTCACAGGGGGCCACCGCTTAAACTTTGTTCGTGCAAGCCTGCGTTCCAGCCTCAGTAATCTATTCCCTCAATCGCTTTCCTTATCCCTTCAAAGAAGTGATGCTTGACTCTAATCATTTCAGTGACCATATCTGCCCTCTTTACAATCTCTGTTGGTGCGCTTCGTCCTGTCAAGATGAGATTTACCCGGGGCGGTTTGATATCAATCAGAGCCATCACCTCTTGGGTAGTTAACATCTTGATATCTATTGCATCGAAGATCTCATCGAGGATAACCACTTGGTGATGCCCCTCGAACAACACCTCCTCCGCATATGAAAAAGTCTGCCGAAAAACGGAGCGCAATTCCTCTTCCGTTTGGCCAGCAGTTTCCCCCCTGTTTAGTTGCACTATCTCGAAAGGCCGGTAATTGTCGACGAAGTGATATTCTCCGTAGTCAAGGTCTCCCTTAGGGAACTGTATCACGACTACATTTAGCCCATGTCCAGCAGCTCGCAGTGCAACCCCTAGTGCTGCAGTCGATTTCCCCTTACCCTGTCCTGTGTAGACTAGGACAATACCGGCATCTATATCAGCCAATTCTACCTCCGTAGCCACTACCCAAACTGCTGTCCTCGTTTTTCTTCAAAGGACCCAGCTCTTTTATTGTGTTTGTGAAATCCGAAACCACCTCGGCGAATCTAGCTCCTTCAGATGCCGAAATCCATTCTAATCTGAGCCTCTCCGGTTCAACTCCGAGATCATAAAGCAACATCTTTAGGAGCTCCACCCTTCTTCGGGCTTTGCAATTTCCTTCTATATAGTGACAATCGCCGGGATGGCAGCCTCCAATGAACACCCCATCCACACCTCTGGCAAAAGCTTTTAGGATGAAAGTAGGTTCGACCCTGCCACTGCACATCACCCTTATCATCTTTATATTGGGCGGATATTGAATTCTGGAGGTGCCAGCAAGGTCTGCTCCGGCATAGGTACACCAGTTGCAGGCAAAGCCGAGTATTAGAGGCTCAAACTTATTTCTCTCCATTCTTGCTCCTCTTGCCAACATTATGCCGTTAGGGCCTCTATTTGTGCCAAAATCTGCTCGTCTTTAAAGTGGTTCATTGAGATTGCCCCGGAGGGGCAGGCAGCTCCACAGGTGCCACAACCTTTACATAGGGCAGTAATGGCACTGGCAACCCTTTTACCATTCTCAATCTTTATCTCGATAGCACTGTATGGACACATAGTGACACAGATAGCGCACCCGCTACAGACAGCCTCATTAATCGAAGAGGTTATGGCCTCAGGTTTTACATAGCCCCTTCTCATAGGTATTGCTGCCTTTGCCGAGCTGGCGTAAGCTTGGAAGATAGCCTCAGCCACCTCTACTGGCCAACGAGCGGAACCACAGATGAAGATGCCATCAGTAGCAAATTCCACCGGCTGTAACTTAAGGTGTGCCTCAAGGAAGAAACCCTCCTGACTCAAGGGAACCTTGAGCATCTTGGAGATCTCCTCACTATCACCGTGGGGAACAAGGGGGGTGGTGAGTACAACTGTATCGGAAGGCAGTTCCATTTCCTTTTGCCTTAGTTGGTGATATACCCTTACCCCCTCAACCCTCCCATCTCCGATAACCTCGGGGGGTCTTTCCAGGCTGTATCTGATGAATCTGACACCGGCTTCCATGGCCTTCCGATAGTAATCTTCAAATTCTATGCCATAAGTCATCAAATCACGATGAAGAATCCACACCTTTGCCGCTGGGTTATTTTCTTTAAGGAGGGCAGCATTTTTGATTGCAGTCAGGCAGCAGAACCGGCTGCAATATGGCCTCTCCGGGACTCGAGCCCCCACGCAATTAATCATCACGATGTTCTGTCCATCAACGGTGCCCTTCTTCATTTGCTCTTCAAGCTCCAGTTGGGTGAGGACACCTGACATTTCCCCATAACCATACTGACCTGCTGGTTTGAATTCCTCAGCCCCAGTGGCAACTATAATAGTGCCTATCTCAAGCTTGGTCTCCTCTCCTCCCTGGTCTAAGGTGACATCGAAATTGCCGATAAACCCGGCTACCTCTTTTACCTTTGCTGAAAGGTAGGTTTTGATTTTGTTGTGGCTTTTTACCTTGTCAATAATGGGAGCGATTAACTCCTTTGCCTCTCTATTGGTAGGGAACAGCTTATGGATGCCCAGTAAGAGACCACCGAGTTGTGTCCCTTTTTCCACTAGGTGAACATCGAAACCTTGATTAGCTAGATTTAAAGCGGCACTCATCCCGGCTATGCCGCCACCAATCACCAGGGAGGAAGGGGTTACCTTGATCTCAATCTCCTCCAGCGGCTCAAGTAACCGAGCCCTGGCTACCCCCATCCTGATAAGGATTTTGGCTTTTTCAGTGGCTTCCTCCGGGAGATTCATATGTACCCAAGAGCATTGGTCTCTTATATTAACGAATTCGAATAGATACTTGTTGAGACCTGCTTCCTCACAGGCGGCTCTAAACAATGGCTCATGGGTTCTGGGAGTGCAGGAGGCTACTATAATACGGTTCAAGTTGAATTCCGGAATCCTCTTCTTTATCGATGAGATTCCCTCTTCGGAGCAGGTGTATAGGTTGTGCTCAGCGTGCGCTACATCTGGCAGTTGCCTCACATACTCCACCACTTGAGGGACATCTACATACCCCCCGATATTCCTACCGCAGTGACATACGAAGACACCGATGCGAACATCAGGCATCCTAATCACCCCCTGCTATAACTTCAGCCACTCTAGCCGCTGCCCCCGAGGCTTGAACCACAGAGTCAGGGATATCCCGTGGGCTGTGAATATACCCACAGGCAAATATGCCAGGCCTATCAGTGTCCAATGGGTGGAATAACCTATCTGTAATGTCGACAAAGTTGTGTTCTTCCAAGCTTATGCCCAGTATGTTTGCCAGCTCCTTGATGCCACGAGATGGGGTCAGTGCCTGACACAGAATCACCAGCTCCGTCTCGAATGTCTTCGTTTCTCCGGTAGTGGTATCCTCGTACCAGATAATCGGATTACCATTTTGGGAACTGACATCGATCTTCCCGGGACGACCTCTAACGTAGGTTACATTGTATTCTTCTTTGGCTCTGGTAACATATTCTTGGAATCGTTTGCCAACTGCCCTCATATCCATGTAAAAGATAGCGGACTTTGTTCCTGGGTGGTGCTCATGTGCCATTATCGCCTCCTTGGTGGCGTGCATACAGCATACGCTTGAGCAGTAAGGGTTGTTCTTGAAATCACGAGAGCCAACACACTGAATGAATGCAATGTTGGTAGGAATCTTTCTATCTGAGGGGCGCTCGAGCTCACCAGCGGTAGGGCCAGAGGCACAGGTTAATCTCTCATATTCCATTGCGGTGATTACATTCGGTATCTTTCCATAGCCATATTCCCCAAGCTTTGAGACATCATAAAGGTCTAAGCCAGAGGCTAGAATAATGGCACCAACAGTTAGGTCAAGGTATTCTTCCTTCATCTCATGGTTTATAGCTTTAGCCTCGCAGACCTTTTCACACTCCCGGCACCAGGAGCAAATACCGCAGTTTAGGCATCTATTTGCCTCGTCAATAGCTACCTCCTGGCTGAACCCGAGGTTTACCTCCTCAAAACCGCGCGCCCTCTCCCCAAGGGGAATGGCGGGCATCACCGCACGATTTTTTCTCTCCACTTCCCTTAAATCTATATCCTCAATGGTTACAGTGGGAAGCGGCTCTTCTTCAGGCGGGAGGTTCTCCCCCCGCAAGTAGCTATCAATGGAGATGGCCACCTTCCTTCCTGCCGCTATGGCCTCAATTACCGTAGCTGGCCCCTTTACGGCATCTCCACCAGCAAATACCCCAGGTATGTTGGTAGCCAGGCGCTTGTCATCGACCTCCAACGTCCCTCTGCGTGTTATCTCGAATTTACTATCCTCGGGCAGAAAGGCAAGGTCAGGGGCTTGACCAATAGCCGGGATGACCATATCCGCGTCGATGACAAATTCTGACCCCTTGATGGGTATGGGGCGTCTTCTACCACTGGCATCGGGCTCCCCTAATTCCATCCGGATGCATTCCATACCTGCCACCTTCCCATCCTTGCCCACGATTCTAACCGGAGCAGCCAGATAATTGACCTTTATTCCCTCTTGCTCGGCTGCTTCTATCTCCTCTTCACTGGCTGGCATCTCCTGTCTTGACCTGCGATAGACAATAAATACTTCTTTAGAGCCGAGCCGGAACGCTGTTCGGGCGGCATCAATAGCTACATTACCACCACCAACTATGGCGACCCTCTCCCCTACCGTCACCTCTTTCCCGAGGTTGACATCCCTCAGGAAGGAGACACCATGATAGACACCCTCTAGTTTTTCACCGGGAACGTCCAATTTCATGCTGCTATGGGCTCCTACAGCAATGAAAATCGCTTTATAACCCTGCTTCCAAAGCTTATCCAGAGTTAAGCCGTTTTTGCCTATAGGGCTGTTTAGCTTTATCTCAACGCCAAGTTTTTGAATAGCTTCTATTTCATTTTGAAGCACCTTCTTGGGCAGGCGATACTCAGGAATACCCACCGCCAGCATCCCGCCTGGGGTAGAGAGCGCCTCAAAAATAGTTACCCCGTAGCCCATCTTGACCAAATCATGAGCTGCAGTTAAGCCCGCTGGACCGGAACCGATGACAGCAATCTTCTCCTCTTTAGTTCGGAGGGGAGGGGTTATCTCTTCTGCTTCTACGCTTGTTTCATAGTCAGCTGCGAACCTCTTGAGAGCGGCGATAGCGATAGGGGTATCCACCTTCCCGCGATTGCACTCCGTTTCACAGGGATGAGTACACACCCTGCCACAAACAGCGGGCAGGGGGTTCTTCTGCCTAATTAGCTCAAGCGCCTCTTTAAATTTACCTTGGCAGATTAGGGCGACATAGCCCTGGACATCCACTCCAACCGGACACTTTGCTTTGCAGGGAGGGGTACCCTTCTTATCGATGACATAGAGATTGGGGATGGCTTGGGCAAAGGGCTTATATATTGCTTTTCTGTTGCCCATTCCTTGCTCGAATTCACTTTTGACCTCGACCGGGCATTTTTCGGCACACTCCCCGCAACCGGTGCACTTGGCCTCATCGATATATCTTGGCTTTCTCAGTACTTTGACTTCAAAGCTGCCCAGTTCACCATTTACCTCGGCAACTTCTGAGTAGCTCAATACTTTGATGTTCTCATGTCGGTAGCATTCGATCATCTTGGGGGCTAGGATACACATAGCACAATCATTGGTGGGGAAAGTCTTGTCCAGTTGAGCCATCCTCCCGCCAATACTGGGTGACTTCTCCACAAGATAAACCTGAAAGCCCATATTAGCCAGGTCGATGGAGGCCTGGATACCGGCTATACCACCGCCGATTACCAAGACTGAATCATTCATTACTCTTATCCCCCAAGGCATTTGCCACCAGATTCACCATATCCATAACCTCAATCTCAACATCTGGTCCCTTTTCTTCCCCTTTGTTTACCATGGCACACCTGAAGTGAATTTGACATTTCGGACACGAGGTTACTAGGGTCTCGGCACCAGTGGCTTTTGCCTCAAGCAACCGCTCAACCCTTATTTGTTTGGAGTATAAATCGCAGTTAGTAAAAGCACTGGTGCCGCAGCAGAGGGATTCCTCCCCATTCTGTTTCATCTCAACGAGTTCTACGCCAGGGATGGCTCGGAGCATCTTCCTCGGTGGCTCGTAGATCCCCAGGTGTCTTCCCAGCCGGCAGGGGTCATGGTAGGTTATTTTCCTCTTGACCTCCTTAAAATTCAGTTCATCTTTTTCTATCATTGCAGATAAGAATTCACTAATATGTTGCAATTCACAATCTATCTTCACATAATTTGGATAATCCTGCTTAAATGTCCGGTAACACTCAGGGCAAGAGAAGATTATCTTCTTTACGCCAGCCTCTCTTATCATTGCTGCATTCTGCTCGGCCAGTCTCTTAAAGGTATCCAAATCACCTGTCCAGAGCATGTCATGCCCGCAGCATTTCTCATTTGGAAGAAGCATGGGCTCGATACCAAAGAAATTGAGTATTTTTAAGCTGCCTTTGGCAATATTGGTAGTTTTAACCCCGAGGTCTTCAAAGATAGGGTCGAAATAAGGGGCACAACCAACGAAGAAAAGGACATCGCTTTGGTCTGAGACATGATATCCATCAGATAGCCAATCCAATCTCCTTTGCTTGATAGCAGGATTTGACATGAGTCGCACTAGAGATTGTAACGCGCCAGAATGAGCGCAGTCCCCATACTCGCCATTATTCAAGGCTGTTGCCCTCATTTTCTGAATGAAGAGGGGGTAATCGACATCAGAGGGGCACTTGAGTTGGCAGGCATAGCAGGTTAAGCAAGAAAAGAGCTCCCGATCATGAACCAAATCATCTTCAAGTCCTAAAAGTGCATCTTCCACCATCACCCGCGGAGAGTAAGCCGGGTTGTATCTGGAGATTGGGCATATGCTTGAACACTTGCCACACTCCAGGCAATAGAAGGTCTTGGTTTCCTTGATAATGTCCTCTAAGGTCAAACTGCAGCCTCCTTTCTGAAAGGTGAGGGGCCTAGTTTTTTCAACTGACCGACAAGTTCTTTGATAATGTCAGCAAACTTCTCTCCCTCAGCAGTTGAGCACCACTCCAACCTCAGCCGCTCATCCTCTAAACCAAGTGTATGTATCAACTTTTTTAGTATCCTTACCCTCTCCTCCGCCTTGAGGTTTCCCGAAATATAGTGGCAGTCCCCAATGTGGCAGCCGGCAACTAAAACCCCGTCGAACCCCGTCTCAAAGGCTCTGAGAACATATATAGGGTCCACCATGCCGCTACACATCACCCTTATAAGCTGCACATTTGGCGGATAGCTAATGCGACTTGTCCCAGCCAAATCAGCCGCCGCATAAGAACACCAGTTACAGGTAAAGGCAACAATCTGCGGTTCGAATTCACTCATCGGTTATACTCCTGCTAACGCCTCGACCTCGGCGAGCACCTGTTCACGAGTAAAGTGCTTGATTGAAATAGCCCCTGTAGGACAGGCGACAGCGCAAGCCCCACAGCTCTTGCACAGGACCTCATTTATTATAGACACTGGTAGCGGCCTTTCATTCTTACTAACCTTGGGGGCATGAAATTCACATATCTCTTCACACCGCCCACAGCCCAGACAGCGGGTCTCATCCACCTGAGCTACAGCGGCTTCAAGAGTAAGCTTGCCTTTGCTTATACGAGCTAGGGCTCTAGCTGCCCCTGCTGACGCCTGGGCTACAGTATCGGGGATATCCTTAGGACTCTGGCAACAGCCGACAATAAAAACACCGTCAGTTGGGGTAGCTATTGGGTCAAGCTTGACGTGCCTCTCCAAGAAGAAGCCATCGGCCCGTCGACTAATGGTAAACAGCTTGGCGACCTTGTCTGCATCTGAACGTGCCTCTAAAGCTGTGCATAGGATAACCATATCTACCGGAACCCGTATCATTCTCCCCAGTAAGGTATCCTCACACAAGACAACCAGCTTCCCCCTCTCCTCCTCAGTTACGGCACGGTCAGTAACTTTGGCTACCTTTCCTCTTATGAAACTGATGCCCTCCTCCGAAAGGCGTTTGTAGAACTCTTCATAGCCCTCCCCAAAACAGCGCATATCAATATACATTTGGAATACTTGGGCATTTGTTTTTTCTTTTATCAAATGGGAAAACTTAAGCCCATACATGCAGCAAACCCGTGAGCAATATTTGTGGTAGTTCTCGTCACGGCTACCGACACAGTGTATGATAGCTACACTCTCCGGCTCTCGGCCATCCTTGAGCAGAATCCTGCCCCCGGTTGGTCCTACAGCATTGGATAGTCTCTCAAATTCAAGGCCGGTAATAACGTTGTCATATCTTCCATAGCCATACTGAGGTATAACACTGGGGTCAAAGACATCATAACCAGTAGCCAGAATGATTGAGCCCACCTCTACTTCGATAATCTGGTCAACCTGCCCAAAATTTATGGCTTTGGTGTCACAGAACTTCTCACAGGCACGGCACTTACCTTTCAAAAAATAAACGCAGTGCTCCTTGTCAATAACGGGTATGTTAGGTACTGCCTGAGGGAAGGGAGTATAAATAGCCTTCCTTTTACCTAAGCCGACATCAAACTCACTATCCACCTGCCATGGGCATTTCTCCTGGCATATGCCACAACTATTACACTTATCCTCGTCCACGTAACGTGCCTTTTTTCTGACCTTGACCTTGAAATTACCTATATATCCGGATACTTCTTCCACCTCACTATAGGTCATAAGCTCAATATGGGGATGAGAGCCCACCAACGTCATTTTCGGGGTAAGGATACAGGCTGAGCAATCTAGGGTGGGGAAGGTCTTGTCCAGCTGAATCATATGCCCTCCGATGCTAGGCTCCCTCTCCACCAGATAGACCTTATGTTCAGAATCGGCAATCTCCAAAGCGGCTTGGATGCCAGCGATACCCCCTCCCACCACCAAGGTATTGGGATTAACCGGAACCTCTCTAATCTCTAAAGGCTCCTGGTAGAAAACACGCCTTACTGCTGCCCGAACCAGAGCCTCAGCCTTCTCAGTAGTCACCCCCCCATCCTTATGAACCCAGCTACACTGTTCGCGAATATTGGCCATCTGGAATAGATAAGGATTTAGCCCAGCCCGTTGGCAAACTTTGCGGAAGGTAAGCTCGTGCATCCTTGGTGAGCAAGAAGCAACAACTACACGATTAAGCCCTAGCTCCTTAATATCATTTTCGATAAGCTCTTGCCCTGGGTCAGAACACATAAACATATAATCACGAGCCACTACTACCGAGCCCAGAGTTCTGGCATATTCGCTCACCTTCTCCACATCGACAGTGCCTGCAATATTTGTTCCACAGTGGCAAACATATACCCCGATTCTCCTGTAACCATTTCCCTCCATATTTACCCCCTGTACTTGCTAAATTGCCTCTTGGACTAATTCTGAGATGTCCTTGATTTCAATAGTCTCACCTTTATCTACCGTCAACTGGCTATCCTTAAACGTGCACATGCAATAAGGACAAGCAACAGCCAATACCTCAACCCCTAGCTCGATAGCCTGTTCCAGCCTAAGGTCGGAGAACCTTTCCCCCTTCTTTGTTTCCATCCAGAGCCTCCCTGCCCCGCCGCCACAGCAAATGCTATCTTCGCCGTAATCCGGAAACTCGACCAGTTCCAAGCCAGGGATGCTCCTTAGAATCTCTCGAGGCTCGTCGTATATACCATTATGACGCCCAAGGTAGCATGGATCATGATAGACGACCTTCTTGCGCAGTTCTTTGGTGAACCCCAGCCCTTGGTCTTTAATAAGACCTAATAGATACTGAGTAGAATGAATTACCTCAAAGTTGCTTCCAAGCTCAGGGTATTCATTTTTAAAGGTATGATAACAATGAGGGGAGCTGACGAGGACACTCTTAACACCACTTTCAGCAAAAGTAGTGATATTCTTTTGAGCCAGGTTTTGGAACAGGCTTTCGTTTCCTGCTTTGCGGATTGCTTCTCCGCAGCAGGTTTCGCTAGTGCCTAAAATACCAAAGTCTACCCCTACTTTCTTGAGGATACCAACTGTTGCCTGGGCTATCCCTATCATGTGAGGATCGTAACAAGGCAGACAGCAGGGAAAATACAGTAGCTCGGTGCCCTTGGTGAATGTCTTTACCCCCGTGTCTTGTGCCCAATCTGCCCGTTTCTCCTCTGCCTCTCCCAGTGGGTTGCCTACGCCAGAAATGCTTTTTACCGTGATCCGAAGTGACTCAGGAACCTTACCTACGCCTAGTCCCACTATTGTCCTACGCAGAGCCCTTATGATATCTATTAACTCTACGCCACGAGGGCATTGCTTAACACAAGCGCCGCAGGTAGCACAGAGCCACACGTCTTCATCTTCAAAATCGACCAGACCTAATTGCGCCTGGTGGATCATCCCACGCACAGTGAAACTCCTCACCAAGTTCCAAGGACAAGTACCGCTACAAAGGCCACATTGGTAGCAAGT
>JABUBO010000196.1_pt1 | contig 18364 bp, 13 predicted proteins | sample 7240361 | NCBI WGS metagenome assembly JABUBO01 (sample SAMN07256346, study PRJNA390944) | subsurface metagenome | isolation source: Methane hydrate marine sediment | place: Pacific Ocean: Eastern North Pacific, ODP site
AATTTTACACGATTTTATTTGAGTATATTACCGACAATATCAAAAAAACCTTCAGAAAGAATTAAAAGAAAAAGAAGGTCTTATTATCCATTTAAATGAAAAAATATCACAATTGAAGTCAGAATTAAATGAAACCAAAATTGCAAAAGTTAAATTTGAAGGAGATTTGAAAGCAATAAATTCAGAAATAAAATTAATGGAGATCAAAATAAAAAACACAGAAGAAATGGAAGAAAAGGTTAAAAGTTTATCTTTAGAGAAAATGAAACTCAAACAACATTTATCAGAATATAGACAAAAGAATGAATATTTATTAAAAGATCGAGAAGATCTTTTGAATGAAAAAGCACAAATCTTAGAAGAAAAGAATGAAAGTCTTCAAGAATATGCCAATTTAAAACTTAAAATGCAAGAGAGAGAAATAAAAATTGCTGATTTAAAAGCCAAATTTAACAAGGCTTTAAGTCAAATTTTAATAAAACAAATGGATTTTGAAAAAAATCTTAATAATCAGAAAGAGTTGGAAGAAACCAGAACGTTAATTTTTGAAGAATTGGTAAATTATAAGCAAAAAGTGGCGGAACTTCAAAAAATAATTCGGAAAGATCACGAGGAAACTCAAAAAGTAGAATTTAAACAAGATATTAATCTTCAAGGAACAGGAATAATTTCAGATATTTCTGCTATAGAAAATTATTTCAAAAACCATATAAAAAACACTAAACGAAATATTCGATTAGTTTTACCAAATATTCGAGATCTCGAAAGATATGGTTTATTAGAAATTCTAAATAATTTACCTGAAAATGTAAATGTTTGGGTTGCAGGAAAAATTGATGAACAAGCCGATAATGAATTTATTCAAGAAATAAGAAAAAGATATCAGATTATTAATTATTCTAATGAAGGTATTTTTGCTTTAAATATAGATTCCGCTACTATTTCTATCGGAATAACAAGGCATAAAAAAACTATTGGAATTTTTACTGATTCAATCGATTTAATTAATTTATTTAAATCGATAATTATGGAACCGTTCATAAGAGGTAGAAAGGTATCATAATTACCATATTTACTTATTTGATTTTTACATCCATCACAGTTAGATATTTATAAGGACTATATGTTTTAACAATTTTTGTTGTTAAGACTTTCTCAATATTAAAATTCAATTCTTCTAATTTTAATTTAAATTTTGTATTGATATTTTTTAAAGGATAAGGTTCTCCAGAAATACTATAAAAATGAATAATCCCTTCTTTCTTTTTTATCATATTACATGCTACTTCTAAATAATCTATTGAATTTTTAGGCAAATTCATAATTATTCTATCCATTTTATTTTTGAGTCTTTTTCCTAGATCATTATTTTTATTCAGAAGATCTTTAACATCCATGAGAAAACAAGTTACATTATCCTCAACTTTATTAATTTTAATGTTTTCCTTCAAGTATTTAATTGCATCAAGATTTATATCCATAGCAAAAATTCTCGAATTGCACTTTTTTGCTATCTGAATTGAAAACGAACCTACCCCAGCAAATAAATCCAAAACGATATTATTTTCATTAATACCTGAATGCGTTATTCTCTGCCTTTCATGAACTAGTCTCGGAGAAAAAAATACTTTTTTAATGTCCAATTTAAAAAAACAGTTATTTTCCTTGTGTATTGTTTCTGATCTTTCCTCACCTGCTAAAAGTTTTAATCTTCTAGTTCTATATGCTCCTTCTCTTTCACTTTTTTTCTCAAAAACCGAATTAATACTTTTATTTACATTCAGTAACGCAACGGCTATTGTCTTTTTAATTTGGTTTAATTTTTCTATTTCGATATCTGTACTTTCTGGAAATTCAATAATTGCAAATCTTTTTGATTTTTTTGACCCAATTATGTCAAAAGATCTTGGAATTAAATACAAATAGTTGCTATCTAATTTATTTTTTAATTCCCCGATTATATCTTTAAATTTATATTTCTCATTAATTATTGGTTTGCTAACAATTATCTCCATAAATGGTTTTTGTTCAATTATTTTTATAATTTTTTCTTGAGTGTAAATCTCCTCTTTTAAAGGAAATAAAACATAATCTTGGTTCCTTAAAATGCGATATTTTTTTTCGATAATTTTTTTTTTTGAAAATAATTTTTTAATGGAGTTTGATTTTTCTCTCTCAATCTTTAAATAATGAATATTTTCTTCTTCATCTGATAATTCAATAGTCATTTCAATCAGTTGATTTTCATTTTTTAATTTCTCAATCAAGATGCGGCTTAAATCTTGACTTGATTTGGTGCAATTAATTAAAATTGTTCGGTCACAAATGAAATTACTCTTTCTAAAAACGATATCTCTAGAATTTATTAATTTTAAATCTTTATGACCCCATCCATAAAAAGTTTCACTTATGTCATTTAATTTTATTACAACTTTAAATTTACTTTCTTTCCTAATTTCTTGTTTTAGTTTAATATCTAAATCAGAACATGCTTTATCTGCTTTAATTCCAATTATGCACTCTCCTCTTAAAGTTAAATCTTTATCTTTTGTAATCTCAATAGTTGTTTTATGTGCCCCTAGGATATTTGCATGGCCGAATGCTTTTATAATTTCTAAAGACTCCACCTTAAACCACAAATTTTATTAAAAATTAATTTTCTATAAAAGTGGGTATATCCCTAAAATTTTTAAATAAATATATATGATCGTTACCTTTTCTTTAATAATCAATTATCCCTTTAATTAATTCACTCTAAAAAGAGAAGAAAATTTATATACTTAAAAGTATAATCTTTAGTTTTAAAAAATGGTCTTAGCATATGTAGATGAATCAGGATCTCCTCACTACAATGATGAAAGTAAGATTCTTATGGCTTAGAGATATATAATCGAAACATTGCAATTTGTATTATAATCTTCTAAATAGACCTAGATAAACGAAACCCTTATCAGAATTAAATATTTTACAAGAATCAAAAATTCGATTTGACTTTATATATCTTTGATATTACAATGTTTCCCCCTCCCCCTTCCCTCACACTCCCACCCCCCATAATAATACGATTTCCTTTCTACAATAAGGTTAAATGATTGTTTAAATTTAATTCTATATTAAATTTCATTAATTTGCTTATTTTGTATTTTTTTAATTTTTTTTGATTTTTTGAACTTTTTTTATTTAAATATGTTTATTCTATGGAGGATATAATGTATTTTAATTAAAGTTAAAAAAGAATATTAAAAGTGAAAATTATGCTGGAACAAATATTTAATGCAAAAAAGAAAATATTATTAAAAAATTCGGTTGATTGTTTTCGAATTTCCAAATATTATTGATATTCTTATTAATGATTTAGGTAGTGCTTTCGGAGAGTTTTGGGAGTTATTAGGAGCACTTCTCTCATTATGTGGATTATTAGGAGCAGTATATTTCTTTATAATGATATTAATTGGAAAACACATAGGAGTAAAACCACCTGTAAAAACATTAATAATTTCATTAATTTTACTTACAATTTTTGGACCAGATAATGGTCTAAGATATTTTAAGATACAATAAACGGAAGTGGAAAAATGTGATAAATGATATTTTGAAATATTGTCTGTTGTTGATTACTTTTTGGATAATTAGTTATATCTTGATGCATTGTACAGGAAAGGGCAAATTAAATAAACTCATTAGAGGTTTTGCATATCTCGGGATCTTCTTTCATGAACTATCTCATTATATAATAGCAAAACTTGTGCATGTGAAAGTCTATTCATTTCAAATGGGAAAAGATGATGAGAAATTATATGGATCTATTACAGTTGATGATAATATAAATTTTCTCCAAAGTTTTTTGATTGGAATAGCACCATTTCTTATTTCCACATATCTATTGACATTGGTATTGCAATATCTTTATTCTCCATTCTATGACCCATAAAATATTAAAAAAAGTAAATAAGATACATGACCAAGCTTTCGAATATAAAGATACCTTTACTAAAACAGACGCAATTAGATGGAAAAAGCTTTTTGAAGAATTGGGGACATTTAGTGAAATTAAACGAAATGAAGAAAAGTATGGCAAAAAAACACCAAATGAAGAAACAATAGCTCGACATATAAAAAAAATATTAGAAGACAACTATAAAGGGTGGTATAAGAAAAATTCACGCATTATTATCGATAAAAATAAGAACAAAATTACCCAATTTAATAGTGAAGCAAAAGAAATGGTTTGCAAAGGTATTTATAAAATCTTTTCTACCAACTCTAAAATTGATGATTTTCAATTAATTGAAAAATTAATAAAATCGATTGAAAAATCTGACTTTAAAAGACTTGCTTATCTCTTAAATCATCAAGATTATAATGATATAATAAAAAAATATTTCAATTCTATCATTTATTTTGTCCAACATTCAAGGAAATATCCAGATGATATTAAACACCCTGCTCGATTATTTAAAAAATTTTCACTAAGTAAAAGAGATATAAAACAATTTTTACGAGTATTAAAAAATATAAAATATGAAAAATATTAATTTTAGAATAGATCAAGTTTTTATTAGAAATCCTAAAATTTTTTCTAAAGAGGAACTCTCAATAAGATTGTTAGGAAAAAAACTCTTTAAATAATGCCCTAAAATATTAATAGGATGAGAAGGAAATTCAATTTTGTCATGAAATTCATTATAAAAGAATTTTGGAGTTAATATTCCGCATTTTTGATAATTTTTAGCAAATGAATTGAAAAAAATAAGAGATTTTTCTATAGAACTCTTATATAATTTGTCAGATTCATCAGGAAACGCAATAGTAACATTCTGTCCGAAGGGATAGGTGTCAATTAATTCTAAAGGAACAATTCCAAACAAAGTGGTTAAAAAAAGAATATGAATCATTTCTCTTTTTATTGTTCTGAACTCCTTTATTGACTTCAACCAATTTTTAACTGTTGGAGAACTTTCTCTATTCACATCTAACTCAGGCAAAATAATAACATATTTTACTGATTCGGGAACTCTATATCTATTTTTTATATATTCTATTTGACGAGATATTATTGGACGATTTAAGGTTTCTGGTAATGTGTAGAAAAGTCCTCTTTTTTTAAATCGTTTCTCATATTTCTCGATAAAATTTGAGTGATGCTTTAAATTTTTTAAAGCTTTTAGTAATTTGGGATGAGAACGAACTCTTTGTTCCACGAGTTCCCATAAATTTCCTTCTCGTATTGCTTGTCTAATTGTTTTTAATTCTGAATAAGATACTTGTAAATTGTGTTTTGCCAATAATTCTGTTCTTAATTTTTTATTGAACGTCATCAGTTCTTTGGGACTAAAATTAAAACAAACTGGACATGTACAAGGAAACTCTTCCAATTCACTTAATTTTTTAGTTCCGGTGGATAGGGTAAAATATCGCTCGTCTTTAGCATATAATATAAAAGCTGCCGAATCCATAAAATCACATCCACAAGCAATAGCTAAAGAAAAAAATTGAGGGAGTCCTAAACCAAACATATGTAATGGTCTATTTGGAATAATATTATTCTTAACAGTTAATAAAATATCAACTACTAAATCAAAACGATAATCGATAAATAATTTAACCAACCCTCCAATAGCATATATACTAAAATCTAATTTACTCATTTCTTTAGCACTCATTTCGAGCAAATCTTTATATTTTCCGCCATGAATTGGTCCCATCCATTCAGATTTAGTATTTTTCCTTCTTTTTATGTTTTCTTTTGCCCTTTCAATAGTTTTTAAAACTTTATTTTTTGCAACTTCGTAAGTATCATCGGGTTGCACTGGGATATCTAAAATCACAGGAAAATCTGAACCAATATTCTCTTGGAAAAGCTCGATGTCCTCAGGATTAATTTCTATTTTGTCATTATACATATATTGCTGAAAAGCTCCGGAATCTGTTGCAATAATACCATCATAATCTAATAATTTGTGAATGCCATTCCTTAATGCTCTCTCTTTTAAAATTTCATTTTGATATAATATATATGCATTTGTAAATATACAATCGACCCCTAATCTTTTAAGCTCATACGGGGTAATTAAATTCCCTGAAGGTTTAACTACAGCAAATAAATTAGGTGTTATTAGATTTTTACCGTTCACTTCAATTTTCGCGATTCTTGCGAGTCCATCCGTCTCGATAATTTCCCAGTTGATGTATTAGTCACCTAATTATATTATATAGAAAATTTAATTATCATTTAATTTTTCTACTTTTCATAATAAATAATAACTTACCAAATTTTATTTTTATTCAAAAAATTCATTCGTACGATTACTTGTAAATAACTCTTCTAGCCAGTCTACCTTTCCTAACGCATATTTTTCAAAACCTTTATCATTTTTAATTATTGAAACCATATCTTCAGCAATTTCTTCAAAATTTTCATTTGTTGTATCAATTTCCATAATCGTTTTTATTATCTTTTTTTCTAAGAGGAAAGAAACACAATCACCTAAAATTTCGGCTTGTACATTTTCCTTTATTTTACTTTCTTTATAGTTCCTTTTTTCCAATCTACTCTTTAATACATGGGGATGGCATCTAAGAACAATTCCATAATCAATTAATTTATTAGGAACTAGATCGGATAAATGACCTTCAATGATAATTAATTCATAATTTTTACTTCTTTTCTCTAGTTTTATGATTTCTTTTAATCGCGGAATCAATGTTTTTTCATTTACTACCCATGTTTCTCTTGCATTATCATAATTCAATGTGTGTTTTTCATTAATAATTAATTCTTTTAAAAAAACACAAAATGTGTTTATTTTTCTACTAATTAGTTTTGTCAAAAAAGTTTTCCCCGTCCCGGGTGTTCCAGAAATAATACAAACTTTAACTTTCAAATTGAAAATGCTAAAAATTTTTCTTATGATATATTAAAAAAGTAAATTTTTTATTTAAATCCAAGATTATTAAACTTATTAATATATTTCTTGAGATTTTGCGCCCGTGGCTTAGCTTGGTTAGAGCGCACGGCTGAAGTAAAAATTACTGCCGATATAACCGTGAAGTCGGGGGTCCAAATCCCCCCGGGCGCACTATTATAACTCATCCAATTATTTTTTAACTTTATTGATTTACTTGTTAATTAAAGTTAAAATATGATATAAGAACTTAATTTATTAAAGAGAAAAAAAAAATATAAGATAATGGCGACTCTAAAATATTCAATAACTGGTCTTTCTCAGTATACAATCTCATTTGAACAAATATGTAATGAGTGCGATCTAAAAGGGTGCGAATATAATAAAAAAAATCCATTTCAAATTATTATTGATTGTAAAGATTTAACGCATGCAAAAGAAAAAAGAAGATATGAACAACTTCAAAAATTGCAAAAGGAGGCAGATATCGATGAAACATATGAACAAATTGCAAAAAAAGTAAAGATAAATCTACAGGAAATCTTTTCGGAAATTTGGAAAACAAAAATTAAATCTCATAAAGAAGAATTAAAATGTTTAGATTCAAGACGAACAGATGCCATATTAGTAAGTCAATTCTCTCAACAGTTGTGGGCTTCTTTTGCAAAAATAATGCGTGAAATTAATAAAGAATGCGAGAAAATTTCATAAAAAATAAAATTCTGCGTCATAAAATCCAATAAATAAATTATAAGAAATTGAAAATAATTATAAATAAATGTGTTTATTTAAATTAAAGTAAGATATTAGATCAAAAGGTTTTTCATCTTATGACTATTATAAAGAAAATCAGTATGACTGGTTTCAAATCCTTTGGAGATAGAACGGTTACGATTAAGCTCTCTCCAGGTTTTACATGTATTGTGGGTCCAAATGGTGCTGGAAAATCGAATGTTATCGATGCATTATGTTTTTGTCTTGGACGTTTATCGAAAAAAACCATGAGGGCTGAATCACTAAAGGATTTAATTTTTGCTGGAACCCAAAAAGAAAAGCCTGCCTCAACTGCAAGGGTAGCTATTACATTTGATAATTCAGAGGGAATATTTCCTGGTGGTGGAGATACATTTGAAATAGCAAGAGAAGTAAGAAAAACAACAGGAAGTAAATATTTAATTAATGGAAAGACTACAACCCGGTCAGCATTACTAAATGCTTTAGCACAAGCAAATATTGACCCTGATGGCTCAACTCAATTTATTTTACAAGGAAAAATAGTGGAATTAACTCATATGAATTCTGTTGATAGACGCGTATTCATTGAAACGCTTATCGGTTTAGCAAAATATGATGAAATGAGAGATGCTACTCTTAAAAAATTAGATAAAGCAGAACGTGATTTAGGAAAATTTGAAGCAATTTTCTCAGAAGTATCTTCTCAACTGAAAAAGGTTGAGAAAGAAAAAAATGATGCGTTAAAATGGAAGGAATTAGATGAAAAAATTAATCATTATAATTCGCAATTAATTGCTTTAAAAATATCCAAATTTCAAGCGGAAGAGGAACAATTAGAAAAAGATATGGAAAAAACCCAAGAAATCATTGAAGAATTTAAAGGAAAAATTGATAGACAAGAGGATATTTATAAACAAGAAGCTCTTATTATGGAAAATCTTCAACAAACGATAAGTGAGAAGGAAAAGGAACGAGAAGATATCTCTGAAAAAATCACTAAAATTAAAACGGAACTAAGTTCTAATAAAACAACGATGGAAATAGAAAAACAATCCCTTAAAAAATCAAAAATAAAAAAGGAGAACCTTGAAAAACAGCTAAAGGTTTTGGAAGAGGGTCAAACATTTGATGATTTGATTGAAGATGTCCAGAAAGATATATCTAATATTGAAAAAGAAATAGAAAATTCTAGAAACTCATTTGAAATTAGTCAATCAAAGCATAAAGAAATTGAAGGAGATATTAATGAACATACAAAAATTGTTGCAGGTTTTAAAGGTGAAATCTCTACAATAAAACAAAATGTTTCTTCACTCAAAGCTGAAATTGGGGTATTGAAAAATAATATTAAACGAAATAAGAATAAAAAAGTTGAACTTGAAACCGAACTAGAAAAACTAAAGGGGGAAGAAGAAGACATTGATAAAGCCGTTGATAAAACTAAACAAAAACAGCAGCAAATTCGAGAAAAAATAGCAGAAATCAAAAAAAAGATTAAAAATGAAAATAACGTTCAAAAAGATTTGGAATCGCAAATCACTGAAATTGAGAACCAGAAAAGTGATATAAATAAAATAATCTCTGATCTACATTCATCTTTTTCGTCTATAAATACAGAGATTAAAATGAATAAAAAGCAAATTAATACACTCAATAAAAAGAAAACTGAAATTGAGGAAGAATTCAAAAGATTAAGTGAGGGAAAGGAAGTTCAAGTAAGGATAACAGAATTGATGAAAAAGAAAGATGGCTATATTAAGGATATAGCAAATTTTAAGAAACAACTTTTACAAGGAGAAAATACTTTTAAAAAAAATGAACAGAATTATGAATTAATTCAGATGAAAAAAAATACATTGGAATCTGAAATTAATGAATACAATACCAGAATCTCTAATATTAAAACTGAATTAAGAATTCTCCAAAAGAATCTTAAAAACATTGAGCGAGAAATTAAAAATCTCAATCTAGAGATAACTACAATTATTGATGATTTAACTAAAACTAATTCTAATATTGGAAGTTTTTCCAAAAAGAAAGAAAATATTAGCAAAAGAATATATGAATTGAGAAAAGAAAAAGAAGCTCTATTAGACCGAACTCGAGTTTCTGAGGAGAATTATGAGCAAAATAAAGAAAATATAACAGGAATTTTACAAATCTTAAATATGCTAACCCAGAATATACACATTTCAGTTGAATCTATAAAAACTGCAATTCAAGAATCAAATTCTGAAGCAATTTCAACATCTATTGAAGATTTCAGAAAATATGTCTATGATATTGTTGATATGATGAAAATTATTGAAGAAATTAATAAAGAGGATTTGTCTGATGATAATATTCGGGGTACATTGAATTCTATCACTCAAACTTTGAATTTATATATTGAAAATGCAGACTCTTCAATTGCTCAATTACTTTCAACTATAAAAGAATCTTCAGACGTTGCTGTCCAAGAATCAACCTCCAATTTTGACGATTTCGTCCAAGATTTAATGGAAATATTAGAAAATGTTTATCTTGCTTTAAGAAAATTAACATTATCAAAAAGTCAAGATTTATATAAAGAGTTAGAAGAAATTTCTGAAAGTATTAATTCCCAATTAAATGAATTGAATGATCATGAACAAAAACTAACTGTTTTAAATTCAAAAAAGGAATCATTCGAACAAAAATTATCAGAAGACAAAAGAAAATTAGATGACTTCTCTTCTCAATCAGAAGAAATAAAAAATAAAATTATGCAATTTGAAAACGAGATCACTGAAAAAAATAAGTTTATTGATGAGAAAAACAAAGAGAAAGAACAATTAAATAAAGAACAGGAAAATATTAAAGAGCTGAAAAAACAGTTTTGGACTATAAAGAAAGAGATTCAAGATAAAATTGATAATAGTCAAAAAGCACTTGATAATGTTCTAGAGAATTTACAAGATCTCAAAGGTATACAAAATTTATTGGAAAATATAACTGAAATTGAGGAAAATATTAAATCTATTGAAAAAGAAATTGTAGAAAAGAATAATGAAATTATTGCAACAAATAAAAGCATTGAAACAAGGAAAAAAGAATTAGAAGCACATCAAAACAAAATTAACGATTTAAAATTAGAGAAAGAAAAATTCTGGGGAAAAACAGCAGAATTACAAAAACAAATTGATTCAGAAAATCAAAATCTAGAATTAATAACTGATGATTTGAGGGCTCTACAAAATATTCAGCGACTCATAGATTCTATTGAAGAATTAAAAACTGAAAATGTTGACTCGAATAAAAAAATCGATGATAATAATAAAAAAATTGAGGAACAAACTATTTCTCAAGCAGAAATTCAAAAGCAAATCGATGAGGAACAAATTACAATTAATGAATTAAAAAACCATAAAGATGTGGAATTCAATAAGCAGAAGGAAATTCAAAAACACTTGAAAGATATGAATAAAAATTTACAGAAACAACAAAAAGACCTTAACGAATTTTCTAAAAATAAAGAACGAGAACAACAAATTAAAAATTTAGCAGAAGAAATTGAAAATTCTAATCAGCTCATTGAACAAATTGAAAATGATATAGAAAAAATTAATGAAACTCTTACTGAAATAAATAATGAAAAAATAGAAAAACAAAAAGAAATTGATGAGATAGTAATTAAAAAAGATGAATCTTGGAAAAAGCAAAAAGAAATGCAAAATGTTATTTCCTCCCTAAAAGCAGATTTATCGATGGAACATTCCAAATTGAATAATCTTGAATCAAAAAAAATCATTACAACTGATCAGATTGAAACTCTTTATGAAAGAGGTAAAGATTATGGGGCCCTTCCACCAGTAACTGAAGAACTTACAGAACAAGGACTTCAAACTGATATTATCGAAACGCAAAATGCTAAGAAGAAACTTGAACCAGTAAATCTTAAAGCTATTGATCAATATGATGACGTTAAAGAGCGATTTGATGAAATAGATATGAGAAGACAAACCATTCAAAGAGAGAGAAAGGCGATTCTTGACGCTATTGATAAAATTGAATTAGAAAAAACTAGAAATTTTATGAAAGCTTACCATGAGATTAATAGACAATTTTCAAGTGTGTTTCAAAAATTATCACCGGGTGGTTCGGCTAAAATGATATTAGAACGGCCAGATAAACCTTTTGAAGGAGGAATTGACATAGAAGCTCGCCCAAGAGGTAAAAAAATTAGTTCACTTGAAATTTTAAGTGGCGGAGAAAAGAGTTTAGTTGCATTATCTTTCATTTTTGCCGTCCAAGAATTTTATCCTGCACCATTTTATATTATGGATGAGATAGATGCTGCACTTGATGGGCCTAATGTTCATCGTGTTTCGATTGTTATTAAGGAATTCGCTAAACAAGCTCAATTTTTAGTTATTAGTCACCGTGAGGAAAATATTATAAACGCAGATAGAATATACGGTGTTTCAATGCAAGGTGGAATTACAGATGTTTTTAGTGTGGATTTAGAAAAAGAAGCTAAACAAATATTGGAATTGGAGGAAACTTAAAAAAAAGAAGGAGAACGTAAATATGCCGAAATGCCCTTATTGTGGAAAAACCTTTCAAAGGCTATCTCAACATAAATGCCCTAAAAAGCCTAAAGATGAAACCCCAAACATTTCGAAATCAACTAATGATCAAATAAATTCAATTGAAAAACCATTGCCTGAAATCCAAAAGGAAATTGAAGTTAAAGAAGAAATAATCGCAGAATTTGAAGAAGATAGTGAATTATCAGAAGAAATAACAGAAGCAATGAAAAAAAAAATTGAAGTTGATAAAAAATTCTGGCAAAAACCTCCATATAATTCACTATTGGATCCGGAGTTATTAAAGGATTCAACATTTTTAAATCAAGATTTCACACCCATAATTCATAAATTCTTTGAAAAGATGCTTAAAGAAGATTTTATTAATTTTAGAATTTCTGGAATGGCAATTTTAGGTGCAGCAACTATTCATCATACAAAAATAAAGGATGTCATTGAACATGAACAAAAAATACAGCAAGAACAAGAAATACAAGAATTAAGGGAACGAACTAGACGTTCAATTCCAAAAGCATTTTCTCAACCAATTCAACCAAAAAAAAAAGTCGCCACTAAAGAAGAACTCTTTTCAGCAATGAGAGCTGCTATTTTAGAAACAATGCAAAAGCGAGAAAAATTAAGACGCGCACGTGAACGAAGAGAAGAAGCAAAACAATTGGTACAATTTAAAAAATCAAAAGCAAGATTACCCAAAGAGTTATTAAAACATATTACAGGAAAAGATCAAACGATTGAAGAATTGATCGATGGATGGTATAACAAAATCAAGGTTTCCCAAGATCTTAATGAAACAGATTATATCTCATTTTTTGAACTTTTAAATTTAATAAAAAATGAAGAGGAAGACACAATTTCCCGTAAGTTTGCTCTTGTCAGGATGTTCCTTTCATTAATGTTTTTAGGTACCTCCAATAAAATAGATCTATTTCAAGCAGATGATTTTGAAGATATTTCAATTACAATTAAATAATTAGTAAAAATTTATTAGAAATTAAAAAAAAAATATAAATTTTTGGTGTGCATGGAAGAAGAAAATAATAAAAATAATGAATTAGAGCCAGATAAATCTAGTGATGAATCTTTAGAAGAAGATGAAGTTGAATTAATAGATGAATCTACAGAAGAAGAAGTTAAACCAATAGATGAATCTTTAGAAGAAGATGAAGTTGAATTAATAGATGAATCTATAGTCGAAGATAAAATTGAATCAATAGATGAATCTACAGCAGAAGATGAAATTGAATTAATAGACAAATCTTTAGGAGAAGATGAAGTTGAATCAACAGATGAATCATCTACAGAAGAAGAAGTTAAACCAATAGATGAATTCTTGATAAAAGAAGAAATTAATAGAGTTGAACCAGAAATTCAAGAATTATCGGATGAAGAAAGAAAAGAAAGACTTGATTTAAATTTTCACAAAAATCAAATTGAAGCCGCCTTATTTGTCGCAGGTCGTCCACTTGGGCTTGAAGAACTTTCTTCAAAATTAGAGATTAAACAAGATTTAATAAAAAATATAATCAATGAACTCGCATTTGAATTTCTGGATAGAACCACTGCAATTGAAATCGTTCAAATTGGAGATAAATATAGTATGCAAATTAAACCCGAATATTCCGAAAAAGTTGCAAGGTTTGCTGCTGGAGGCCTTATTCCCCAAAGAATAATGCGAACATTAACCATTATTGCCTTAAAACAACCAATTCTGAAATCAAAACTCATTAAAATACGTGGTTCTGGTGCTTATGAACATGTGAAATGGTTATTAGATAATGAATTTATTAACGCCATTAAAAAAGGAAGAACTCACGAGCTAACTACAAACCAAAAATTCGCTGAAACTTTCGGTTTCTCAACAAACGTTGAAGAAATGAAAAAACAAATAATTTCTCAACTTGAAGGCGAACAATAATTTAATTAAAAGTATTTATTGCTCCAATAGGTTGAAAGTTATTTATAAATTAAAATATTTAAACCTAAATCTTCTATCTTCTCTTCTATATCGGGTGTAGTTAATGATCTCTGTATCTCTTTATCAATTATTATTAATTCTTTGATTCTAATTGTTTTTTTAATATCGATTTGTAATGCTTCCAACATTTTTACTTTATTAATCTCGAAAATTAATATAACTTTATTTAATTCTTGATTCAATGGAATTTTATTTGAAGATTTAACCATTCTTACATTTTTAATAATTTCTATACCAAATTTACCTTGTTCAGTTAATTTTTCTGAAATTCCTTTATAAGGAACTGGCCATTTTTCAAAATGGATTGATTTCTGTTTTATATAATTTTTAAAGAGAATAGAATAAATATCCTCTGAAATAAAAGGACTTATTACTGCTAAAATCTTTAGTATTTTATGCATCAGATTTAATACGGCTTTTAATGCATTTTGTTTTATTGCTTCATCTTCTAAATAAAATTTATATTTTATTGCCTCAATGTAATCATCACATATTTCATACCAGAAAAATGAGCGAAATGCTGCAAATCCTTCATGCCAATTATATCCTTCGAATAAATTTGTTATATATTCAAGAACTTTATTAAATTCTTTATAAAAATAGCTATCAATAGCGGATAATTCATTTATTTCAATGTCAATCTCTTTTAAATCAGTTTTTTTATTAGCTAAATATAAAAATCTATATGCATTCCATATTTTTGTTAGAAATTTAGAAGCCCCTATCAATTGGTTGTATCTTCTCTCATATTTTCTATTGAATTTATCTTTAGGCAATTTATTTTTTTCTTCATCGATTTTATCTTTACTCACAGGTTGTTTGGTATTTTTCTCAATCCACGAATATTCAAACGGATAGTCATCGCCTAATGAACCCATTGCAGCCCACTGTCTTAGTGCATCAGCTCCATATAGGAATAAAACTTCATCTGGAGAAACGACATTACCAAAACTTTTAGACATTTTTCTACCATCAGGACCTGCCACCATCCCATTAATCATAACCTCATTAAATGGATCTTTTCCTGTTAATTTTTTACAGCGAAATAATGTATAAAATAGCCATGTTCTGATAATTTCATAGCCTTGTGGTCTATGAACTCGGGCTTTCATGTATGTCTTATCAAAGAAATCATTATCAATTTTCCATTTTGATATAACAAGAGGTGTGATGCTTGAGTCAATCCAACAGTCTAAAATGTCCTTTTCACCAATAATATCTTTACTCTTACATTTTGTGCATTCTTTTACAGGCGATTCCTCTTTTGCTGGATCAACGGGTAAATTTTCTCTTTTTGCGGAAAAAATTTCCCCACAATCATTACAATACCAAAATGGTATAGGTGTTCCAAATACTCTCTGTCTTGAAACGACCCAATCCCACTCTAAACTTTCGCACCAATCAATTAAACGTCGTTTATGTTTTTCCGGAAACCATTTCATTTTTTCTCCAGATTCAATAATATCTCTTGTGAAATCCCTAACTTTAATAAACCATTGAGGTATTGGGAGATATTCAATTGGTTGTTTGCAGGAAGATCTTTCTGTATGAACTATTATTCGATGTTGATATTCTTTCTCGCTTACTAATAATCCCATTTTATCTAATTCTTCTAAAATTTTTTCACGAGCTTTAAGAATTGTTAAACCTTGAAATTTTGAATTTTCATTCATGTGACCATCTTCAGTAAAAATTTGTACAACTGGGAGATTATATCTCATCTGCAATCGTATATCCATCTCATCTCCAAATGTACATAAATATACAATTCCAGTTCCAAAATTCATATCCACTTCTTTATCTGCTTGAACACGAACAATTCTCTCTGAAAATGGGATTCTTATTTTAGTTCCTATTAAATCATAATGTCTTTCATCATTCGGATGAACGAAGATGCCCACGCATGCCTCGATATATTCTGGTCTAGTTGTTGCAATAGTGATATATTCTTGAGGATAATTTGCTAAAGATAATTTAACTTCCCAAATTTTTGCCTCTTCATCCATATATCCTACTTCTGCTTTAGCGACAGAAGTCTGACAGTTCATGCAATAATGTGTAGGATGTTTAGCGCGATATAGCCAACCTTTCTCATAATAATCCAAAAGAGATTCTTGAACTTGCTTTTTATACGTGTTATCCATTGTTCTATAAATATAATTCCAATCTGTAGAATATCCCAATTCATCAAATTGCCTGGTCATTCGTTTTATGCAATTTTCTGTCCATTCAATGCACTTTTTAAGAAAATTTTCTCTATCATGTTTATCAATTTTGAATTCTTCTGCCACAGCCAATTCTGTAGGAAGACCATGGCAATCATAACCTTGAGGAAAGTAAACATTAATTCCCTGCATTCTTCGAAATCGTGCGACAAAATCAATCCACGAATGATTTAATATATGCCCCATATGTAAATCCCCACTAGTAAAATCGGGTGGTGTATCAATCGTAAATATTTGTCCTTCTTTATTTAAATCAAATTTGTATATATTTTCTTTTTTCCAGTATTCTATCCATTTTTTTTCGATTTCTGAAAAATTATATCGTTTAGGGAAGTTATTTTTCTCCGACATTATATATTAGCCAAATTAATTCAATTACTAGTTAAGTTTTGCAATTTTCTTTTTTATGTATAAATGTATATAATCAGAATACATCAAAATTATTTATTTTTGATGATTGTAAATATTAAATATAAATTAAAAGTTGTTGTCGATAAAGAAGATCTTAATTAATTAATAATTTCCTCATAATAATTATCTTAAATAAGGGCCTGTAGATCAGTGGAAGATCGCGAGTTCTAGAAATAGAAAATATCTATCTAGAAGCGATATTCGCATTCTCGAGGTCACGGGTTCGATTCCCGTCAGGTCCATTCAAATTCTTTTTATCAATAACTTATAATTAAATTCTAAAAAATTGTATTTTTTATTTTTTGAAAAAATTCCTTTGGAGGAGTAGCATTGTATAAAAATATATTTATAACTTCTTGTTTGAATGTTATATCTTTTTCAGCTATTTTAAATACGGTATTAAGATTTTGACCCCTATTTTCAAAAAAGAAATCTGCCATTGAATGTTTTATTTTAAAATTTCGAATTATTTTCTTAATTTTTGGATGAAATTTATATTTTTTTAACGAATTTTCTGAGATATCTTCTTTTTCTAAAGCATTAATTGCAATTTCAGCAGCTACATCTCCTGATACTATACTTGCATGTATTCCTTCCCCACTTATGGGGGATACAAATCCTGCAGCATCTCCAATAAGCATTAAATTCTCTCCATATAAGCTTTTTTCTAATACTCCTATACTTGGTAAGGGATAAGAACCTATCCATATTTGTTTGTAATTCGATCTTGGTAAAAAATCTTTAATATTTGGGTTATTTAAAAACTCCTTGTAAATTTCATTTAAATTATAGCTAAAATTATCTTCTTCAAATGTCCCACAACCAATATTAAAACGGTGTTCATCTATAGGAAATATCCATCCGTATCCTTTATAAGGCCGAAAGAAAATATAAATAGAACTTGAATCTAAAGAATTTTCCCCTTCTAAAATAGCACATTTTGCTATACCAAGTTGTTCAGTTTTCCATCGTTCTCTCAATCCTGATTTTATTGCCAATTTAGAACTCATTCCATCGGCTATAATAATTATTTTACCTAAATATTCATTAACACCTGAAGGTGTTTTTGTCCTGATTCCAATTTTTTTTTGATTTTTAATTACATAATCAAAGGAAATATTCTTATCAAATAGTTCTACTCCCGCATCAACCGCAACATCTCTCATTATATTATCCAATTCTAATCGATCCATTACAATTGAGTAATCTTTAAGTTTTTCCCATCTATTTTCCAATTTATAATATTGTGAGGAAAACATTACAATATTTTTCTTTTTTGGGATATTGAATTTTCTTAACTGAGGATAATATTTAAAAATCCTCGCACTTACACCTCCTCCACAAGGTTTTCGCCAATTAGTATCTTTTTCAATTAATGCAACCTTAAAACCATTTTTAGCTAAAATTTCTGCACATTTAGAACCAGATGGACCAGCTCCAGAAATTATTACATCAAACATAGAAATTCATTAAAGATTATTAGAAATAAATTACAATTAATTGGCGAATTATTTAAATTTTATTAAAATATAAAACCTTCTTCTA